>LFIK01001776.1_pt1 | contig 17232 bp, 15 predicted proteins | sample 643401 | NCBI WGS metagenome assembly LFIK01 (sample SAMN03777447, study PRJNA286221) | soda lake metagenome | biome: soda lake; feature: Kulunda steppe; material: water; isolation source: sample T5-Br brine of Lake Tanatar-5 | place: Russia: Kulunda steppe | collected 2010-07
CAATGCACCAGCACCCAGCCGTCGCGGGTGGCGAAGGTGTCCGCCGGCCCGGCGCCCTGGCTGCGGTTCCAGGTACTGACGCGGTTGGGCTCGATGGCGGCCTGCTCGATGAGGTTGGCGGCCATGAAGGCGAGCGCCGTACCCAGCAGCGAGCCCTCCACGTGCTGGCCCTCCCCGGTCTTTTCCCGATGCATCAGGGCGGCCAGGGTGCCGATGGCGCTGGACAGCGCGGTGCCGAAATCCGCGAAGTTGGTGATGGTCTTGGTGGGGCGCCCGGGCGGGCCGGAGAGGTACATGGCGCCGGAGAGCGCCTGGGCCACACCGTCAAAGCCCACGCGGTCGCTGGCGGGGCCACCGGTACCGAAGGCGGTGACGGTGGTGAGGATGATGTCCGGCTTTACCGCTTTCAGGCTTTCGTAATCCAGCCCCATGGCCTTGAGCCCCGACGGCGGCAGGTTGGCCACCACCACGTCGGCCGTGGCCACCAGCTTGCGCACGATCTCGCGGCCTTCATCCCGCATGGGGTTCAGCGTCATCCCCAGCTTGTTGCGGTTCATCTGCATGTAGCTGGCGCCGTCCTCCTGCGGCGTGATGGGCATGATGTAGCGGTCTTCGCTGCCGCTGACCTTTTCGATGCGGATGACCTCCGCACCCAGGTCGGCCAAAACTGCGGCGCACCAGGGGCCGGCGATATAGCGGCCGAAATCCAGCACCCGAACACCCTTCAGCACTGCGGTCATAGTCAGGCCTCCTGGCGCTGTTGCGCCTGTTCACGATAGCGATCCTTGAGCAGCCGCCGTGGCAGCTTGCCGTTGTCCAGCCGGGGAAGATCCTCGAGGAAATCCACAGTACGGGGGCACTTCACGTTGGACAGGTGCTCCCGGCAGAAACCGATCAGCGCGTTCTCCAGCACCGGCCCCGGCGCCTGGCCCGGGTGCAGCCGCACACAGGCCTTTACCTCCTCTCCGAACTCGGGATGGGGAACGCCGATCACCGCGCAATCGGCAACCGCGTCATGGCGCAGCAGCACGTCCTCGATTTCCTGCGGGTAGATGTTCACGCCGCCGGAAATGATGAGATCGGTACGGCGGTCGCTGAGAAACAGGAACCCGTCTTCATCCACGTGCCCCAGGTCACCGTAGGTGGCCATGTCATCGGTGAGGTAGACGCTGCGGGTCTTCTCGGGCTCGTTGAAGTACTCGAAACGCGGTCCACCGGAGAAGTACACCAGGCCCACCTCGCCCGTGGGCAGTTCGCGGCCTTCGTCATCCAGTATGTGCAACTGGCCCAGCACCGAGCGCCCCACCGACCCCGGCTTGCGCAGCCAGTCCCCGGAGTTGATGGTAGTGATGCCCACGCCCTCCGAACCGGCGTAATACTCCCAGATGATCGGGCCCCACCACTCGATCATGCGCCGCTTCACGTGCACCGGGCAGGGGGCGGCCGCGTGGATGGCCACCTTCAGGCTGGAGAGATCATACTGCTGCCGCTCCTGCTCGGGCAGATCGAGCATGCGGATAAACATGGTGGGCACCCACTGGCTGTGGGTGATGCGGAACTGCTGGATGGCGCCAAGCGCGTCGTGGGGGTCGAAGCGGCGCAGCGCCACCACAGTGCCGCCCGCCTCCACCACGCGCATGCTGTAGCGCAGGGGTGCCGCGTGGTAGAGCGGCGCCGGGGACAGGTAGACAGCATGTTCATCGAAACCGTAGTTGCGGCGCCAGGCGGCCACCTCAGCATCCGGCAGATGGCGCTGATCCTGTGGAACCAGCGGCTTGGACACACCTTTGGGCATGCCGGTGGTGCCGGAGGAATACAGCAGGTCACGGCCGGCGGGGCGATCCGGCAGTTCGCTGCGCGCGGGCGTGGCCTCCACCGCCTGGCGGAAACCCGGGTAAGGCAGTTCTCCGCTTGCATGCACGGAAAAGCAGCTCAGCGCACCTTCCGGCAGCAGTTCCAGCGCGGCCTGGGCGGTTTCCGCATAGTGTTCGCTGGCGATGAACAGCCGGCTTTCGCTGTTCTCCAGGATGTAGGCCACTTCCCGCGGCTTCAGGTGGGTGCTGATTACGGTGAAATACAGGCCGGCACGCACGGCGCCCCAGGCGATATCAAACAGGGACGGGTGGTTTTCCATCAGCACGGCAATGTGGTCGCCGGACTGCAGGCCCTGGTCGATCAGCCACCAGGCGGTTCGCAACGAGCGCTGGTGCAGTTCCTCAAAGCTCAGTTGCTCGCCGGACTGGGGAAAGACATAGCACGGCTTCTGCGGGAATTGCACGGCCCAGGCCTGTATCTGAGGCATGCCGGTCTCCTCCGTTATACGGTTTTCTCGCGCGGCACGCCGCCGGCGCCGCAGCGCCGGCCCGTACCGTGTGTCAGATCACGTCGGCCTTGGCGAGCCGATCAAGTTGTTCTGCGTCCAGGCCCAGCACCTCCGCCAGCACGTCATGGGTGTGCTGGCCCAGGGTCGGCGGCGCCTGGCGGTACTCCACCGGGGTTTTCGACAGACGAATGGGGCTTGCCACCTGCGGAAGCTCGCCGGCCAGCGGGTGCGGCATCTGCAGTTGCATGCCCCGCGCCTGGATGTGCGGATCCTGGAACACCTGGGCGATGTCGTTGATGGGGCCGCAGGGCACGCCGGCCTGCTCCAGCAGGCTGATCCATTCCGCGGTGGTACGCATGACGGTGGCCTGGCGCAGCATGGGGATCAGTTCGCCCCGGTTGCGCACGCGGGCGGCGTTGGTGGCATAGCGCGGGTCACTGCCCCATTCCGGGCGGCCCAGCACCTCGCACAGACGCGCGAACTGGCCGTCGTTGCCCACCGCGAGAATCATGTTGCCGTCGGCGGTGGGGAAATCCTGGTACGGCACCACGTTGGGATGGGCATTGCCCAGCCGCTGCGGCACCTGCCCGGTGGTCAGGTAGTTCATGGCTTGGCTGGCCAGGCAGGCCACCTGCACGTCCAGCAGGGCCAGGTCGATGTGCTGGCCCACGCCGGTCTGCTCCCGGTGCGAGAGCGCCGCCAGTACGGAGGTGGCCGCATACATGCCGGTGAGGATGTCCGCCAGCGCAACGCCAACTTTCATGGGGCCGCCGCCCGGTTCCCCGTCCGGGTGGCCGGAAATACTCATCAGCCCGCCCATGCCCTGGATCAGGAAGTCGTAACCGGCGCGGGCCGCGTAGGGGCCGGTCTGGCCGAACCCGGTGATGGAGCAGTAGATCAGGCCCGGATTGACCTCCGCGAGGCTTTCATAATCCAGCCCGTACTGACGCAGACCACCCAGCTTGAAGTTCTCGAACAGGATGTCCGATTTGGCCGCCAGTTCACGCACCATGCGCTGCCCTTCGGGCTTGGTGATGTCGATGGTGACCGATTTCTTGTTGCGGTTGGTACAGGCGTAATAGGAGGACTCGCTGGTCTCCTCGCCCTCGGCGTCCTTCACGTAGGGCGGCCCCCAGGTGCGGGTGTCATCACCGCGCCCGGGGCGCTCCACCTTGATGACCTCGGCGCCCAGATCCGCGAGAATCTGCGATGCCCACGGGCCCGCCAGGATGCGGGAGAGATCCAGCACCCGCACATGCGACAGGGCACCGCTCATCCCAGCACTCCCTGATCGCGCAGCGACTGCACCTCCTGGGCACTGAAGCCAAGCTCGGTGAACACGTCGCCTGTATCCGCACCGGGGGTTCGCGGCGGATGCGCCACTTCCGGCTTGTCGCGGCTGAATCGCGGCGCCGGCGCCGGCTGCACCACCCCGTCCATCTCGATGAAGCTCTTGCGTTCGCGGTTGTGCGGGTGCTGCGGCGCTTCGGTCATGGATAGCACCGGTGCGAAGCAGACATCGGAGCCTTCCATCAACTCGCACCATTCGTCACGGGTCTTCTGCTTGAAGATCTCCGTCAGCCGGGCCTTGGCCGCAGGCCACTGGGCCGGGTCGCGCTGGTCGCCCAGTTCCTCGGCGGTGAGCCCGGTCTTTTCCATCAGCAGCTGGTAGAACTGCGGTTCGATGGAGCCGATGGCGACGTGCTTGCCGTCGCGGGTTTCGTAGGTGTCGTAGAAGTGGGCGGCGCCATCCAGCATGTTGCTGCCGCGCTCGTCCTTCCAGCCACCGGCCGAGAAGAAGGAATACATCATGGTCATCAGCACGGCGGAGCCTTCCACCATGGAGGTATCCACCACCTGCCCCTGGCCGGAACGCTGCGCCTCGAACAGGCCGCACATCACGCCAAAGGCGAGGAACATGCCGCCGCCGCCGAAATCCCCCACCAGGTTGAGCGGCGGCACGGGCCGTTCCCCATTACGGCCGATCGCGTGCAGGGCGCCGGAGAGCGCGATGTAGTTGATGTCATGGCCGGCGGCATGGGCCAGCGGGCCGCTCTGCCCCCAGCCCGTCATGCGACCGTAGACCAGCTTCGGGTTACGCGCCTGTACCTGCTCCGGGCCGAAACCCAGGCGTTCGGCCACGCCGGGGCGAAAGCCCTCGATCAGCGCATCGGCGCCTTCGCACAGCTTGAGGAGCAGTTCCACGCCTTCCGGGCTTTTCAGATCCAGCGCCACGGAACGCTTGCCGCGCTCGCTGATCTGCTCAGTTCCGGCCACCGCGCCACTGTTCTTGACGCGGGTGATCGAGATCACCTCGGCACCCATGTCCGCCAACAGCATCCCGCAGAACGGTGCCGGGCCGAGCCCCTGGATTTCGATGATCCTCAAGCCTTTCAACGGTCCCATAACGGTCTCCTCGCCTGCGGCGCACTTCCGGGACGGTGCGCCGCGGTTTTTGGTGTTTGGTCAGGTAGACGGTATACCATGCCAGGCCGAGCGGCGTCAGGCCGCCGTTATCATTTGCCGGCGAATTGCGGCTTCCGCTTCTCCAGGAAGGCGTCGCGCCCCTCGGCGAAATCCTCTGAGGAAAACAGCAGCGCCTGGGCGTCGGCCTCGGCGGCCAGAAACGCATCCATGGGCAGGGGCAGCCGGCCGAGGAGTTGCTTGGTCATGGTGTGCGCCAGCGGGGGGCCGTCGGCAATATCGGTGGCCAGTTCCAGCGCCGTCTGGAGTGCGGTGCCGCGCTCAGCGACCTGGTCCACCAGGCCCCAGTGTTCGGCCGTGGCCGCATCGATGATGCGGCCGGTCATGGCCAGCAAGCGGGTACGCCCCATGCCGATGCGGCCCGGCAGTGTGAACAGCAGACCCAGATCCGGCATGGCGCCGATACGGTTGAACGGCGCACCGAAGCGGGCGTCTTCGGCACCCACCACGATGTCGCAGGCCGCGGCCAGGGAAAGCCCGGCACCGATTGCACCGCCCTCCACCGCTGCGACCACCGGTTTCGGCCCGTTGTACAGCTGCTTCACCAGCCCGTGCACACGCTGCATGCGCGGACGTCCGGCCACGGCGTTCAGGCCCTTCATCGAGGTGATGTCACCCCCGGCCGAGAAATACGTTCCGGCGCCGGCAAGCACGATGGCGCGCACGTCGGGCTCATCAATGGCGGCCTGCAGGGCTTCCTGCATGCCCTCGCGCAGGGCCATGGACAAGGCATTGCGGCGACGCTGCTGATTCATGATCAGCAGGCGCACCGCACCGAAATCCTGGGCTACGCAGGGCGGATCGGACTCCTGCGGCATGTGAACGGAAAAGCGTGACTGCATCGGCGGTTTCTCCTCCGGGCCCTCCCTGGCTCCTTGTGTTCGTTCGGGTGACGCCTCAGGTGATGGTGCGCGCCACCAGTTCCTTCATGATCTCGTTGGAACCGCCGTAGATCTTGCCGACGCGGGCGTTGGCATACATGCGCGCGATGGGATATTCCAGCACGTAGCCGTAGCCGCCGTGCAGCTGCAGGCACTCGTCGATGATTTCGCAGTTCTTCTGGGTGGTCCACCACTTGGCCATGGCCGCGGTGGCGGGGTCCAGTTCACCGGCCAGCAGCTTGACCATGCACTGGTCCACGAAGGTGGTGGCGATGGTTGCCTCGGTCTTGCATTCGGCCAGCTTGAACCGGGTGTTCTGCATTTCCGCCAGGGACTTGCCGAACACCTGCCGGTTCTTGACGTACTCCGCGGTCAGGTCGATGGCCTTGTGCATGCTGGCCTGGGCGGACAGGGCAATGATCAGTCGCTCCTGGCCGAGCTGTTGCATGAGCTGGTAGAAGCCCTTGCCCTCTTCCCCACCCAGCAGGTTGTCCGCCGGCACGCGCACATCGTCGAAGAACAACTCGGCGGTGTCCTGCGCCTTCTGCCCGATTTTCTTGAGGATGCGGCCGCGGCGGAAGCCATCCGCCTTGTCGGTCTCCACCATGATCAGCGACACGCCGCGGGAACCGGCATCCGGGTCGGTCTTGGTGATGACGCAGATCAGGTTGGCATGGTAGCCGTTGGTGATGAAGGTCTTGGACCCGTTGATCACGTACTCGTCACCGTCGCGCACCGCCCGGGTCTTGACGCTCTTCAGGTCGGAGCCGGCACCGGGCTCGGACATGGCGATGGCGGCCACGATCTCGCCGGTGGCCATGCGCGGCAGCCAGCGCTGTTTCTGTTCCTCGGTGCCGTAGGCCAAAATGTAGTGGGCCACGATGCCGCTGTGCACGCCGATGCCGAAGTTCACCAGTGCGCGGGTCATCTCGATGTTCAGCACCGCCTCGTGGGCGAAGTTGCCACCGCCGCCGCCGTATTCCTCCGGCACGCTGGCGAGGAGCATGCCCATCTCGCCGGCCTTGTTCCAGAGTTCGCGGTCAATGTAGCCCTGCTCGTCGAAGCGTTCCTGGTGTGGCACGAATTCGCGCTCGAAGAACTTGCGGGCGGAATCCGCCAGCATCTGCAGTTCGTCGTTCATCCAGGGTGAGGTGTAGTTTTCCACGGCAACGGCCCCTTGGCTTGCGGTACATCACCGGCAGCGACATGCGGCCGGACTCCATCCAACGAGTCTGCAGAACGCCACGCGGCGGCAACAATGGCCGCAGCGTTCAAATCCATTGGCAGAACGGTTCAAGCGTGTTCCGGGTTGATGCTCAGGCAAACCGCCCCTCATCCGCCCAGGCGCGCAGACGCTTCTTGTCCAGCTTGCCGTAGGTGGTCAGGGGCATGGCGTCCAGGAAATGGACGCGCTTGGGGCGCTTGTACGCGGACAGCCGGTCCCGACAGGCCGCGATGATCTCCGCCGCGCTGAGTTCCACACCGTTCTCCGGAACCACGAAGGCCGTCACGGCCTCGCCCCAATCCGGGTCCGGCAGCCCCACTACGGCGGCCTGACTCACGCCGTCCTGCGACTGCACCACACTCTCCACTTCCACGGAGTACACGTTCATGCCGCCGGAGATGATCATGTCTTTCTTGCGGTCCAGCAGATAGAGATAGCCGTCCTCGTCCTGCATGCCGATATCGCCGGTATGCAGCCAGCCGTCCACCAGGGTATCCGCGGTTTTCTCCGGCAGGCCGTGGTAACCAAGCATGTTGTAGGCGGTGCGGACGGTGATCTCGCCGCTTTCCCCCACCGGCACCGGCCTGCCGGCATCATCCACGATGCGCACCTCGGACATGATGGCGGGCTGGCCGCAGCTCTTCAGCCGGTGCACCAGATCGGCTTCCAGGCGATGGTCCTCGCGGCGCAGCCGGGTGATGAAGTTGGGCGCTTCCGATTGGCCGTAGAGCTGCATGAACACAGGCCCGAACACGTCAAGACCCTGCCGGAGGCGCTCCACGGTAATGGGCGCAGCGCCGTACATGATGGTGCGCAGGGAGGAGAGATCACGCCGGCTGTCGCCGATCCAGTCCAGCACCCGGTAGATCATGGTGGGCACCAGGAACGTGAAGGTGACGCGATCCTCCTCGATGCGCCGGACCACGGTTTCCGGATCGAAGCGGCGCTCAATGTAATGGGTGGCGCCCTTGATCAGCCCGGCCATCATCAGGGAGCCGGCACTGTGCGGCAACGGTGAGGAGAGCAGCAGCCGCTCATCATCCAGCAGGCCCATTTCCATCACGTGGGCGTACATGTTCAGCGTGGCGCTGCGCTGGGAATGCATCACGCCCTTGGGCATGCCGGTAGTGCCGCCGGTATAGGAAATGCGGGCTAGGTCATCGGGGCCGACATCCACGTCCGGCACGTGCTCTTCGCCCCGTTCCAGGAACTCCGCCCAGGGGATCACCCCCTCCGGGCAACGGGCGGCATCGGCCAGCCCGACGATGGTTTTGAGTTCCGGCCACTGCGCCCGGTTGCGCTCCACGATATCGAAGAAGTTGGGCCCCACGACAGCCAGGCGGGCGCCGGAATCGGCAATGATGTAGCGGATTTCATCCTCGCCCAGCATATCGTTCAGCGGCACCTTGGCCGAACCGCTCTGGATGATCGCCTGATCCGCCACCGCGTACTCGGTGCAGTTGGACATCATCAGCGCGACGCGCGTGTTGGGAACCACACCGTCCGCAATCATGGCATTCGCCGCACGGCAGCTCTGCCGGAACAGGTCTGCGTAGCTCAATGATTGTTCCTCGAAGCAGACAGCGACGCGCTCTGCGTGCCGGCGCATGGCGCCGGTCAACAGGGATTTCAGCGTGAGGTGATGAGACATTCGGAAACTCCGGATCAGTTCGCCATTGCCGGCAGGAACAGCACGATGGCGGGGAACAGGCAAAGCAACAGCACCACGAAAAGTTCGGCGACAAAGAACCAGGTCAACCCCTTGAAGATCGTGTTCAACTCAATCGTCTTGCCCACCGCGCCTTTCACCACAAAGGCATTCAGACCCAATGGCGGGGTAATCAGGCTGATCTCGATGAACTTCACCACGATGATGCCGAACCAGATCAGGCTGAAACCGGTGGCCTCGAACAGGGGCAGAAAGATGGGCAGTGTCAGCAGCAGCAGCCCAAGCGGGTCCAGGAACATGCCGAGGATAATGTAGATCACGGCGACGATGATCAGCAGCAGCCAGGGGTTGCCGCCGGCGAAGTCCGCGAAGCCGGCGATCATCTCCGGCATACCCGACAGTGCCAGGAAGCGCGTGAACAGGGTGGCGCCCAGGGCAATGAAGAAGATCATGGCAGTGCTGCGCAGCGTCTCGATGATGCTGTCCGCCAGAATCTTCCGGGTCAGCCTGCGCATGGCGCCGGCAATGACCAGGGCCGCGATGCAGCCAATGGCGGCAGCCTCCGTCGCGGTGGCGATCCCGGTGTATATGGCGCCGATGACGGCCAGGATCAGCAGCGGCAACGGCCACACGCTGCCCAGCGCCCTGACCTTCTCCCGCATGGGCACATGCTCGGTCAGCGGCGGCGCGAGTTCCTTGTTGCGGGCACAGCGGGCGATGATCATGACGGCATAGATCACGGCCGTCAGAATGCCGGGCAGAACCCCTGCCAGCAGCAGTTGACCGATCGGCTGCTCGGCGAACATGCCATAGAGAATGAGCAGAATGCTCGGCGGAATCAGCGAACCCAGCGTGCCGGCCGCAGCCACCACCCCGCTCGCCAATCCCGGGTGATATCCCGCGCGCAGCATCTCCGGAATCGCCAGCCGGCTCATGGCAGCCGCCGTCGCCAGCGAGGAGCCTGACGCCGCGGCGAAACCGGCGGAGGAGAAGTTGGTTGCCACCGCCAGACCGCCGGGCAGGCGCGACAGCCAGAGCCGCGCGGCATTGTAGATGCTGGCTGCCAGCCCGGTATGGAAGCTGATGGCGCCCATGAGGATGAACAGCGGGATCGCAGACAGCTCCCACTTGGTCACGAAGTCAAAGGTCATCTCCCGCGCCGCGCCCATCATGGGACCGGTGCCGAGCATGTAGGCGATGCCGGCCAGCGAGACGCTGCCCAGCGCCACCGCTATGGGCACTCGCAGGATCATGAGCAGCAGCATGGCCGCAACACCCACCATGCCAACCGTTTCTGGGGCCATGCCACCTCCTGGCCGTTATGCGTTCGAATTTGAGACGGGAATTGCTTATTCCGAGCGCCCGGACAACCCGCTACGTGTCATCCGGATCCGAGGTTGCGTAGTCCCGGGCAATCAGCTGCACGAGGACTGCCACCAGAATCCCGAAGATGCCGAAGAACAGCACCCAGCGCGGCGGCCAGATGGACAGCGTGAAGAAAAAGAGATCGTGATATTCGCGGGACTTGAACGCGTTGATCGCCCCGATCAAACAGGCCCAGGCCAGAATCGACAGATAGATCACCGTGAGGATTGCCGCGAACAGGTCGAGACGGTTTCGTATGCTGGCGCGCAGCTTCTGCGTGAAAACCTCAACGATCACATGCTCTTTCGCCATCTGGGTCGCTGCCAGCGGCAATAGAGTCACCGCCGTCATGTAGTAGTACGTGACGATCTCCAGGGTGCCGAACAGCGGGTAGTTGAACAGGTAGCGCCCGGCCACGTCGGCGCCGATATGCACCACCATGGCAATCAGGGCGACCGCTGCCACCAGAATCAGCGCCCGATTCAGCAGGTTCACAGCAAACATGGCTGCCTCCGGGATATCAGGGCATGCAGGCACCGACCGGCGCGGCGGCCATCAGGCTCCCGCGCCGGTCTCCCCTGCAGGCTCAGAGATCCGCTTTCTGGAAGATATGGCGATCCAGTTCGGCGGCAAAAGCCTCTTCCGAACCGTCCAGATCGGCAACGATCGCTTCCCACTTCTCCAGAAGCTCGACGTACGTGTCGACCAGGGCCTCGGGGTCTGACAGGCCTCGCTCCCGCCCCATGTCGATCACCCGCTGGCGCTCGGACTGCAGCAGTTCCTCGTAACGGTCAACCAGGTCCTGCCCCGGCTCCACGATGGCGATGCCCTTCTCTCGGGCGTTTTCCAGCGCGACTTCCGAGTCATGCTCGTAGGCCATCGCGGCGCGTGCCACCGCCAGCGGCAGATGCTTGACGAAGGCGGCGCGCTCGTCGTCGCTCAGGCCGTTCCATTTGTCCAGGTTCATGTTCATGAAATGGCCGCCGCGATAGGCACCGATGCCCAGATCCAGCACATGGGTGACCACGTCGGACAAGCCGTAACTGTCCAGCCATGCCGTGGCGCCCAACCCACAATCCACTGAACGGCGACTCATGGCCTCATACATCTCACCGCTGGAGATGTTCACCGGCACCGCGCCCATGGCCGCAGTCCAACCGGCCCAGGCAGTGGCCGCCCGCACGCGCTTGCCCCGCGCGTTGCGCAGGTTCGAGACCTCGGTGCGGCACATCAGGTGATAGGGAGCGGTGGAATAGAAACCCAGCGGCTGCACACCGGCCTTGTGCCAGTCATCCAGGCATTCCTCACAGTGCAGCAGGGTCATCTCGGTGACGGCCGCGGCGCCGGCAAGCGTATCGGCCGGGAACAGCGCCAGTTCGCTCAGCGTGGCATTGGTCGGCACGGCCGAGGGCACGTACACATCGACAACCAGGGCCATGTCCACCACGCCATCACCGATACCGCTCAGGGCATTGCGGGGGCCGACCACGGTGCCGTCGGTATGCAGGCGGAAACGCAGAGAGCCGTCAGTCTCCTGTTCGACGGCTTCAAAGAACGGCGCCACCGAACTGGCGTTCAGCGTGTGGGAACGGGAAACATAACTGCCATAACTCAGTGTGGTGGATGCGGCCACATTGGCGCTGAGCAGCGCAGTACCCAGCACTGCCCCGACCAGACCGGTCGTGATCATGGATTTCATATTGTGTCTCCTCCAGGTGGCCCGGCTCAGGGCCTGAATTTGGTGTCGCTGCATCTGGCGCCGCGCTTGTGCCGCGCGGTTCGCTTGCGGGCTCTCTCACCCTGAACGCCTCCCTGCAACTGCTTAAGGACGCGTCAGTGTGGACACTAGAACAATACTTGTTAGCTGTCTACAAAAAACTATTAACGCGTTTCTTTCCCCGTTTTTCCATGGCTTGGCGTGAATGATCGGCAAGTCAGGGCTGATGCAGTGCCTGCTAAACCACAAGAGCGACGTACCCGCCACTTTCACGGGATTCGCTAAATCAACCGCGTAGCGCTACCACCAAAGCAGCAGGGCCAGCGGCAGCAGCAGTGACATCATCAGCCGCCCGACTACGGGCCAACCGTGCAGGCGGCGCTCCGCAATAACCAGCCAACGCAGACTGCGCAAGCGTTGCAGACCATGCCGCGGATGGAAGGGCTCAGAGAAGACGCGGGGAAGGCGAAACCGTGGCCTCACCCCCGGCCCACCCAAAGGGCCGAAGGCCGTGGCGGCAGCAAGTAGCACACCCAGCAACAACGGCCACAGCCCGTCGACCACCACCGAGGCAGTGGTCGCGTAGCCGATGAGTTCAGGGTTGGCAGCGGACCACCAGGGAAGCAGCAGGGCAAGCGCCACCGCGATGAAGTACGGCAGCAGCACGGTGCCCTGGACGCCCCCTGCCTCCCTCGGAGCGGCGCGCACCGCCCAGAGAAAACGCCACATGAGCATCGTTGTCGCCACGCTGGTCACGGCCAGCGCCGGGATCACCCAGCCCGGCGCCGCCAGCTCCGCGGTGGCCAGGCTCATGCCCGCCTTGGTCAATGCACCGCCCGTGAACGGCGCCGCGGCCAGGGCCAGCGCCGGGAGCCAGAGTGCCGCCCAGGCCCTCCGGCGCCATACACCGCTTAACTGCGGCACCAGGCCCGCACCCAGGAACAAGGCCCCTTTGGACAGGCCATGATGACCCACCAGGATCAACAAGGCCGGCCACGCGGCCGCAGGATTGCCACTGCTTGCCGCCAGGCCCAGGATCATGGTGGCCAGGCCCATCTGGCTGACACTGGACCAGCCAAGCATCGCCTTGGGTGAGTCGCTCCGCAGGCCCATCAGCACCCCGTACAGGGCACCGACGAAACCCAGTACGAGCACCGCCGATGCCGCCGCCTCGGTGGCAGAGCTCGCCCCCTCCAGCATACGCCAGCAGCCCAGCACGCCCGCCTTGATCATCACACCGCTGAGCACGGCACTGGCGGGAACCGGCGCTACCGGATGCGCACGCGGCAACCAACTGTGCAGCCCGAACGCACCGAGCTTGATGCCGAAACCCAGGGCAAGCAGGGCCAACATCAGCGGCGGCGCCTGCCCGTCGGCCGCGCCAAAGGCGATCGGCGCGCCGGTTTCCGCGATGAGCGCCCCCCAGGCCACCGCCGTGAACAGGGCCAGTTCCGCCAGCATGACCATGGCCAGGTACAACCAGCCGGCGGTCATCGCCTCGCGACCGCGCTCATGGATCACCAGCCCCCAGGCGGCGAAACTCATCAGGGCCAGGCCCGTGTAGAAGCTCAGCAGGTCCTGGGCCAGGACCAGCAACAGATTACCGCCGAACGCCGCGAGCCAGAGGGCGGAAAAGGCCGCGCGACGTTCCGCGACGACTCCCGGGCTACCGGCGAACCAACCCGCCAGCAGCCATAGCACCGCCGCGGGCAACAGAAACCCGCGAGCGGTCTCATCCATGCCGATGCGGAGTTCCACCGCGCCCATGGCAACGGACAGCAGCGGACTTCCGTCGGGAAGCAGGGCCAGCACTAGGGCTGGAACGGGTGTCAAGGCCAGGCTCCAATGCCGGCCGTGCGGCATCCACGGGATCAGGGCCAGGAAAACCCAGGGGGCCAACAAGGCGATGACCAGCAAACCCGATCCGCTCATCGCAACCCTCCGGCAACCGCATCCCCGGTCAGCAGTTGATCCAGGCCCGGCAGCGCGAAGCCCAGCCCGCAGGCACACAGGGCGAGCAGCAAGGCGGGAACTGCGGTGATGGCTGTTCCCTGCCCGGATGCGGACGCTGGCGCAACCGGTCGCGCCAGCACGGACAGTACGCGGAACAGGTAGGCTGCGGTCAGCACCGTGCCCAGCAGGATGGCCAGCACCCACAGCCAGCCACCATCGGCCAGCGCACTCTGCAACAGCCACCACTTACCGACGAAGCCACCCGTGGGGGGCAGGCCGATCAGGCTGGCCCCGGCGAACACGACGGCGAGCCAGGGCAACACGCTTTCCCTGCCCATGCCGCCGAGCGCATCGAGCCGGTCATGACCGTGGAGACGGAAGAGATTGCCGGCCGCCAGAAACAGACCGGCCTTGGCCAGACCATGCGCCAGCACGATCACCACGGCACCGCGCCAGGCGGCTTCCACCGCGGCGCCGGCAGCCAGGGGCATGAGCAGCAAAGCGAAACCGAACTGCGAGACCGTGGAATAAGCGATTAGCATTTTCAGCCGGCGCTGCGTCAGGGCCAGCACCCCGCCCCACACCATGGCACCCAGCCCCAAGACCCCGAACAGCCAACCGGCCCCGGCGTCCTGCAACTCCGCGAAAGCGCCAAACCAGAGTCGCACCAGCAGATACCAGGCGGCGGCCACCACCACGGCGGAGAGGGCCGCGCTCACCGCGGTTGGCGCACGCCCGTGCGCGGAAGGCAGCCAGAAGTGCAGCGGAAACACCGCTGCCTTCAGCAACAGCCCAATGCTGATGAGCGCAGCGGCAAGCGCTGACGGCAGATCCGCCTCCAGACCCTGCCCGATCAGCACCAGGTCCAACACCCCGTAGCGCCCATACAGCAGCGCCACCCCCAACAGGTACACGGTCGAACCCAGCAGCGAGGCCAGCAGGTAGCGCCACGCCGCCGGCAAAGCCCCGCCACCCGCCATCGCGATCAACGCCACGGCAGCCAGCGACAGCACTTCCAGGGCCACGTAGAGATTGAACAGATCCGCTGACAGAAAGAGCACATTCAGCGCACCCCAGAGGAACAACCACAACGGCCAGAAGTACGGCTGCTGCAGACGCTCCGAGGTACGGTGCGCCGCTCCCGCGGCACCCACGACGGCAGTGAGCAGCAGCAGCACCGCACTCAGGCCGTCCACCTGCCAGCCGATACCCAGGGGCGCGGCCCAGCCACCGATATCCTGGCGCCAGGCGCCGTGCAGCATGACGGTGCCCGCAAGCGCCGCGGCCGCCGCAACCAAGGCAGCAGCGCACAGCGCCGTGACGGCAACCGCCAGCCGCGGATAGACAAAAGCGGCGATACCGCCCAGCAACGGCACACACGCCAGCACCACCATCAACACCGCGGCCTGGCTCACCCGCCCTCCTCGTCCCGAAGACCGGTCTCACCGTCACGCGGGCGGGACAGGCGCACCAGCAGAACCAGTGCCACCGCCGTGGCGCTGACACTGACGACGATGCCGGTGAGGACAATGGCGTGGGGCACGGCGTCCAGCGGATCGGCCTCCCGCGCCAGCGCCACCAGCAGCAGGAACACGGCCGCCGACAGCACGTTCAGCGACAGGATCTTGCGCAGCAGGTGACGCGCAGCGAACAGGCCATGCAGTCCGATCACAAACAGCACGCCGGCAAGCAGCAGGTAGATCATCCGCTCCCCGCCTCCTCCCAGCGATCCGGTGGCTGGCCCGCCAGGTACAGAGCGACGAGGGACATGGCGATGGACAGACCTGCCGCCAGTTCCAGGGCTAGCACAATCATCCCGGCCAGGCCGGGCGGGTAGGCGAAAAACGGCTGACCCAGCAGCAGAACCCCCAGGGCCACCGCCAACATGGCGGCAAACCCCAGCGACAGGAGAACCCGCCAGGGGCCGTGCACTCTGCCCGTCAGCCAGGGCTGAGCGCCGGCGAGAATGCTGAGAATGCCCCCCGCGCCCATCACCGCGCCGGCGGGAAAGGCCCCGCCGGGCGCATGGCTGCCACGCCACAGCAGGTAGACACTGATCAGCACGAACATCGGGAACAGGACACGCCCCAGTGCGGGCAGGGCCGGAGATTGAACGGAAGGTACCGTGGGCAGCGGCATGCGGCCCATGGACCAGATGGCGATGGCCGCCAGCAGCAGCACGCCAATCTCTAACAGCGTGTCGAAGGCCCGGAAATTGAGCAGCACCGCGGTCACCGGATTCTCCACTCCCGAGTCCGGCAGGGCCTCCTGCACCTGCTCACCCAGGCCCGGGCTGGGCAGCGCCCAGGCAGCCAGCGTCAGCAGCCCGAGCAGGCCGCCTCCGGCCGGAATCCAGAAATACAGGTCGCGGCGCCGTTCCCGCCAGGAGCCACCGTGCTCGTGGGTGACCGTCAGGCGCCCCAGGGCGGAGAGCAGCAGGGCACCGGTGGCACCGGCGCCGATGGCGGCCTCGGCCAGGGCGATGTCCGGCGCCTCCAGCCGCACCCAGGCCAGGGCCATCAGCAGACCAAAGACGATAAAACTGATCACGGATCGGAACAGGCCCGGCGTGTGCGTGGCCTGCCATGCCAGCCAGATCAGGGCCGCGGCCAGCAGCGCATCGAACACGAGCACCAGCCAGCCCACTACACCCCCCAGGGTTTCATGCCCCGCGCCAGCGCGGTACGCCCGATCAGCCCCGCACCCGCGGCGGAAGCCACCAGCATCAGCAGCCAGATCAGCACCAGCTTGAGCGCCGTGGTCATGCTGCCGGAGTAGACAGCTAGCCCGAGACAGACGAAGCCAAGACCCACGTTGTCGCTCTTCGCCAGCGCGTGCAACCGAGTGTAGGCGTCAGGGAAGCGGAGCAGCCCCAGTGTTCCGAACAGGAAGAATGGCATGCCCAGCACCACCAGTGCACCGCCGATCCAGTTGGCCAGAGTCATGGTGACGGATCTCCTTCACTGCGTTCCTTTCGCTGTGCCGAGAGGCCGGACCAGGCACGACCGACAAAGGTGACCACCGCCAGTGCGGCAAGCAGCGCAAGCACCAGCGCCACATCCAGCAGGGCCGGTGCGTCGAGAATGAAGGCAAGCAGCAACAGGATCACGACCGCCGAGGTCGAGAACATCTCCGAGGCCAGCATTCGATCGGCCGCGGACGGGCCGCGCAGGACCCGCGCCAGTCCGATCACGATGTTCGCCAGCAGCAGCAACACCAACAGTGAGAACACCTCAGTCATGCGCTGCAGTCTCCAACAGTTGTCCCACCAGGAATTCCAGGTGCGCCAGACCGGCCAGGGTGCGTTCCGTGTCGCCGATCACATGAACCGTCATGGACGGATCGGTGATGCGCACGCACAACGTGCCCGGCATGAGGTTGATCAGGTTCGCCAGGAAGGTTCTGGCCGAGGTGGATTGCAGTGTCCACGGGTAATCCACCACCGTGGGGCACAGGCGCTCCAGCGGCCCGAGCGCGCGCAGCCCCACATCCACGGCCCCGCGCAGCGACCACCACAGGAACACGTGGAGAAACCGCAGCAGCATGATGGGCCGGAAGCGCAGGCGACCTCGGGCGGGAAACGGGTTAAACAGCGCTGCCGCAACAACGGCCGGC
>LFIK01001777.1_pt1 | contig 17232 bp, 22 predicted proteins | sample 643401 | NCBI WGS metagenome assembly LFIK01 (sample SAMN03777447, study PRJNA286221) | soda lake metagenome | biome: soda lake; feature: Kulunda steppe; material: water; isolation source: sample T5-Br brine of Lake Tanatar-5 | place: Russia: Kulunda steppe | collected 2010-07
ACAGTTGTCCCGGATGGGGCAACTCCCAGGGTTTGGTTAGAAATGTTGTTGGTTCCGCCCATGCAACCCCGATCTCGCCCTCCTCTCCCGCAGTTGACCGAGACAAGGCCGCAGAGCACTGGGAGAGCGATCCAACTTTCAAAAAGCCCCCCAGGAACATGGCTGAGGGTGGGTGCTCGGGAACACGGGTTTGGTCCTCGCTTTCTGCTTTGCTCACCCACTTTTGTTGAACTGATGAGCATGCTCCTGGAACTGATGAGCCTGCTCTTGCCTCATGCTCTGCAGTCCTTGACGACTCTGCCTCTGTCCTGTTCCTGACTGACATTTGGCGTGGCATGTCGTACACTCTTGGTGCATTCTTTGACAAGAAGGTCACGGTGAGTGACGCCGGTGGATGCACTTATGTTCAATGCTAGTTTGCTGGTCTGGAGCCATGACAGACCAAGACACTCTGCAAGATTGCTCTTGAGAAACTAAGGTGGGCAAAAAAGCAACGATGTTGCTGATCTTTTGGAGACTGCTTATGTGCTACTCACTGTGACAGGTCTGCTTGGTAGGGAGACAGGGCTAGTGCTTGCATGTGTAAGTCGCACCATGAACTTGCTGACTGCACCTGTAAGCAAAACGCCTTGCAATAGACGTGCACGTGTTGGCCAAATGAAAGGCTTGGCTGGAGTCAGGTATGAACATACATGCTGCAAAGTTGTTCTGCATGTCAAACACAGTTGCTTGTATAAGTTTGCTCTTGCAAGAGCTTATTTGTTTGCAAGCTCTAGCTCCTGGGCTGCTCACAGGGTACCTGCGGTTTTTCTTTGCTGCTTTTTTGCCAACGTGCATGGTGTAGAGGTATGGACATGCCCAGCAACTGATCCATGCCTCGCACCTTCCACCTCATCTTTGCTGTGTGTAGATCATGTACCCATTTGAAAAGGGCGCCATCAGCCCAAGGTTCCGTGGAGAGCACGTGCTTAGGCGCTACCCCACTGGCGAGGAGCGCTGCATTGCCTGCAAGCTCTGTGAGGCGGTGAGTAGGGTCTCTTATTCAGCACTGCCTGGGCTGTCTCTGGTTGTGCCTCAAGCTGGTCAGAGCGCTGTTTGCCTGTGCAGGCACACACGACCACTGGCCCAAAGCCATTACCAGAGCCAATCATCCCAATCCACAACCAGGATTGCTCTACTGCTTGGGAGTGATAAATTTCAGACCATATTCCCAGTTGACTTGGCCCGGTGCTGCTCTCCCTCTGTGTGCACGGCTCAGCGCACAGAGGAAGGGTGCCAGTGGGCTGGCCCACAGGGTCCTGTGTCAGTGGCCGTTGATTGCTGGTGCAACATTTTTGCTCAGCATCACATCACCCGGTCAGACAAATTTGATCCAAGTAGCTTAACTAACTCTCGCCACCGGCTTTCTCTGTGTCAAGCATTGATAATAATCCAGGTGGGGTTGCCTGTGCAGACTTTGCCCTGTGCATAGGGCTATGTGCTAATCTTGCAATCATCTGCATGCAGGTATGCCCAGCGCAAGCGATCACGATTGAGGCTGAGGAGCGCGAGGATGGGAGCAGGCGTACCACCCGGTGAGTGGTGTCTGAAGGGCTTGGAGTGGGGTAAGAGTTTGTTTGAGGCAGCCATGCTTGGTGGCGCTTTTGTTACAGTGATCCGTTCAAGGGCCCTTACATGAAAGGCAATTTGAGGAGGAGCAGCTGATGCCAAGCCAGCCTGACTCATGAGCTGTTGCGGAGCTACTCGCTTGGTTTGGCATGCACGATATCGACATCTGGCTGATTTGTACATTCTATATCTGTGCCCTCTCTGCAGATATGACATTGATATGACAAAATGCATCTACTGTGGTTTGTGCCAAGAAGCATGTCCAGTGGATGCAATTGTGGAGGGCCCCAACTTTGAATTTTCCACAGAGACAAGGGAGGTAAGGCTGCCCCATTAACATGAGGCTCTTTTGAGGCAGTTCCCTTGGAAAGCACACCAGGAAGAGTACAGAGTACACCCCGGCATGTTCAGCATGGCAGGTGGTAGTGCCGGCACCATAGTCTGACTCGCACAGGTTTGGAACATGTATGCATAGCCAGCAATGAGGATGCTTCTCTGTGAGGGTAGGTCTGTGAAGCCTTGCAGCATCAAAGCCTTCAATGGAGGTGTAGCTCCATGTCAAGCTGCGCGGCAATTGGTTGCCCATCAGCATGGAGGTGGGGGCTTTGGAGGTGCTGATGAGAAACCGCAGCGCCAGAGGTTGTGTATAAGATGCATCGAGCCCTGAGCTCCACAAGCAAGTGAACCCTATTTGTAATGGTTAGGTCACATAGCTGTACCTGCTGAGCGAGGGCAGCTTGGCTTAACCCAATCAGGCCTGCAACAATACCAACCAAAAAAACGAGCAAGGTCGGGTCCTGAGACCTTAGATGCAGCAATTAAGTCATGCACAAACATAGCCAGTCCTGCTTGGCTAATGAAATCTCTAAGCCTGTTGGAGCCACTATGAAGGGTGCGAAAGAGGTGATGATGCGCAATTCTGCAAAGTCTGTACTCAAGGCAGTCTAGGAGGACATGATCTTCATCTTGCACACAGTGCCAGTTGCATTTAGTGCTAATTCTAAGGCGCCAAAAAAATTAAACAGGCAAGCGAGCGGGACAAGCCCAAGCAATCTGCTAAGGCGGCGAACGCTATCGTTGCACCCGCTGTACTCTTTTATGTCACTCTTTCTCTGTAGCCCACAAGAGCTTTCCAAAACAAGACAAGCTTGATCAGCTCGAAAAAGGAGACTGGGGAAGTGCTCTTAGTTTTGGGACCCGGCCGATGGGGCCCTAGGACCCGCAGGCAGCTGACCCCCTTGACGCTTACGCTCATTTAATACGACAGATGGAGTAATGATTGAGTTAAACAAAGCTCCATAACGTTGCAAGCGCGAAGCGTGCTGTTGAAAGCCACTTCTGTGGACTCCTCTTCATCACTGCGGGCCATTGCAACATAACAAATACCTTCAGATATATATACCCAAGGTATCCAACTCAACTCTTTTCTTTTCTTTTTTTTTCCAACTCAAAATTACACTCCTTGCGTGATGCGTACACCCCGCCACATGTCCGCCTGGCACGCGCCAGCCAATTTTAGCAGCGCATTCTTCACAGCGCATGGTTAAAACTGATAACTTAAAACCCTAGTGAATCGGCATGCACGTTATCATAGGTTTCCCCCCTTCTTCACCCGGACCAGCCTGCTTTCCAATTCGTGCCCTGCCATACCCACAGCAGACATATCTTCCAACGCTCTATTACTTGTGTGCACTATATTATTTGAACAGGAGCGTTCATTCCGGCTCCCCCACCCTTCGCCCTACCTTGTGCTTACCCACTGCCTTTCCATGTCCTACATACAACAGGCTTCGCTTTCCAGTGCTTATGGCAGCACACTGCAGGAGGGACCTGGGCAGCGTTCATTGTGCATGCGGCTCTCTCAAGCTCTCCTTCCTACCCTGTTCCCTCGTGATACATCCTGCATCATATCTGTTTCCAAACAGCTCAAACAGAAGCACGCATAAAGGCTACCCCACCCCCCACCCTAACCGGTGCTTTTCCATGCCTACACTTCATTTGAGCAATTCAGCTCTTCTTCTACCTTGCCCTCTCCTGCCTCTATGCTATAGAACCTGCATGTATGAATGTTCATAAATGAACGGCGCCTTAGTCAGCAGACAGCCCCATTTTTGTAGCTTTTAAGTACATGACAAATAGGATTGGTAGCTGAATGATGGGTATAATTGCTGCACAGGAGCTGCTCTATGACAAGGAGAAGCTACTGGAGAATGGAGACCGCTGGGAGCCCGAGATAGCTGCAAACTTGAGGCAGGAAAGTCTGTACAGATGATTCGTGGATACACACCTGTGCTGCCCTGACTGGCGTGTACGCGCATGTAAAACACCATTTTGACTGATTGTTTGGTTGTGTCCTCCTAGAGGACCTCCAAAGCTTATTTCGTGCCTCGGGTCAACAGGCCCCATTCTAATTTCCTTGCTGTCGTCCTGGCTTGCTTGATTAGATGTATTAACTCATCTATCATTGATGCATGATGCAAATTGTTGTTATGTGTACTCCCACCTGCATGTGCATTTTGATTACGTAATTCAAATTAGAAGCTGCAAAAGCAGAAAGGCTACAAGGTAGGGTTAACCGCCAGCCTGTGGTCATTAAGCTGATTGGTTTGTTGCTGATCTTTGTCAGCCAAAAAAGTAGTCCATAATGACTTGAGATTAAATGGCATAGTTTGTTGTGCCGTTGAGAGAGGAAATCTAAACCAGAAAGAAAAGATAACACCAGCAGGGACACCTCTGCTGGCACGAAGTAAGGGAGAGATTTACAAGTTTAAGTTTGGCCTTCAGCCAAGTAGTTTGACTGAAGTTTGAAGTAAGGAAGAGGTTTTCAGCTGGTGCAAGCACTACGCCCCCCCTCACCATTAAACAGGGGAGTGGAACGCCAGTGAGAAAGAAAAGGAAAACTCGTAAGCAGTCAAACACTCCTTACATCCCCCAGAAGGATAATGTGAAGGATAACATTAGCTGCAGCTCGGCAAAGGTGCTGATGGAGCATGCTGTGATGATGGTAAGCGGCTCCGAGCTGTCTCCTAGGCCTGCTGTCTTTATGGTACTTAACTTCCACGAGATGGATGTGCCTCTGCCAGACCCAATCAGATTGGGTGAGAGCTTACTGGAGTTCCGGCCCCTGGACAAAGGCGGGTAGGCTGTTGCTGTTGCTGAGAGCCCCCCATCCCCTCTTCACCCTGCCCTACTTCTCAATGCATATCTACTTAACACCATAGTAGGGTGGGCATCTGGTGCGTTTCTTGGTACAGAAGGCATTTCTGATACAAGTATAGCGTCTCAAGTAGTGAGTGCCACTCACTACTTGAGACGCTAACAGTGTTAGCGTCTACTAAGCTAACAGTGTTAGCTTAGTAGGGAACCGCTGAGGGGAAAGCCATTCAGGGACGGTCCTCTTGGTAGATCCTTCAGGGATCTGGAGGTTTTGTATGCTTAGCGATCTTCACTGCCACTTGATATTGGCAATATCCATTTGGAACAAACACCCCCCTAAGGAGCCTGCTCCTGCTTTCATGATGTCTACAAGCAATGTTGTGGTGTTCAGCTATCATACCAGAGATCATCTGGTGTTGACAACCTGATAGCATGTGTAGGGCACTGTCTGAATGATGACAGAGGGGACATTTGATACTGGTCATGGTCTTCATGCAAACAGCGTGCTTCTGATTGAAAGGGCGCCTGTATGTGAAAAACGTTGTTCTTCATCTTGAAGGATGGATTGAACGTTGTCCAGAAAGCATTGCTAATGTTTTTGTGAGCTGTAACCCCTCATAATATGAGTAGAAACCTGTTGTACGATATGCGTGACTAACTAGCTTATGTTTTGAGTGCATATGTGCCTTCAGAGCATCATAGAGAGATAAATGAGCTTCGGGGTAGCTACCCGAAGCTATAGGTAGGTTTGAGGGCCTTGAGAATGTTGCATTAGAGGGGATGTCCCTTTCAGAGGCAAGCCCGGTTATGTCATGAAAAGGGTTACCATCAATGCCAGCGCACGGCATACCTGTGTCTGCAAGATTTGCATCGACTTGTGTTGCCTGATACCTGGCCAGCATCCGCGCACTCATTACCAGCAATACCAGCATGGGATATAACTCTAAATAGGTGCTCAGGGTTTTGTGAGTTGCGGATAATTTGCATGAGCATCTTCAAAATATCCCCTTGTACGTGGTGGCGGTGAAACAGGGTACAACAAGTGCTTCCTGATTTGGTGAAGGGACAAGAGGCTGTCAGTGGGAACATGTGAGTGGCCGTGAAGATTGGCGGCTGTACACATGTGATAGCAGCCAGTCTAGCCTCTGCCGATGGTTTTGTAATGCTGAAACGATTTGCTTCAACAAAGCTGGGAGTAGAGGTAGCAGGGTGGTATGTGCCTGCCTTAATGAACCTGGCAGCTGCCATCTGTGTGTACCCTCTCCTGATGAAGAAGTACTTCCTTGAGTGCAACACAAACAGGGTTAGGCGTTGAGGAGTTTGGAGTAGGATTTGGTGCTTATCCGTTCTCCCCAGCATGGAAGAAACATGAATGTGGCTGTTTCAGTATTGTTTGCTATGGCAGAGTACATAGCATGTCTTAAGGCATGATGCATGAACTGATCGTCATAGACAGGATGGCACACAGAGAAGGCAGAAAACTTGGATGTAAAAGCATTGGGAATGTTGGAACCAGATCTGTCTCTGTGATGATCTGTAGTGAAGGCACAGACCTGTCACAATCTCTTCGTGGCTTAGCATTTAAAGGGAAAAGATCCTCGACCCAACAGGGAATGACTCCAAAGACTCTGTCACGAGGGTCCTTGCTCCACTCATTGAGGTATTTAAGCTTGTGTTCCAGAGGAGAGGATTTTTCTTGGGTAACTATGTCCATTTCTGGAGGGCAGAGTGAAAGCGGAGGGGGAGAGCATGCATGCATGAGTGTTTAACCTTGGTGTCTTGTTGTCGTGTAATGCAGAGCAAGAAAGGAGGCCAAATAGCTTAGAGGCAAAGCTCTTTGTGGGAGGCATGATGGTATTATGGATTCCAGCAAGCTTGGTGTCATGGAATGCTTTGAACAGGATGTTGAAGCGCTCTGGGGTGAGCACACCTTAACATTTTCCCATCACGTTGAAGATGCATGCCACCTTTGGGGTGCATATTTTATGCAGTACTCTAGGAGGGGGAGTTGCTGCAGGGGATGATGGGTTTGTTTGGTCAGAGGGTTCGAGGGGATGGATGTAATTAGGTTTGACTGCCAGTGACCCAAGATTCACAGCGGCCTGCAGCTATGACATCTGCTCATTTGTTTGTGGGATTTATGTCAAAATTTACCTTATTCTTGAGTTCAGAGTCAAATTAAGTGTTCTGTGACTTCTCTAACAAAGCCTTGTCGTTCTAGGTTGCTTGAGCAATTATTATCAGGTTGGGTTCATCCTTACGTGCCTCAAAATGCAGAATGTGTTTCTGGAATGTGGGCCATTTGTTTGTCTTCTGGCTTCCACGCCCATGCTTCCACGCTACTTTAATTAGCTCTTAGTTGGAGGACCTGTAGCTTCTCGTGTATTTGTTGCACAGTTAGGTCAGCACAAGCTGGGCAGGCACAGTTATCATTTACGTCAACTTCCTCTCTCTGTCTTTCTGTATAGCAGCCAGTTTTCTTTAAGCAAACCCAGCGATAAACTTGATTCCAGAAGCCACAAATATAAGTTTTGTCAAAGGGTGGCTCAATTTTCCAGGTTTGAGTCCGGAGAAGAGAAAGCAAACCTCACAGCATGCGCACTCGCGGCAGACCGAGATACTGATAGGTGTTTTCAGGCGTGAAGCCGGCCTTTGAAGATATGGAGTGCCCACCTTTTTATAGTCACGGGCGCATTATGGGTGGGGTTCTGTATCTACTGTAGAGGTATGTTGTCATGCCTGTCCCTTTTCTCATCTGAGATGATTCTCCACGAGTCAATGTGTGTGATGGTCTAAGCCATGGTGGTAAATTGTCTTGATGACATTATTGGGTGCTGTTTTTCTTGCTATCTACTTGTAATTTCTTTTTTCTTGTAATTCCAAAGCTCTGCGCTCCGGCATGAGGGATTAGGGGGTCAATTGAAGGGCAGGGAAGATCCATTTCTTTGTGTAAGAGTCTCCTCCTCTTTTGTCTCTGGTTGTTTTGACCCTGGGTGTGTGACTTGGTGGCACGTTGGAGTGGATTAAAGGCAGAGAAAGTAGGCCGTTCATGTGGGCACTGCTGTGGTATTTTGTCTGGAATGCAATCTTTTACTGGGCAAAGCAGTATCGGCGGATAGATTATCTGGTGCCTTCATAGCATCTGGTTGGACTTTTTGTGTGTTGGTTGAAGACAGTGCTTGCCTGTTGCTCTATGTTTAAGGAAAGATGTCCTGATCCGGAGTAGAGTCAATTGGACTTGTGTATGTTGCAGTTAGTTGGGTTGGTGAGTAGGTTAAACGGCGTCCAGTGAGTGAGTGTGTATAGTGGGTTGTGGAGCGAGATTGGGGGCGGAGATTTGCTTGTGTTGGGAGCGCTAGAAAGATGCATGTTGGTGGGTTAGGTGTTCATGTGTCAGAGGTGTAATTAGGATTGGGTGGGCAACTAAATGGGTGTCATCAAGTCCGCTGATGTGTGCAGTGTTGGTTTTGCGGTAGGCAGAATGGGTGTTGGGTCCATTTTTTTATTTTTTCCTTTGATCACAGCAGGTGCAGTGTGGTCCATTGTAGGAGGGAGATTGACTAAAGTTGCAAGTCTACTGAGTGCTAGCTTGCGTTTTGCCGGCACCTTAGGATATTTGGAGTGGATCTGTGATATAAAAAGAGTATGAGTTCCACTACGGTAGGTAAGGTCATGGAGTCCATTTACGCCAAGGCTCGAGAGAGGCTTAGTGATGCAGGTGATCAAAGTAGAGAAGGTGTGGGGCCGTGGCTTGCGGAGTGAAATGGCTTTATTTATGTTTTAATTTCTTCTAAACACATGCTCTTTATGCGTTTTATGAGTTGGAGTTTTCTTAAGTGGATGCTCATGAGCTGTCACAGGCGCATACAGTGGCTCAATTGTCGCCGGACACGTAGGTTGGTTCCTTCCCTTGTGCAAAGGAACTCTTTGGTGAGACCATGAATGTGCACCACTTGCTTGTTGAGAATTGTTGTGATTGCACGATGCCTTATTGAAGGATCCTCTAGGCTGTATGCAAGTGCAGTGGCTTAGCGTCTGTGGTATTCAACACAGATTGAGGGTACCCCCAGCCCAAAACTTAAAAATGTTCTCTCTTATCATAGCAGGGGGAGTGGACTTCCAAAGTTCGAACTTGTGTTTGATAACATTACCGATCATGGTGTCCCACATGATTAGATCAGCTTTGATGCAGGGGGTGGCGGCAAAGGCATATGCGATGCTAGGAACAATTTCTGTGCGTATAATTTATACGGTATAATGGTCAGCGTTTGACATGGAGAGGCATTGAAGACCCTCAGGGATTCTAGCTTTTCCCTGAGGTAGCATGTCATACGCTGGATCTAGTGTTTCCAGTTGAGAGCCAGGGTGTGCTGAACCCCAAGATACAGAAAGGGGGCATCAAATGCTATGAACTGTGCCTTGATTCTGGATATTTATCTTTCCCTCTAATTGTTGCTGGAGTGTCTGGTGGGATGTCACACCATTCGTATCCTCAGGAGGGTGACTATTAAAGGTCACCTCTTACTTTACTTGTGCTGCCAAAAACAACGAGTACTGCCCATCGGAGTAAAATGTAAGTTTCTGGGCTTGCACCTAAAGGGCTTGGATTGTGTTGCTTTCACCACAAGGTCATCTGCAAACGAGGCACTGCTAATCGTGGCCGGGTGGGTATCCATAGGGATTTTGTCCTCTAATTGTTGCATTCATGTTTGCAAATTACAATGTGCAATGTTTTGTTTGTGGTAATGAGACATGCAACTTCTTCTTGCATGAGTTGCCTGGAAGTGAGGGCTTCTGAGGAGTTGCCAGTACTGCTGGCAGGTACCTAGTAGGTACCTACCAGAAGGCTTATGTGTTTGCTTTTAAGGATAGCATAAGCATGTCTGCCATGAGAGTCAATTGCCGCTACTGATCAGTGGGTGGAAAGGGCAACCTCTTTGCAGACACAGATAGTGCCGTCTGTCCTATCAAATGCTGACCAGAATTTATACTTCTGAGGAGAGAGTCAAGCCATGCTCGTGGTTTGCTGCTCCTTTTCAGCTTGGTTTCAGTTAAGACCAGCCTGAGGACGTCTGGGTTATGGGTGGCTAGGGTGTGCTTCAAGTCCCAGTGATTGTTGTAGAGCGTTTATAGTCATGAATTTAGGTTGGGTCAATGTTCCGCTAGTGAGTTGGGAGGGTTTTGGAGTTGGTGGCAGTTTCTCCTTCAGGGCATTGCTGCTGGTATTAGTGATTGGCATGAATAGTGAGGGTCAGAATTAGCTATTTGCCTTGTTAGCAAGTCTCACTCTTGCATTCAAGTTGTATTGCAGTTCAGCTAGAAGACAGAAATGAACTCACTAGTTGCAGGAATGCGGCCAAATTTCATTTACATACGCTTGCCTTGAAAGACAAAACTCTTTCAAACCAGGCAACGGGCAGCATGCACTCACTACAAAAGGCCCATCAGCTGAGTAAGGAGACTATTTCTGGGTCCAACTATGCCACAGTATTATCTTTGTAATATAAAAGAGCCTGAGGACCACAAGACTCCTTAAGTCTAGTAGTCAGCCATGCACTAGCCACTGGAAGTGGTAGCTACCATGCTACAGCACACACATAATCCTCCCCATACTATGTAGGTTGTACCACAAGCAGGCCTCATCGTGGATCCCTGGATTGGATTGGATTGGATCCTGGATCCTGGATTGAATCCTGGATCCTTTCAGCCTGAGGGGCCCCCAACTCCCAGAAAATAAATATGAGACTTAAACGTAACTAATGAGCATATCTAGTGCGGGTGATTGACTCCCGAAGACACAAGAAACAAGTTATTTGTGCAGAGCATGAAAGCACCCTGTATCCTCCTTGAATTGATGAATGTACCTTGTACCTACTAGTAGTATAGACTGAACCCGGTGAATCAAAAAGGCGTATTTTGTACCACTTCCAGAACCTCAACAGGTGGAAAAAGAGGTAAAAGCTCTGACTGTCTGTCATCAAGTTAAACAATACTTGCTTTTTTAAGCTTCCAGCCTCCTTCTGCTCCCATTCCCTGTTGATACGCGTACGGCAGGGCCAGCAGCAGCACACCCTTATGTAGGAGTTACAGCAGGAGCAATCATTGATAGCAGGACTAGCAAGGCCAATCATGATGGGTGCCCTTGGTTAAGCACCGGAGGCCCTGCCAGTGGAGCCAATGGCTCCCAGGCCTGCAGAATTGAGCACTGCCCCTCCGAAACAAGGGTGGGATGGCGCACGGCTCCCCAGGGGAGCAGAGCAATGGGAGTACAGGGGTTGTATGAGCGTGGAGCCCAACAAAGGGCCAGAGGGCAGTTAGGATGGCCACAGTCGTCCCGGCCCTTGTCTTGGAGGCAATTGTAGGTTCAGGTTGCAGGCTTGACAGGCTTTAGCTAAGCTGCCCTCAGGTCAAGAGGCTCTTTGGTCCACCGGCGGACACAAGTATGCAGCACACACTACGCAAACTAGTTGTTTAAACTTTTCTTAGCCTCTTTCTTTTTTTCCAAAGACTCTATCTTGCCTCATTTACTAAACGTGCATCAGTGCTTTCAAACTAAAAATTCAATTTGCTGCATTCATCAGGCAGCCTGGTAGGCGGCGAATTGCCCTCCTTTGAAAGGTACAGATAGTCTTACTGAACTAGCTCCAGATACTTGAGCAGGCGGCGGGGCACCTGCGACAGAAAGTCGATTATCCACCCCCGCAACCTGTGGGTTCGGGGTTTGAACTTCACCGGAGGCTCACTACCGGCTAATTGCCAGGATGCGCAGACTTGCATTGGACTTTAAAAAGAACCATGCTCTAATTATAGCCTTAGCTGCACAGTACATTTCCAACAAACTCAACTGACCTCCGTCCTCAACGCAGCACACACCTGATAGCAATCACCTGGCGTGACCTTCATGCTGTGACAGCATGCACAAACATGGCAAGTCTTTCAAAATTGATGGTTTGTAAACGAAATTTCTTTGGCAATTTGGAGCAGAGGCGTGATTTGAACAGGAGATGCTGGTGCTCAGCATTTTAAATGAAGAAGCCCGAAAGAATACACCTGTGCGCCTAAAAATCAATAAAACTAGCGATCACCCAGATCCAAGCTACTGTGACTAGCATTGCATAACTAAAAATATAACAGACAGGAGGGAAGAAGCCATAAATATGCCAGAGCCTCCAATTTCACGCTACAGGTGTTATGAATTAATGACTGAACAGGATAGGCAAAGCTCCATTGGGCTGAGGCTCTTTGGGAAGCAGAGGGTGATGGTAAGTTGGCACAGTAGCCACCATGGGAGATCCCTTGGGCATAAGGCTGGATCTATGCTGTGCTTGCACGTTTGGCAAAGACCTGCAAGAAAGAGATTGATCAAGCACAACCGAGTCATTATCCTCTCCCAAAGCAAACCAAACTCGTACTAGTGTCGTGTGCTCCATTATCCAAACAGCAAGCATGATGGGAGGATCAATGGCAACAGAGAGTAGCCAAGAGGCGTGAACTGACTTTGTGCAGCATGATGACCCTGGCTTAGGGATTAAAGACAATTATGAGCATGCCAAGTCCAATTAAATTGTGCACAGAAGTAAGAGCGCCAGACCTCTGCTGGTTGAGCCTGCCTTGGCCTAGCAAGGAGCAAGCTCAGACATCATTCAGTGCCTCATAGCGAGGCCGGCACTCAGAGATGAGCAGGCAGGCCTACCTCTTGGTGCCTCCAGGGCTACTGAGCCTGCTTCTCTGCCCTGCTTTCCGATTGACATGGTCAGCACATGGGGAGCCAACTGGTGAGGGGGTGCCTGGTGCTGACAGAGCTGGTCGTGAGATGGTGGTTTGACCTGTGTTGGGCCTGGAGCTCCGCTCCAAGGCTAACTTAGCACCAGGACTTAGGATCACAGGTGGTGGGTTGAGCGGGGGCGGTGACAGGCCAAACTGCGGTGTCAGCATGCAAGCACAATTGGGGGAAAATGAGTGTGCGTAGGTGAGTCCAAGGAAGGCACTGCCCTTGAAAGCCTATTTCAATCTGATCTGGCTTAAGAGATGTGCATGGAAAAGGAACAAAGAGATACATCTGGGCTTGCATTCACGCTACGCGCAAATCTAGGCAAGCGAAGTATGGGACGGGTCCTGTTAATAGTTAATGGCTGCACTAGCTTGCAATCAAGGAGCAAGCTCAGCTGGCATTGGGAAAAAGTGATTGACCCTATGCAAGCATTAATCACTTTGATGCAAAAAACCATCATACACAATCCTCAATACCACAGTGCGGATCATTGTTGCCCGCAACAGATCAAAGCTAATCTGGCTTTCCATGAGAAGGCAGCTGTGCCAGCTTATTTGACCATCTGATCCATACAGAGAACCATGAAAGCACCAAGTTCCACCAACTGCAACAAACACTATAAACCTGCTGAGTTCAGCAGAGTGAACTAAAGTGAATGTGAGGCAGGCATTTTTAACTGCTCGCACCTTTTTGGGGTTGAACCAGCCTTTCAGGGCCTGTTCCAAGAGGAACATCTTGTTTGCCTGGTTGCGTAACAGCGCCAGCCTTGATGCCGCGCACCGCTTCATGAGCTTGTCCAGCTCGCGCTCTTGCTGCAGCACGTGCTCGTCATAGCTCAACTGCAAACAAAGGGGCAGCAGGTGGGCCTTTTCTCATCCTTGCGTGCTCCTCAAAGATGGCAAGCTTCAACCAGGGAAAGTGTGAGGCGATGTGCAGCTGGGAAGCAAATGCCTGACACTAGGCTGACCACCAAAGTATGTGAATCAAATGCTCTCACCACTTCACGGTAGTGAGCCAACCAGAACCCTGCCCACATTTCCCACCTGGAGCTTTTTCTGCAATGCCTCTGCTTCCCGTACTCGCCGCGCCTGCAGCTTAGCAGCTTCCATTGCATGGCGTGATTGCTGTGTCATTCTGGCAGCTTGGTACTCCTTCGCTTCCATTTCGTCTGCCGCTTTCTTCAGCTGCACATGAGCAGAGAGATCAAATCATAATGTAAGAAAGAGGGATCACGATGATTTTGGGCGCCAAGCACCAATGCACCAATCTCGATCTGCCAGTTACTCAATTGACTTCAACAATTAGCAACCAGACTTGGTATGCCTTCTGGGGCTGCCTTGAGCACACTTGAAATATTGTCTTGAAACTCAAATGCAGTTACATATCGGCAAGCTCGCATGGCAACATGAGCTTAGTCCTGTGAACTGTCTGCCTTCCCTGCGCTCTATTCATTACCATGCACCAAATTGACATCTTGGATGTGCAAAATGTGCAAACCCCACCTTTGCTGCCACTTTAAAGTTCCGCTGTTTGATTAAATGCTCTTCTTGGACGCGCATGTTGAGCAAGTCCCTGCTCCACTTTGGCTTCACCACTTCCCTTCTACACAGTGCCTCAAACTGGTCTTGCATCTCTTGATGCCGGAGATGTAGCCTAAACAGGTGCAAGGAGAAGCAGCCACAGGAGCTTTGCATGATTGTTGACTCAAAAGTTATGCTCGTACACGCGCACAAGTCTGCATACATCACACACATACACGTGCGTACACACACACACATAAGCACGCGTGCGCACACACACATACACACGCACGCCCGCGTGCCAGGCTAAATGGTTATAACTCAATCGAAGCATCAAGGCTAGGTGTACAAGGATGGACGCAGGAGCTCACACGTAAGTGGGAGAAACACAGGATCAGCATGAGCTCAGCAAAATGCCCTTCAACAAACTTACAGGTTCTGCTGCTCAGAGATATTGCTGGTAAGAGCTGCCAAGCGCTGTTCCCACTCTTGAGCAAACTTTTCATACTCCAGGTTGTTACATTCTTCAAGCGCCGCCAGCTCCATTTGGTGCTTGTCTGCCAAGGCACGCAAACGCCGCATCTCCTCTTCCACCTGTACAAAGCAGTAAAACAGATCTTTCCCTGAATCACTTCATTCCCGTCAGGTTAAGCTCATGCCATCTAATGAGGTGAATCAAAAATGCGTCAATACGCACCAGCAAAAAAGCCGCCCATCCAGCTGAGATGTGAAATACAACACTGAAAAAGTCTCAACTGGTAACCGCACAAATACTGAAGATGAATAGCATCCCACCTTTGCATTCTCAAGCTTAGCTTGTGCCTCACCCGCCTCTTTATATAAACCTGAGGAAGTGCATGCAAGTTTATAGGCTTGCAAATGCACGGTTCAACACTTATGACAACCTGCTGTGGCTGTGTGCCTCGGATAATGAAATGCAGGCTATCTGTCAAGAGCATTAATATGACGCAGAGAGAAGCCAAGTATCCCACCTGCTTGAATTCTAGATTTTGGAATGAGTGTACTGATGAGTTTTACCGAGATGGATGCGAGCAGGAATATGACTTACTTATCTGCACTAACGTGAGCAAGGACTGATCTGCACTTATTTAAGTAAAGACATTTTTGTAAGTGGCAAGAGTATACGTGTGCAAACATGTGTGAATGCATGTGTTTGCATGCATGCATTCACACATGTTTGCACATGTCTGTGAGCGCTTGGGCATACGTGCGTGTCATGCGCAGACGTGTGTATACATGTACGTTTGCGAGCACGCACGTGTGTGCGTGTGCGCGTGCATGTGCGCGTGCATGTGCGTGTGCATGTGCATGTGCGTGTGCGAGTGCGTGTGTGCGTGTTTGTTTTTTGTGTGTGTTGTGTGTGTACTCAGAGTACGCGCATGATCACCTTTTTCCCTAAATCTATCTCTCTCTTGCTCCAGCTCCTCAAAGTGTGCAGCGCTTGACCTCAAGTTGCTGGCTAGCTCTAGTGGAGCAAGCGTGTTGCTTGGACTGCCCATGCAAGCTGGAGATTCTGGGGCCATGCGTCAGTTTGATTGGTCACCCAGTCATCCAAACAGTTGTTAAGCAGGGTCGAGCGCCTGCAGCCTTCTAAGTGCTCTTCTCATAAGTGAACAGACATATCAAGAGCTCTGCACCAATTAAAAATTTTCTTATCATTGAGCAATGGTTTCAAGATCTGGGGAAGCGAAGACATTTGCAAGGATCAGCTTGGGGCCATCTTTTGCCCGCACCTTAATTTTTAAATTAACAGGTATTAGCATGGATCCCAAAGATGTGAATACAGGGCCAGCATCCGGTAGTATAGATCAGATGAAGGGCATTCTGCAACGTATCCTACGAGTAACCACACCTCAAGGCCGTATTGTAATAGGAGAGCTGCAGTGCCTGGACAAGCAGGGCAACCTGGTGCTGGGCAATGCGCACGAGGAAGTACCCAAGGCTGAGCCACGTCAGATGGGGATTGTGCTCGTTCCCTTGCAACAGCAGAAGAATGTAGAGGTTCAGGTACGTACTTGTACAGACTTGATGGGCATGATTGAATTGTCAGTTTCTGATTTGGCTCCGGCGTCGCAATTGGCAGGTGGCGCTTGGAGAGCAATTGGAACACCTGAGATTGTCCCCATGACACTAAGCAGTGGATACACAACCAGATTTCTAAAGGACTAACGCACGTCAGCCATACAGCCGGCGAGCAAGCTTTTCCTGCTTTTTCGTCATTCAAGCATCACTCTACAGAGAGAGGCGCCCTATGCTCTCATGCTGGCCAAGTACACCATATGGTGGTGGAGAGGTCGACATTCACGTTGGTGCACATGAGCCTGCCGGCATCCATCATGTAAGATGTTCACATGTTGTAAGAAGTCTAACCTGATTGTTAACATGCGCTGGCGTCCTCTAGCATAAGTGCTCTTATTTTCTTGCAAGACTGTTCTTGTTACCCTGCCGCAGTGACCTAGAGGGAGGGCTGCTTGCCACCACATGTAACTTTTTTGCTTCTCTGCACGTCTGGTGCACAGAGCCAACACAGCCAGTGCAAGTTTTAGGAGAAGCACAACTTCATCGAGTTAAACTGGCACCGTATGCAGTGGAGGCAACTCATCAAAATCGTACCTGTGCCAGCAGTTGGGCAGCTGGTAAAAGTTGAGTGAAGATTATACATGTGTTTGGATTTAAAAGACTGCCAGCCAAGGGCAAGGCGGTCCTGGAAATGGATTGTAAAGAAAAAAGAAAAAGAGAAACTACGTAGGCAGTGAAACCACTTCCTACATCAGTAAAGGAAAAGGAGACACATTGGCCCGAAGAGCCGTGAGTCTCCTCCACCAGGGAGAATGAAGAACTAGTGAGAATCTGGAGGGTGACAAGGTAAGGTAAGGTAAGGTTTCAAGGCTGTATCTGCCGAACGAGGGCAGCTTAGCCGGTTGTGGCCTCCAGTGAGGTTCGAACCCCGAACCCACAGGTTGCGAGGGTGGATTATCGACTTCCCATCTCAGGTGCCCCGCCGCCTGCTCGACTATCCGGACAAAAAAATCAAACAAGCAACACTCCACCCCTGTACCAATCCACCCCATTCTGTTTGTAAGATATGGAAGCCAAGGTGAATATTCCTACATCTCCGATTAGTTGGACTACTAGAGGCAATCTATACAAGGGACT
>LFIK01001779.1_pt1 | contig 17230 bp, 24 predicted proteins | sample 643401 | NCBI WGS metagenome assembly LFIK01 (sample SAMN03777447, study PRJNA286221) | soda lake metagenome | biome: soda lake; feature: Kulunda steppe; material: water; isolation source: sample T5-Br brine of Lake Tanatar-5 | place: Russia: Kulunda steppe | collected 2010-07
CATACATACAAACACACAAACACACACACATACAATAACACACACATACACACACACACATGCACGCACACACACACACAGACACACACACACACACACACACACTCACACACACACTCACACACACAAGTGAAGAGTTAAAAAGACATGCACTAAGAATTTAAAGGCATCTTAAAAAGCACAACAAACATGCGCTTTGTTGCAGTTTAAAACATCACTTTTGGCACGCCGCTTTCCTGGCCTGAAGAATCTGAGCGATGAAGACATCCTACAACTCGTTGCTGCGGACGGTCAGGTGATAAGTTGCCTGCGCTGATGACGCTGTGCAGCTTTTCTTGTGCTACTACTGCTTCAGAACATTTCGCCTCATGTTCCTGCATATGTTTTATGCCAGTTCCAGGTCTCCTCATTGTGTCTTTGTTTTCTCCAGTCGGCTCATCAGGCATCCACATGTTTGGCCTTTGTATTGTCCCACAAGATGATGGTTCTGTCAGGGATAAGCAAAGACATTTCTCAAGCAGCATGGGGGGGTAGCATTCCAGGTCTCATTTGAAGATCTTTCATGCCATGCACACCCTTGATCCTCAGGCACAAAGAAGGCGTGCCGAGGACCCACGCATGAATCGCACGTTTCCCAAAACATTCTACCCAATCCCACAACAGAAAAAGAGAGAAACCACGGTACCCTCTCACCAACAGCCTCCGCCTTTCAGACCCATATCTGCACCACAAGCCAGAGAACAAGCCAGCAGATCTAACCAAGAGGTAGGACGCGTCTCTACCTTGCACTTTAGTTCCTGTATCTTTCCATCAAGTACTACCTGTCTTAAGGACAGAGGATGTGTTGCCTGCCCATAATGTCCCTTGTCATAACAGCCCACACCTGCCTTCTAGGCATCATCTACCCTTGTAGTCCTCGCACTTCTAGAAAACCTGTTGCCATGCTCAATGGCGTCCATAAACAGCCTTCTTTATTGCTTGACCTGATGGTTTTAGAGCAATTTTGCACATATCTTTAAATAACACTAGTTTGAGTGTGCAAATAAGCAGGATAACATGTTTTTGGGCAGCTGAGCATTAAGGAGGGGATGCCAAAGTACATCAACAAGTTCTCCGCATTACACTCCTTTCCATTTCTCTGCAGCGATTCTTGAATTGCCAAACCCCATTTGAAAGTGATCGGCAGTGCTTCCTGACAGATAGGGCTACAGACAGGAGCAAAGAGTTCCAACCACCGTTCTCGCCAATCTGTCCATCACAGGTATGCAATGATCTTTGAAGCGCACAGGCACCTTAACGTCTGCTGCTTGATACTTATCCATTGGCCCACAAGCGAAGCAGTCTGCTTACTTAAGAGAAGAAAAATTGGATGCTGCATGTGTATGTTTGTGCACGTGTGCATGTTTTCATGTGGGTTAAGGGGGAGGGGGGGAGGGGTAGGTGAAGGGGTGCACAGCTGCACCGCAGCAGCTCTCATGCGGAAGACAAATTCCTGATGACTTACAGTCCCTTGCTTCAAAATAATTCTTGCCTTTGCCCCCCCTACAGGCTCAAGAGGCAATTAAGGTGGATTACTTCCTATATTCACCTAAGGTAGGGCAAGGTCAAGGGCAGAGGAAGCCTAGGTGGTATGTAGGAATCTGTACGTGGTACGATTTGTGGCATTGCTTGCATCAGATGTCTCTGGTGCGGTGCACATTTAAAGTCGCAACCACTTGGGCTTGCATTTACTCACTTGCAGACATCCACTCAAACTTAGGAGAGCCATTGTAACATGCTTGATGCTTGCAGATTTAAGGTAGCAAGTGACCTTGCACATAAATTTCCAGGAACCTCTTTTACACAATCCTGCAGTCATGTGCCTAACCTTTCCTGTAATTGTCACATACAATCCGCCAGAAAGCTTTCCAACTCATCTGACGTGCAGCATCATGAAAAACAAGCGGAGCGCGAGGCAATAAGTCAACGAGGCACCGCAAACAGGGAGCAGCTCAGGGAGTTGCTTGCGTCTCGCCGGGGAAGAACACTTGTGTAATATGCTCAGCAAGCCCATGCACCCATCACATCACATCACATCACATCACATCACATCACATCACAGAGCAATGGAAACTGTTGAAGTGGTGGTCTTTTTCCAATGGATCATTCTAGGATAAGAGCAAGCTGGAAATGTAAAAATGTAACGAGGCATTAGAGCTAACTGCTTGTAGCTTGTAGGCCCATTAATGGTAGTTGAGTTTCTGGGCATAATTTCTATTTGTTCTTCGGCATCAGTACGCAGTATTTTTCTACTGTTGTTTATTTTGCGTGACAATTTGGGCAAGTTTCAGTTCATGCCACCAACCTGCATGATACAGTGTGGTTAACGCACACTTGAATCACCAGATGGACTTCCCTCCTCCAGCTACATGCCAGTTTGGTGCGTACCTCTGGGATTCTTTAGATTGCTGACATTTTGCAAGCAGTGAAGAAGACCAATCACAAAGCAATTCGACACTGGAATTTACCTGATTCATCGGTGCACAGAGTCAAAAGGAATAGAAAAACTACGTAGGCAGTGAAGCACTCATTTTTTGCATGTCTCAAATCACCTTGCTTGTGGAAATTAGGCTAGGTTAGGTCAGGTTACATAGCTGTACCTGCCAAATGAGGGCAGCTTAGCTGAAGCCAAACAGGCCTGCAACCGAAACCAACAAAAGGCAAGCAAGGTTGTGCTCTGAAATCTAGGCACAGCCTTCTTGGCACTCATGCGCACTTATGTATAAGGCCAGGCCTTTGGTGTCTGATTAGCTGACAAAGTCTCTTAGCCTGTTTGAGCTACTAGAGGGGTGTGGAAGAGTTGGTGGTGCTTGGCGCGCAAGTCTGCCATGTCAGCACTTGGGTAGGTGTCTAAAAGAACATGCTCTTAATCTTGAACACAGTGCCTGTTGCATTTCTTTTCTAAGCTTATGAGGGGGTTCTAAGCTTATGAATAAGGAACCCTGCGCTGTTGTTGCCGGAGTCGCTCGATATTCAAGTTGTGACCAGAGAGTCTGGGTTGGGAGAGAGCGTGCAAAAGATGTTAAGGGATATTGTGTCGCAGGTATGAAGGCAGATTTGGTTTAGTTGCGCGTTCATGATCATCCAACCAGCCAGCCTGACTCCCAATGGTCACTCCAAAATGCCATTGGGTGTGATATGTCCTCATGAATCTGCTGGAAATATGCGCATCATGTAGCTTGTGTATCTGAGATGCTAATTCACCAATGACGGTGATTTGGCGTGACATCTTCACGCAGCAACAGTTCAAAGTGGAAATTAGCGCATAAGGCCTCACTCAGGATCTTGTCCCTCGGACTCATTAATTAAGGCCCGAGCCAAAGTTACAAGTTAGGTCTCACCACCCAAGGATGTAATGAAAGTGACCCCAATTGGGGTTAAGGATTTTGTCTGAAATAAAATGGTAACAGCGTGTTAACACGTTAATCAGTTGTAAACATTACTGGGATTTTACAAGTAAAAGTACTGATCCTAGTTAGAAGATTCAGGGTTAAGATTAGAATTAAGGGAATGTCAGAATTGGAAACTGGTGTTTGCAAACCCAATGCATTTACAACACTAACCCTTGTCTCTTCTCCCTGCTTGCTTTCCAAGACTTCTACGGCCCTGGATCATTAATGATCAATATTGCCAAAAGCCATTGGAAGCTTTTCTCGGTTTCTTTCATCCGCGGGGAATTAAACGCCGTCACTTCAAGGTTTAAAAGTCTCCCCCGGGGGTGGCTTGCAAATGTTGTTTATACACACCGGTTTTGCACACCTATAAAAGGTTCCCAAAACGTGTTGTAAACACAAACCGGTGTTCAATTGTTCCACTAAACAGAAAAGTGTGGTCCAAACATGCCGCTAGCTACTACGACACTCTATTGCACACGATACTTGGGTTTTTCAAGCGTCACAACGTCATATATTAAAATAATGAAGATAAGTTGAAAATATTTACGGTATTCTGAGGAGATATGTCGTATGCAGACAGGCCCAAATCTTCGTGAGTGGCGTTGCCCATTGTACTGTTGCTTGAAAGCTATTTTAGCAGTATTACATATGGTTGTTGTTTGAGTACTAGGTGCTGAGTTCCTGCACTCCTGCACACTACGATTTGCTCATTCAAGCTCTTTTGGGCATATTTTGTGCAGGGTGCTATGCAAGTTCTACATGAATGGTGCATGCAGAAACCCCTCATGTGAGTGCAGATCCTTTTGCATAGGCCAGGGGATTTCCTGCATCATGGTCAGACGGATGCCCTGCTTTCAACATGTGTGGCGCATATGCTTAAGAAAGACACAAGTAAGCCACCCTGCAAAACATTCTCAAGAGATGGAGCCCCCTGCACACCACCGTTCTCTAGAGATGGACAGGCGGCCATGCCTGTGATCGGTTGAAGGTCCACATGTTACTCATAGGGATCGGTAAATAGGGTCTGATCAAAATGCCAGATAGGCCTTACAGAGGCTCTAATAGGCTCTACAGAGCCTTGACGAGGGCCTGCGAAACCCTATTTACCCATCCCTAGTTACTCAGCATCATTTCAAGGTTGAACAAATCTTGCTGCATGCAGGCGGATTCTCTCACACCATGGCCGACTTGCCAAATCTTGTGTAAGTTTCTAAATAGGGACCTTGGGTCCGACCAGAACGAGTCGCTGCTGTCACATGCTGCGTCTGTGTTTGGTAGAGGGGTTGAGGAGGTCGCCCGCTATGGGCACCCACCGTTCCTGATTTGTCTTTGCAGACAGAGACAGGATTTGTCTCCGCAGATACCTGTCCTTGGAAAGCTGGGAAACTCTCTCCCTGGCTTGCCGCATCGCACGTGGAGCTTGTGCATCCCCTGGCAGCTGCCAAATGTGTCTCTCCTGTTCATGCGGGCATGGACAGGTGCAAGTACTACCTTCAAGGCTGCTGCAAGTACGGCGCCAGATGCAGGTTCGTGAGCTCATATCCTGTACGAGCCGTTTAAGCCTGCCCTGCCTTTGGCAGCCGGTGCGTCCTCCTCTGCCGTTCCACCCTCCCCTTCCGTTGACAGATGACCATGGGCTAGCCCATTAGCCAGGCCCTGCTTCCCTTGAGGGGCATATGATGCCGCCGCACCAGGATGCCAGCTGGCCTCGATGCTGCTTCCTGGCTGGATTGACAAGGCTGCCACTTTGATCAAGGCCTGCGCACCCCCTCCTGTGCTGGTGCTGCAGGTATGACCATGTGAGACCTGGCTGGTCAGCCAGCAGCACGGCCGCCGCCCCGCAGCCTACCTCCCACCCTGCCGCAGCTTTTCCATCCCCGTCCGGGGCAGCAGCAGCACGACCACATCCGGTGCAGAACGCCTGGGAGCAAGGGGGACCTCATCAGGCCACATCGAGGCAGGCTGGCGAGCAAGGGCAGGCATTGCAGCTGCCCAGCCGACTAGATGATGACGAGGAGGAAGAGGAGTGGTATGTTGAGGGGGAAGAGGGGGATCAGGAGGGCCAGGGCTGGAACTTTTATGATCAGCAAGGGGAGGAGACCTACTGGGATTGTGAGCAGGATGAAGAGGCCATGTTTGATGGGAGTAGACATGACTATGAGACATGGATGCAGGGTGCGGTGGAGGGCATCGGCGGGCTCGGGCTGGGTTCACCTGGGGTTGGGGATGAGGAGGCAGAGGCAGAGGCAGAGGGAGGGCTGGAAGCGGCAGGGTCCTCCTCCCAAGAGCAAGCAAGAGAAGATGAACCAGAGCTACCAGCGTCCTTGACGGGACCTGAGGATCCTTCTGAGATAGAGCTCTGTCCCTGGTGCGCTCAATTCGGCTGTGACTATACCCTCAGGCGCATTTTGCCAGCGCAGCTGCTGCTGCTGCTACGTTGCTCAAGGGTATCAGTTCTAGTGTAAGGCATTCATCTTAGTGCAAGCGTAGTGTTGCTTCAACATTCATGAAAAGGAGCTGCCAGAGTCTTCCCAGGGGAGCCTTTTCCTCGCTGCTGGTGTTTTGCTCAAATTGATCAAAGAAGCACTCTTAACTGTCGCGTGATAGAAACGGTGCCAATCATTGGTGTGCTTTCCTGCTTACTCAGGTACACCCTGAAAGGCCACTGTGCTCGACAAAACAGGTGCAAATTCATCCATGGAGAGGAGTGCCAGGTGTGTGTTTTGCACATGTGTCTGTCGGTGTGCGTGCGCACACGCGTGGGCTGGCAAATGCGCATGTGTTCAGAACCTTTGCCACAGTTCACACCAGGGGCAAAAGATCAATATTGCTGATGGTCAGGCTATGGTCAGAGTATCGTAGGGGCTTTGGTTGACCGTGGACACTTGGTTGTAGGAACGCAAGAGGCTGAGAAGCTGGGTGAGGGAGAACCTGGGAAAGTACCAACCAACCTTTTGAAATGCTTGCAGGTGTGCCACAAAATGGCCATTCATCCATACAACCCTGATGCGGCTGCAGCTCACACAGAAGAATGCATAAAGAGGCACAACAAGCTGCAGGTGAGCATACATGACACATAGGTCAAGCTTGTGGGTGCTGCTGCAGGGTGCGAATGCAATGAGTTGGGGTAAGAGTTTACACTGCCTTACCTGTCTTCAAGTCTAGTCAATGGACCAGAGAATTAGCGTGAATACCAACGAGGCGAGATTGTCTATGCAAATAAATACTCAAAGCCTTGTAGAGAGGTTGAAGCTGTTATCCTTTGAAATGAGAAGCATGCATTTGGAATGCCTGAAGACCAATTTGAGGGGGCAAGAAATAGAGCGATAGATCAGGGCCGCAAGGTGTGTGGAAGCAAAGGGGCATAAGAAAGCCCGGGCTTGCTCTCCTCATATCACTGTCTCCGTCCAGCTAGATTAATCAGGGCGGGAAGGGTATGAGTGCGAACCCTATCCTGCTTTGTTTTTGTTGCTTGTCCCTGCCTACAAGCTCTGGACCATTGCACATCTGGGGAGAATATCAGAGGGGATTATCTGAGGCCCAAAATGGGTATGGTATTTGCATGCTTGGGAGAACATATCCTTTTGGAATTAGCACTTGTGCTCCTGCTCCCACTGGTGCTGCTCCTCTTGCTGTGTACTAGCTTAGCTAGCCAAAAACAGTGTAGCAAAAATCTTAACCCTGTTCCTGAGTTTCTACTGCAACTCTGCTTCCACCTGAAAGCCAGAATGGAATGTTCTCTACATGGACTCTACATGGAAGGCTCGACCGGATTGCTGCAGATCTTTTGTCTCGTACGACCTGACTTAGTCAGCTTGTTGCATCGTTTTTATCTCTTCAAGAATTTGACATGGATGTTTTGCAGGCTAGACTGATGAGCGCGGACATTGAGTGCTCTATCTGTTATGAACGGGTGAGTGATGGAGATGCAACTGAAGAAGGTGCAGAAGGGCTTGTTGGGATGTAGCTCCAGTGTCATCCGGGTGCGCTAGACTTGTCACCTCGCCCATAATACAGAACACAGCAGACAGTTTTACTTATGTCCTGCTCAACCTGCTGCCAATTCGGTCACCTACACAAGGTCATTGGGTATAAGCTTGATAGGGTAATTGCTTTTCCTGTTTTGCACACACCGTTTTAGTTGGCGTACATTGGCATGGTTGTGCCTGAGCTCTTAAGCCTTGTTTAATCAGAGGGATTTCTTTTTCTTGCAGGTTTTGAGCAACCCAAATCCAAGTGACCGACGGTTTGGCCTCATGTCCTGTGACCACCCCTTTTGCCTCAAATGTATCCGTGGCTGGCGAGCTACTTCCACTGCTGATGTAGACACGGTATGGGACAGTGCCCAGTATCCCATTTGTTTGGCTGGTGCATGAAATCCTTCTCTATTGCCACTGCATAAAATGGCGATTTCTCAAGAGAATGCGAAATGTAAATCATCAGCATCATGGAACCAGAAAGTTCAGGCTAATCTTGCATGGCTGACAAGAGAGGTGCTGGAATCATGGAAGGACCTGGCAGCTCAATTTTTGGTCATTCATTCTTCTTCCAAACAACACAGACAAGCCAACCACTACTCTGTGCATTGCATGATTCCCAAGGTCTGCTTCATGGATGTGTTGACTAACCTGTGTGAAGTTACATGTTTGCAGGCAGTGCGCACTTGCCCAGTGTGCCGGACTACCTGCTTCTTCATCACGCCCAGCGGTGGTAAGCACTTGCATTTTCTGCTTGGCACCGTGTTTGTGTCACACCCTTGGTCTCGTCCATACATCTTTGGTGAGGCTGCCTGCTCTTGCAAGGGCTTCGCAGTAGGGGAGATCTCGCTCATCACATTGCTCTCATAAAAGCCTTTGTCCAAGCTAGTCATAAATGTCTCCTTTATGTAAACTTACTTGGCGCTAGCGCCTCAAGTAGAGATCCTCTATTTTTGCAAAAGCCCTTTCTCGATGATTTGAAGGTATGACGATTAAGAAAAAGGCAAAGGAAGGTGTGAAATGGGGTATATGAAACCCTTCAATCCTTGCCCTTGACATAGAGGAGTAGGAGCGCAGTTGCTGTTTTCAGTAGCAACCAAGCGCACTCTGTTTCCCTGTACCACCATAATACTTATGCCTAAATATGCTCTGTCAATTGCTGCCCAGTTACGTGCCCGGCGTTATGCACGCAGTCTGGCCCACAAATGCTGAAGAGAAAGATGAAATTGTCAGCAACTACAAGAGGCGGCTAAGTACCATTGATTGCCAGCATTTTGCTAAGGGAGAGGGAACCTGCCCTTTCGGCACAAGGTGAGTCAGACCTGTTTGATAAGCCTGCTGCGGTGCATTTCAAGCATTTTTCCATGGCAATTTCCTGCAGTTTCTGGGCACTGTCTTCTCTCAACAATTAGTTAGTAACTTGGTTGGCAGCCAGCAACTCTCCACTCATCTGACACGCCTTGCAGTTGCTTCTACCGGCATGCATACCCGGATGGCACCCTGGAGGAACGAGACGTGCGCCGTGCAAGAGGGGGCGATGGCACGCGTGTGATGGGAAGCATCAGGCTCTCGTCCTTTTTAAACACCCCGAATGCGCAGAGACTGTTGCGAAGGGACGCGCCGAGGCATCGGCGATGAGTGCATGGTAGTTTGGTGTACTTATAGAAGTGCGTAAGGTTATACAAAATTATTAACTATATAGTAATAGCAAGCAAATTCATCAACTATGTAGTAATAGCAAGTAGGGTGTTTACGACGTTTCAACTCGTTCTTAACAACAACAACAACAACAACAACAACAACAACAACAACAACAACAACAACAACAACAACAACAATAACAACAACATTTGATTGCTGCAAAGCCAATCTCTTGCACTGTTATTACAAGGTCACAAGAACAAGGCCTCATGAGTCTGATCAGTCAAGTAGTTTGACTGTTGGCCTACTTTTAAAAACAGTAAAAATGAAATCGAGTCTTTAACAGTAGCACCACAAAAGTTTACCTTGAAAAAACCCCTTGAAACAAGGGGGAAAAAGGGCTGTTAATTTTAGAACCTTGCAGCACTGAAGAAAAATCAATTAAGGAATATGTCAGGACCGACTGACCGCATCAACTAGAGAGGGGGGGCATCATTTTAGCGTTTGCGGTTGCAATTCAGGATTAATTGCCAGCCCGGCTTGGGCGATTGGTTTGTGGCTGGTCCTCATCATGACCAGCCAAGATGTAGTCCGTAGTGTACACTACATGCATGTCTGACATTGACAAACTTTGTCCTGCTGTTGTGAAAGGAATCAAAGACCGTCTGATTAGGCAAACTTTGTCCTACTGTGAAAGGAATCAAAGACCGTCTGATTAGGCAAACTTTACCTCGAAGAATGCAAAAGATGGGGCTCTCCGCAGAAAATGTCTGGCAAAAGAAGGGGGAAAGAGGAACGGATCTATTTTTATTGAGAGCAAAGCACATGCACCTCATTTAGTGTGGCAGCACAAATAACTCGTCACAATATCTATCTTTGTCAAGCCAAAGAGAGAATTCCACCGCAAGGGTATGAGCAAGGTGGCAGCAGAAGAGTGCCCCTGTACACCTTAATATTTATACGTATCACATTTCAACTATTTGGGGGATTTGAGATGGATCGTAGGTGACATCATCCGGAGGCCTGCAACTTAAGTTTTTGCTTGAGCTCCAGACGTCAGGAAAATGTATTGAGATTTTCTATTCCAAGTAGCCATGGAGAATCCGCGCGTGTTTTGGGAGGTGGCCATAAACGGAGAGGATGCGGGTAGAATTGTCATGGAGCTGCGGGCAGATGTTTGCCCTAAGACCTGTGAAAACTTTAGGTTAGTATGTGTCTCTGTGCATAGCTAGGTGTTCGCTGGGTGGCTGGAGGTGTTGCAACCGCTGGTGCAACTTGCCATGCGCCATGCAGGTCCCTGTGCACGGGGGAGCGTGGCACAGGACGATCAGGCAAGCGCCTGCATTACAAGGGCTCCTTTTTCCACCGAATCATCCCGGACTTCATGGCACAAGGAGGAGGTGGGCAAAGCAGCGACCAAAGAACGCGCATGCATGCTCTAGGTGTCATGTCGTTGCTCACCTCTCTTCTCATGTCATATGCCTGGAAAAGTTTCAGCTGTACTTCTAGTTTGACGCAGACATGTGAAGGGACCGTCAGGAAGGTTGCTTGAGCATGTCCCTGATGCACAGGAACACACTGGCTAGCTAGGAATCGCGTGCTCGCGCGCGCGCACACACGCGCGCACACACACACACACACATCCTCACAATCGTATGTGTGCGCATGCATGGGACAGATTTCACAGCTGGCGACGGGACAGGAGGAGAGTCAATCTATGGCCCCACTTTCTCTGATGAGAACTTTCTGCTCAAGCATGACACCCCAGGCGTTCTCAGCATGGCCAATGCGGGCCCAAACACAAATGCCTCCCAAGTGTTCCTTACCTTTCAGCCCGCTCCTTGGCTAAATGGCAAACACGGTGAGGTGCTTGAGGGATGGTAGCCAAGTCCGCCTTCATCACTGAACACGGAAGGCTTGACTTGTGTGTTCCAGCACTCCTGACAGGCCCTGCTGTTTTTGCACCTCAGAAACAAACAGAGAAGGTTGCCATGTCGAACATGCCATTTCTTGTCTGAGTCCTTAGTTTGGGTCAGCTTGGAGGGCAAGCCGACTTTGGTTGCTCGCAATTCTAAGCTTGCTTGCACTTGGTCATTCCCTTCTGTATCTACGAGCAGTTGTGTTTGGCCGCGTCATTGAGGGCATGCCGGTTGTGAAGCGCATGGAAGTGTGCGGGACACGCTCGGGCAAGCCCAACAAGAAGGTCCAAATCACCAACTGTGGCCAGGTGTGTGCCTGTCCTGGGAACTCACGCAGCTCACAGCCTGTCTGTCCCTTCTGACTGCTCGCGCTCCATGCAGCAATCTGGTGTCATGCCAGTGTGACCCTGGTGCCATGAGCAGCCTGGGCAGCAGCGGCTCATGCTCATGGCATTTATGACCTGTACATCAAAGGCTGTTGCCCCCCTGTGCTGCTGGTCGGCTCTTGCCCTGGACCCTTAGGACCCTTTTTGGCCAAGGGTGCTCGTTTGCGCGTGTGTGTCCATACTTGCATGTGCATGCATGTATGCATGTGTGCATGTGCACATGCGCTCTCCATGGCCTGGCCGCTCCCCCTATCTCCGTGCTGCTGCAGCTGCCGGGCCGCACGGAGCTGCTGCTGCGCATGCGCCAGGAGAAGGAGGAGCTGGAGGCGCTGCGCAAGGACCCGTTGCAGTTCGACCCAGATGCAGAGGCACGCAAGCGCCTGGCTGAGACCAAGGCTGCACTGAGCGGGCAGCCCAGCCGGCCAGCGGCCAAGGCGGCGGCGGCCCCAGCTGCAGGCGGTGCACCAGGGCAGCCGGAGGCAGCCATGCAGGTGGGTATGTGTGTGTGCGCAATTTCAGACACGTGCATACACTAGCGTGCTCCCCGGGCTGTGCACTTGCCTGTGGACGTAAGCGCATGGAGCGCATGGAGCCGTGCAGCGGCATGCGCAGTGCTGCCATCATAGTGCGTACCACAATGCCAGCTGTTCCCTTTGCAAGGGGGGACATAAACGTGGTTGGGGCTGGTTGTGCACCTGCCATGAGCCCAGGCGTGCTTGGCATGCTTGAGTACTTGGTACCTGGCTGCACTTGATGAGTGTGCTTCAGCTCGTGTGAAGGCCGAGATGGATCCCTTCTGCAGCCCCACTAGGGCCGTTCACCTCAGCTGTGCTGCACCACACCACAAACGGTGGGAGCAAAAGTAACTGTGCCAGAAGCCCAAAACTTTCTCAGAGTCCAAATTGCAGTGGGCCTGACTGTGCTGCCCTTGAGTGACTGCTGCGGGTGGTGGGTGTGCCATGCAGGCAGCCGCAGCAGCTGTGCCACCGGAGGCAGCCCGAGCGCAGAGCTCCTCAGCAGGTATTTGTTCTGTCTTTGGTTGCAGTCCAGCACGATACCAAGGCCTCTTGCCTGGACAGTTGAACTGTTAGGTAGCAGTTGAGCAGCAATGCATTTCGTGCAGAAGAGGGGCCTCCAAATGCTGTGGTTACTTATATGGCAGCCCATCTATGCTGCAGCCTCTGCAGCGTTCCTACCTGAGCTCTCACCATTGGCCCCTGATCGTTTGTGGCACCTTCTGATGTTAGGTATGGAGCTGATGCTGCGGAAGCTTCTGATTTCCCAGAATGCGAGGACCACTCAGCTTGCTCACTGGATTCCTCCTGCTCTGTCTTTCCTTCCTGGCAGCGACCTCTGGTGCAGCATACAAGTCCATGTCCTGGCTGTCGCAGCTGTCATTTTGTGTATTGTGTACCTTCGGAGCGCATTGCCACACTCCCACTCTCAGCAAGCCACACTAGTGGCCATTGATTCTGCTGCACGTGCCTGCGCCCCTTCTGCAGGAGAGCCGGCCCCCAGTGGGCAGCAGCCCGCTGCCACCACCGCGGCTGAGGAGGATGAGGATGGGCTTGACTTAGCAGATGAGGATGCCCTGTCCAAGATGTCGGCGCGGCAACGCAAGTTGTACGAGCTTAAGCAGAAGCTCAACCAGTGCAGAAAAGCCAACCAGACGGCTGTAATTGCAGAGAAAAAGAGGGAGCGGGTGGGTGCTCTTTTCCTGTTGGGGCAGGACTGGACTTGTGGCCCATCCTCCGCTGAGTTTACTGCCGAGGCATCCCTGAGAGGCTAAGGCTGCCCAACTGCTATGCATGCTGCCTATCAGTTTTGATTGGGATTGGGCAACACAGCAGCGCTGCCTTGCTGCTCTGTGCGGTCTTGTGTGCGTTTGCTTACATGTTCGTGTGTGCGTGCATGTGTGTGTATCTGTGGGTGTACGTGCTAGATGCTTGCTTGAAGGCTAGCAGCAGCATCCTGCATTATTGTTCTGCCTCTGAACTTGTGCATGCTCACCCACCAATACACGCTGTCAGGTGCCTCCCACCTGTGCTGAACCTGCGTGTTTGTTTATGTACCTTTCTAAATGTCTTGCATTGCGCATGTTGTGCAAGGGTGTGGCCAAAGCCATCATAGCCTGGACTATGCCGCAGCTTTAATGTCAGTGCAGCTGAGGCACATGCGTAATGTTTGCCCTGCGTGTCGGCGCAGACACCGGATGAAGATAGTGTCAGCGCCAAGCGCAAGTGGTTTGAGCAGAAGCAGAAGGAGAAGGAAGCAGAACTGGAGAGGCTAGGGTTGGACCCCTCGCAAGGGCATAGGTAAGCACAAGGGCCCCTACACATTGCAGCTTGTTGTCCATAACAGATCCAGCCGGACCTGGACCCAGACACTCCTTATCAGTTGCATTTGAGAGATGGCACACAGAGCACAGGATGGCAGACGGAAGCATACCCCTTGAATACTCTCATCTCGCTTTTTAAGCCCCTCATTGCAACTCAGGGCCCTGGTAGGCAGCCAGCCACCGCGTGCAAGTGAGAGTGATCAATGAGCTGTACCTTTTGACACACCCACACCAATGCGAATCCCACTACGCCCTATCTGTATGTGGCCCATCTGCAGGTTAGATACTGCCGAGTATGCTGAGTTACAAGCAAGGAAGCACCAGAAGAAGGAGACTGCCCAGGGCTGGGACATCTTCAACCAGAAAACATTGTACAACGCGTACATGAAGCGCACGCAGCAGGTGATGTGCAGCACGCCACGCCAGGCAGGCCTGTGATTGGTCAAGATAATGTCCTCAAAATGCTTAGTTGCTTCAGCATCTTGAGGCCAAGTTGGGATGCTTACCGTGCCAATCCATCGGAACCTGCTGCGCACCTCTCATCCTTGTTGTTATGTTGCCTTTCATTGCTTACTAACAAGATGCAGTGTCAGGTGGGTAGGGCAAAGTGCGAATGGTTTACGCTTCAATTCACACCAAGACGACCCAATGCAAAAGGTTGTTGCCATGCAGATTGGAGGCGTTGAGCTTGCACACCGTGGGTGGCCAGCAGCATGCACAACAGAAAAGACATCTGATGCCCATGTGCCACTTCCTCGATGTCCACTGCAGATCCCTTACACCCAAGAGGACTATGAAGCTGCCAAGGCTCGCGACCCTGAGTTCTACCGAGGAGCAGACAGCTTGGAGTACGGCAAGGCCCCTGCAGTGCCTGAGGAGAACATTGACAAGATGGTGGCAGAGCTGGATGCAAAGTACGCGTTGGGGAGGGCTGCGGGTTGAATGCTTGTACCAACAACCTAGTGGGCGCGCAATTGGCTGGGTTTCTGGCTGATGATGGTGGGCTCAGGGTCAGGTGGCGCATGAGGCAGGCCATGCAGTGCACTGGCAATGAGAGCAGTTCGTCCAGGGCTGCTGCTTACTCTGTAGCTGGGCAAGCATAATGTTTCGCAGCTGATCTTGGATTTCGTGTCCTTGCCAGTTCCATTGTTGTTTTGATTGTTGTCGTTGTTGTTGTTGTTTCTGGTGGTGGTGGTGGTGGTGGTGTGGGTTTTGGTATCGGTGTTGTTGATGTGTATGCAGCGTTGCAGTCTGAGCCCATACATCTGCTCCTCAAATGCCCCACCCATGTGTCTTTTACCTCCTGCAGATCGCGCAACAACAAAAATTTCAGCCGACGCCGCGCCTACCGGGAAGACAAGGACATCGACTTCATCAACAAGAAGAACGCACACTACAACAGGAAGATTGAGCGTGCCTTCAAAGACCACGTCGTGGAGATCAAGGCCAACCTGGAGAGAGGCACAGCCCTGCCTGACTAACCTTGCAGGTATGGGTGGCTCAAGAAGCGTGCTTTGAACATGTTTGGTAAACCAAGGCAGGCACCCAGTGCACCAGTCACTTTGCGTGCTGCGTCTGCACGCCTAGCCAGTCGCACATGCTCTCTCCCTGCATCACAGCTGCATCTTACATTCATTTAAACGCCAGATGGCCGAGGCCCAATCCTCCAAAGCACAGAGGTGGGGTGGTAATCGGAGAAAGGAATCAAAGTTGGCGAACAAAAAAATGGTTGCTTTAAAGCGCTCGGGGTGCTTAAAGCTGTAGCACAACGAGTGAAAAAGCACCAGACAAACAGCATCCTGCTTTTGCACAAACTTTTCTTTGAGGTGGTGCAAGTCAGAACTTGTGGCCTTAGCTGATCACACAAACTTTTAGGCATACATAATACGCACACTCTCGCACACACCACACATGCGCGGCCACAAACACACGCATGCACACGTATGCGTACACAAATGCACAAACACAAGTCACACATACATGTGCACGCGCACACACAAACACACCATTGCAAGACAGGCAATAATGAGGTTGTTTACGCGCAGAAATGTATGCGAGCCAGGTTTCATGCGATTTACAATGCTTGCTTGGTGCAGGCCCCTGGCTTAGGCGGAGACAAGGACTTAGACTGTACCTGCGTTGTAAATTAGCTCTCTGCGGCTTGCTGAACTCACAGCAGGCATCATAGCAGGCTACACCGGCTCTACTACTCATGCTTAGATGTTGTATGCATTTTGCCGTCTTTCACATCTCTGGCTAACTTGTGTTACAGTGCGCTTGGGTCAAAAGCAATGGCTAGCCTGAACGTTTTGGCTTTTTCCTGTTGTCGTATTCTTTCTGTAGTGAGCAGTTCGAACGGCTATTTTTGAATATCCTATACAGTTGCAGACAGCCGGCGGTTTGTCATCTGCTGATTAAAGATAAAGAAAAAGTACGTAGACAGTAAGATACATGAAAAATTGCAGAATTCCAACTCCAAGGGACAAAATTTATATCTATACCTCCAAAATTTTGCACCACCTTAAAGAGCTCAGCCTTGATTCACGAAGGATCCACAAGACTGCCCTTAAATTGCGGGCTCACTCTGTCTATTATGCCACAAACTACTACAACAAGATGCACGCTTGAAAAACAAAAAGCTCTCAAGGCCTTGGTCTGGAGCAGGGGGCTGCCAGCCACCCTCCAGATCCCCACTCGTTATCTTTTCCATTGGTGAAGGAGACGAGCGGCACTTCAGGCCAATGTGTCTCCTTTTCCTTAATTGATGTAGGGGGTGTTTCACTGCCTATGTAGCTTTGCTTTTCTGTTCTGTTCTTTCTTTATTTACAGTATAGTATTTATTGTCACGCCAGATTAGTGCAGTGCCAGATTTTATGCTGCATTTTGACCTGGAGGTTGGTTGAGTCAGTTGGTAGAGTATTTGATCCTGTTGTCAGAAGAAAACTCCGCAAGCAGCAAAAAAGCTCCTGACATCGATTAAGGAAAAAAAAGTCAGTTAACCTATAGCGGTATTTAAGCACTCAAAAGACGAACTTCAAGTTGCAGTTTTACCTTGTTTGCTCCAAGCGACCTTGTAACATGTACGTCAGGGAGTAGACCCCTCTAGCCCTCGGGGGACAACAGGCGGAGCAGCGCCCAGTCCAGTCCAGTCCAGTCTACCGTCCAGTGTGAGTGCATCCGACAGCAGCTACATGCAGCGCTGACCTTGCCTATTAGCAGGCTGAATCGAGAGAGAAAGAGAGAACGTGCAGAAAAGGATAAGGGTATCAGAGGCTCCTCAGTCTCATCGCGGGCAACCTGTTGTCTGCTTGGTGTACACTGCCGCTGTCCGCAGCCAGTCCACACAACACATTCTTAGGTATGGGCAAATAATAATCTTAGACTGAAGGTTCCAGACTGCCGTCTGTAGGCCTACACTGATGGTAGTTGCCTGACATTTAAAAGACAACAACGAATTGGAGCAGGAGTCTTTATACCTGCGACAAAAACAGCCATCTATGTTAACTCTGGCGGGGTGGGGATAAGCAATACCATA
>LFIK01001780.1_pt1 | contig 17223 bp, 15 predicted proteins | sample 643401 | NCBI WGS metagenome assembly LFIK01 (sample SAMN03777447, study PRJNA286221) | soda lake metagenome | biome: soda lake; feature: Kulunda steppe; material: water; isolation source: sample T5-Br brine of Lake Tanatar-5 | place: Russia: Kulunda steppe | collected 2010-07
AGGTCGAAGAAGCGGGCGATGTTCGCCAGCGCCAGGACGTTGTTCCTGAAGTCATCCGGACTGAAGTCGCGGACCAGGGACAGCAGGACGGCCTGATGATCGACCAGCAGCAGTGCCGCGTCGTCCTTGTTCAGGCGGTTGTAACTGAAAGACATGATCGTTCTCCTTGTGTAGATGCTGGCACCGAGGCCTTGAGGTGGCTTCGGGCTGCAGGATCACCCTTCACTCCCGACCGGCCGGCAGCCGGCAGCGGGGTGAGACGGCCGGCGGATTCCTCGACGCGGTGATCGATGCCGCGATCAGGCAACGAGGAAGCCGTCGATCAGAAGCCTATATGGAGAACATCAAGGCGGAGTAGATGCCATAATGGTAATCACTGTTCTGCCAAAGGAACGATCAGGTGCTCGACCTCAATGATCTCTACTACTTCGTCCAGGTGGTGGACCATGGCGGCTTCGCTCCGGCAGGCCGCGCGCTGGGAGTACCCAAGTCGAAACTGAGTCGCCGTATCGCGCAGCTGGAGGCGCGTCTGCAGACACGCCTCATTCAGCGCTCGACCCGCAGCTTTTCGGTGACCGGACTGGGTCAGGCCTACTATCGCCACTGCGTTGCAATGCTGATCGAGGCCGAGACGGCCGAGGAGCTGATCCAGCAACATCATGTCGAGCCGCGGGGTACTGTCAGGCTGAGTTGCGCACCCAGTGTGCTGAACTATCTGATTGCCCCCCTGCTGGTGCGCTTCATGGCGCGCTGCCCCGAGGTGCGAGTGGAAGTGGAGGCGACCAGTCGCCGAGTCGATGTCATCAAGGAGGGGCTTGATCTGGCGATCCGGGTACGGTTCCCGCCCCTGGACGACAGTGACCTCACCCTGAAGGTGCTGGCCTCCAGCCCCCAGCGCTTGATGGCCGCGCCGGCGCTGCTCGAGCGATACCCGCGACCGCGCAGCCCGGCGGATCTCGGTCGGCTGCCCAGTCTGGACTTCGAGCAGTACGACCAGCGCCATTGCTGGGATCTTCTGGGTCCGGATGGCGCCAGCGTCAGGGTTCCTCATCAGCCGCGTCTGGTGACCGACAGCGCGGAAACGCTGCACGCCGCTGCGCTGCAGGGGCTTGGCGTGGTCAAGCTGGGTCTGCTGGTAGGGGCAGGCGATCTTGGCTCCGGGCGCCTGCTCGACGTCCTTCCGGGCTGGGAACCCAGGGGAGGCATCCTGCATGCGGTCTTTCCGTCACGGCGAGGCCTGCTGCCTGCGGTGCGAGCATTGCTGGATTTCCTGGAAGAGCAGATAGACGAACAGGATCATGCTACCCCCGACGCGCTGATCAACGCGGCGGCAACGGGCTGACCAGCGGGACCAGAGGTGCCCGGATGCGTGCCTGCGAGCTCCTTTTCAGGGGTGGAGGACACCGGGGTCGGACAGGAGCTACGATGGGAGCAAAGCAGCCGGGAGGAGAGATCATCATGTTCGACGGACCCCTTGATCAGATCGATGTGAGTGACCCGAAACTCTACGAGACCGATAGCTGGCGCCCACTGTTCGCGCGCCTCCGACAGGAGGATCCGGTCCACTATCATGCGGACAGCGCTTTCGGGCCGTACTGGTCGGTGACAAAGCTCGAAGACATCATGTACGTGGATACCCACCACAAGCTGTTCTCGTCCGAGCCGACCATCGTCATTGGCGACCCGCCGGAAGACTTCGAGATCGACAACTTCATCCAGATGGATCCGCCCAGGCATGACGAGCAGCGCAATGCGGTCATGCCGGTGGTGGCGCCCAAGAACCTGATGAAGCTGGAACCCGTGATTCGCGAACGGCTGCAGCCGATCCTGGATGCGCTGCCGGTGGGTGAGACCTTCGACTGGGTCGACCGCGTATCGATCGAGCTGACCACCCAGATGCTGGCCATCCTGTTCGATTTCCCGTTCGCGGAGCGCCGCAAGCTGACGCGCTGGTCGGACATGTCCACCGACGGCGAAGAGACCACGGGCGGCAGCATGTTCACTGAAGAAGAGCGCCGCGCCGGGCTCATGGAGTGCCTGGAGACCTTTGGCGAGCTGTTCCGCGAGCGGCAGGCGAAACCGGCCCAGGACAAGCTGGACCTGGTCACCATGCTGGCCCACTCACCGGCCACCCGCGACCTGCCGTCGCGGCCCATGGAGTTCCTTGGCAACATCATGCTGCTGATCGTCGGCGGCAACGACACCACCCGCAACACCATCAGCGGTGGTGTGCTGGCACTGAACCAGTATCCGGAACAGTACGAGAAGCTGCGCGCCAACCCGGGCCTGATCCCGCAGATGGTGCCGGAGCTGGTGCGCTGGCAGACGGCGGTGCTGCACATGCGCCGGACCGCCACCCAGGATACGGAGCTGGGCGGCAAGACCATCCGCAAGGGCGACAAGGTGGTCATGTGGTACATCTCGGGCAATCGCGATGACAGCATCATCGAGCGCCCCGACGAGCTGATCATCGACCGCGCCAACGCGCGCCACCATGTGGCGTTCGGTTTCGGCATTCACCGCTGCATGGGCAATCGACTGGCGGAGATGCAGCTGCGCATCGTCTGGGAAGAGGTGATGAAACGATTCCGCTTCGTGGAGGTGATGGACGAGCCGGAGCGGCTGCGTTCCAACTTCATTCGCGGCATCACCCGGCTGCCGGTCCGCGTCCACCCCTGGTAGGCAACAGCCGGGGCACGTGCGGTGACCCGCTCAGGGTGCGCAGCGTCACCCAGGCGATGCCACCTGCGGGACGCCTCCTGCGGGACGCCTCCTGCGGGACGCCTCCTGCGGGACGCCACCCGACCCATGCAATGGTCGGGTGGCGCCAGCGGTGCAGAACCGGGCCCTACTGGGCGCAGTAGCCGCCATCCACCATGTAGGTATTGCCGTTGCAGCCGGCGGCGCCGTCGGAGAACAGGAATACCGCTGTGGCGGCACATTCGTCATTGCTGACATAACGGCCCAGCGGAATCCGCGCCGTGAAGCCCTGACGCACCTGGTCGCCGTGACCGGGGCTGGCCTGGTCCTCGATGGAGCGCATCATGCGGTTGTCGACCGGGCCCGGGTTCAGGGTATTAACCCGGATCCCCTCCGGGCCCAGCTCGGCGGCCAGGCAGCGCATCATGCCCACCACGGCATGCTTGCTGCTGACGTATGGCGACAATCCGGAGGCGCCGCGCACGCCGGCCACGCTGGAGGTGATCAGGATGCTGCCGCCACCGGCCTTGCGCAGGGCGGGCAGGGCTGCGGACACGCCCATGCGGACGCCATGTACGTTGACGGCAAACACCCTTTCCCAGGCCGCCTCGGAACGGCTTTCGAAGGGACCCACTTCACCTTCGATGCCCGCATTCAGGAACACGCCGTCCAGCCGCCCGAACTGTTCCAGTGCCGCCGCGACCATTCGTTCGTTGTCCTCGCGTCGGCTCACGTCCACCGCCAGAGCCAGGGCGCGCTCCCCCAGCTCCGCTGCGATGGCCTCGACCCCGGCCGTTTCCAGATCGGTCACCACCACCCTTGCACCCTGTGCATGGGCCAGTCTCGCCGTGGCGGCGCCGATGCCACCGCTGCCCCCGGTGATTGCAATGACCTTGCCTGACAAGTCGCTCATGGGTTTTCTCCTTGAGTCTTACCCCTGATCACCAGTCCCTGAAGGGGTGCTGCCTGAGCTGCGAGTTGAAGTAGCGGGCGTCGCCGGTCACTTCCTGGCCCAGCCATTCGGGCCGCTGGAAGCGTTCGGTTTCAGAGGCCAGCTCCACCTCGGCAATCACCAGCCCGGCATTATTGCCATGGAATTCGTCCACCTCAAAGACATGTTCACCCCAGGGCACCAGGTGGCGGGTCTTGTCGATCACGCCGGGTTCACACAGGGCCAGCAGCTCTTCAGCCTCGCTGCGGGGCATCTCGTGCTCCCATTCGTATCGACTGGCACCTGATGTGCTGCCGATGCCCTTGATGGTGAGAAAGCCCCGTTCGCCCCGTACCCTTACCCTGACCGTGCGTTCGGGTACCGACGACAGGTAGCCCTGAATGATGCGCTGGCTGGACTGGACCCCGCTGCGGTAGTCCCCTGCCACCAGGAACTTGCGTTCGATCTCCACTGCCATGGCGTCTGCGGTGCTCCTTGAGTATCAGTTGGCCAGCGGCTGTTCCGACCAGCCGATGACCCGACGAATGGCTTGCATGTAATTTATGTTCTCCACACCTGCAAGCCCCAGTTCGGCAAGGGTTCGCAGCACGTCCTGACGGTTGCTCGATTCGGTACTGATCGTGACCACCCGAGCGCCGTTGATGAGCACCTCCGCGAACTCGCAGAGGGTATCGTTCACCAGGTAACCAGAGCGCCGCTTGTGTATGCGCACGGCCTGCAGCATCGGCTCTGCGGTCATCCTCGCCAGTAACTGGTCAACAGACAGAACATCCTCGACTGATCGAGCCAGGTCGATCTCGAGTGCCGGGCTCAGGTGGTCAGCCAGCAGTCGGCGTTCAAGTGGGAAGTCTTTCTTCAACACCGGTTGCCACTGCTCCAGCCCATCTCTGGTGTCCACCAGCTTCTTGATGTCCAGCTTGGCGGAACGGATCTTGACATTGCTGTGCTCGCTCCGCCGCGATAACAGGTAGATCTCGTCGGACCGTCTTTCCCAGTAGCGTTCGGGGACCGGCATCGACAGGCGAGCCATCCGGTAGTGGGCGTGGTCGAACTGCTGGCCAAAGCACCTGAACTCGTAGCGTGGTGCCGGTGTGTCATCAATCTGCGCGGTCGACATGCTGGTCTGCTCCTCGGCTTGCCGCTTTGCAGCAAGGGTAATGCAGCACCATGACAGGCGTGTGGAGCTACTCGCTTGAGCCCCGCTAAAGGTGTGAGGGGCTGGTTGCGGCTGGCGATTCGGCGGAAGCGGCAGCTGCCGGGGCAGAAGCCACGATGCCACGCAGCAGCCGACCGATGATGTCCGTGCCTGTGATGATTCTGGGCGCATCGCACCAGAGCAGGATGACATCGTCATCCAGCACGACGTCTTCCCGATGTCGGCGCCGGACGCGGAAGCGCTTGATCACGTCACCCAGGTGCTGTGCGGGATCACGGACGACTACTGGCCGGTGGCAGTGCTCCAGCGGATCGAAACGTTCCGGGTCGAACAGTGCTGCGCGGATGAAGGCGTCGGTATCCAGCACCAGCCGAGGCTCGCGCTGTGAATCGACCAGAATGATGCGTCCGGTACCCGGGCGCTCCAGGCGGCGCAGGAAGGGATCGTGACGCGTGTGTTCCAGCTCGGGAAAACGCGGCCCGTCAGGTCCCCACTCCAGTTCCACGATGCTGTCCATGTCCAGCGGCTCGCCCTCCATGGCCAGCGGAATGTCGTCCAGACTCAGGAAGTTCAGGGCACCGCGTCCCTCCACCCGGCTGATCTCGGTGCCGCTTGCGTCCATGTGCAGCCTGATCAGCTCTCCGAGCTCCCGCTCCCGGTAATAGGAGATGGCTTCCCTTCCCAGCCAGCGATCGAGCACCCAGGCAGTCGGGCGCGCGACGGGCCAGAGGATGATCTGATAGACGTGAATGACGGGCGTCAGCGTGCCTGCCACTTTCAGGGCATGCCGGGAGAAATAGGACTGGGGAAGGATCTCGCCACAGATGGTGATGACGACGGTAGAGAACAGGAACGCCATCACGCCACTCAGAACAGAGCCGGACAACAAGGCCAGCAGCACGTTGACTGCGACATTGCCCCAGAGAATCGTCACCAGCAGGAAGTTGCCATCTGCGCGCATGGCGCGCACCTTCTCTGCGAGCTTGTCTCCCCGGTTGGCAGCGACCTCCAGTTCCAGTCTGCCCAGGGAGAAGAACGCAAGGTTCAGACCGGACAGCATGGCAGACTGGCTCAGGCAGAGCAGGATACCGGCCCAGGTGACGGCACTCATGACCGCTTCCCGTCGTTCGTCGAGTCGGGCGGGTCGGTCTCGGACCTTGCGGCCATATCGGGCTCGACTGCGCCGGGCCCGCTGGGCTTGTTGTCCTCCGCGCCGCCACGATAGCTGGTGAATTCGTGCAGATAACGGGCGGCCTTGGTGGCCTGGTCGACGATCCGGTGCAGGGTGCTCAGGACCTCCAGCATGGCCGCCATGCGGCGGGCGGGCAGGGTCCCGAGGGTACCGGACCGCAGCACCTGGCCCTTGAGCGCCTGATAGTCTCGTTCGAACGCTTGCCTGGCGGACTCCAGGCGATCCGGCCGCCAGTCCTCGTGGTCTACCCTGGCGTTGTCCAGCAGCGCAACGGCAGCACCCCGCAGCTGGTGATACGCGGTCACCAGATCCGAGTCTTCCAGCTGCAGCCGGGCCTGCAGCCGGGCCAGTTCCGCCGCCCGGTCCGCCACCTCACTGGCATACAGACTGACTCGCAGGGCATGGGGCAGGACTCTGGCAATAGGGTCGTTCTGATCGTCGTGGCTCATGCCGCCAGCGAACTCGCTGATGGCTACCTGCAGGGCATCCAGCGTTGCCGCCCCGCGCTCCAGCGTGCTCGTGTCCACGGATTCCGCATTGATCGCACTGGTGGCCTGATGTCTGGCGAGTGCATTGACGCGATGCAGTTCAAGGGCCAGCGCATCCATGGCCAGACTGGGCGTGGCCAGGATGTTGCGGTCCAGGTGGCGGGGCTGTTGCTCGTCGTCGGCACGCGATCGGTAAAGGGCCTCCAGCCGCCCGACCAGCTTCCCGGTCAGCGGCCACATGCAGGCCAGCCCCAGCAGTTTGGTCAGCGTATGGAAGATGGCCAGGGACGTCGCAACATTGCCGGCGAGCCCCAGCAGCGTGCTGACATGCGTCACCAGCCATAGCAGCAGCGGCAGTCCGGCAAAGGCGACAACTGCGGTGACAAGGTTGAATACGACATGAGCCGTCGCGGCGCGCTTGGCCGGTGCGGTTGCACCGATGACGGCAAAGCCGGCGGTCGAGGTGGTGCCGACGTTGGCGCCGATCACCATGGCGGCTGCGGCCTGCAGGGGCACCAGCCCCCCTGCCGCTGCGGTCAGCGTCACGGCCAGCGCGGCGCTCGAGGACTGCATGAGCACTGTCAGCAGGACGCCGGCAACCAGGAACAGCAGCAAGCCGAGCAGCCCTCGATCAGCCCAGGCCTCCAGCAGCGCGACACTGCCGGCCCCCGCAAAGGTATCCCGCAGGATGTCGATGCCCAGGAAGAAGAGCCCCAGCCCGGCGATCGCCTGTCCCAGCGCTCCGGCCGGGTGATGGCGGCGCGCAACCCACATGCCCATGCCAAGCCCCAGACAGGGCATCGCCAGGGCGCGCAGGTCCACGTTGAATCCTGCCAGCGCGACGATCCACGACGTCAGCGTGGTGCCCAGATTGCTCCCGTAGATGATGCCGATTGCCTGAGCAAGAGTGAGCAGGCCCGCATTGACGAAGCCGATGGTGGCAAAGATGACGGCGCTGGAGGACTGCACCAGGGTGGTGATGAGCACCCCCGATGCCAGCCCTCGCAGACGACTGCGGGTGGCACTGGCCAGCAGACTGCGCAGCCTTTCACCGGCAGCAACCTTGAGGCCATCGGTCATCAGCCGCATGCCGAGCAGAAACAGGCCGATCCCGCCAACGAAGGTGAAGACTGCGCTGGTAGCTGGCATTTCCATTTCGGCATCTGCTCCTTCCAATTGCGGCACGCGCCTGCCGTGCCCTTCAGGCCGGGCGTGCGGCCTCGAACAGCTCGGCGGGCATGGGGTGCGCCAGTTCCCAGACCATGGCGATGGGTCGATCACCGTCCCAGCTGCGCAGCTTGCTGGCGGGGCCCAGGAACACGAAGGGCGCCGTCTCGCCATCCACGTGCTTCGTCAGCCGGGCGAAGAACAGAATGGTATAGCCGCGTTCGGCTGCATGCAGATAGTTCTGGCCGGTCGGGCTGGCCCGGGTGATGGTGGACTGGCTTTCCCAGTGCAGCAGGGTGGGGCTGATGGGGTAGTCGCGATAGCGGGTGGTCGGCGAGAACGCCTTGTCATCCTTCTGGAAGGTGACCAGGTGGATGTAGGCGCGCAGCTCACGCGCGTGAATGACGCCCACGCCGGTGGCGCCGGGCCTCTCCAGGCTCGCCAGCCCCAGCGCAGCCTTTATTTCGGCGCTGCCGTACTCGCCGTGCAGCAGCAGATCGCAGGCAAACGGCAACCCTGCAGGCGCATGCAGCGGTGTCTGCTGACGGCTGCGGCGCCAGCGGGCGACCTCTGCCGCATCGGCTGCCACGCTCGGGTTGGCGCGCCACTTCTGCAGTGAACGGGCCAGGCTGTCCACGCCCATGGCGGGTCCCTTGCGGCCCCATAACAGATAGTGGAGCGCGGTCTGCTGGCGCAGGTCGTAACGACCGAGCGTCTCGGCAACGCGATCATCAGACTGGCCCAGGGCTTCCACCGCGGCCAGCAGCGCCGGGTCGCTGCGCAGTGCGATACGGGGCAGGGCCTTGCGCGCCATGGCAAGATCCGGGTCGGTGGGCATGGGGCTCCTGCCTGCCAGCGCCAGCCACTCGGACCAGCTGCGGCGCGCCAGCACCGGCACCGGTTCCAGACCGGTGACCTCCAGAAAGCGGCCGAAGCTCATCGGCGCGTCCGTTTCCTGCGGCCAGCTGCGCAGGGTTTCCGGAATGAAATGGTTCAGGTCACTGAGTACCGCGCGCACCCTGCCAAGCACCCGCTCTCGGGCCACTCGCTCCAGCTGGATGCTGCAGCCGGGGGGCAGGCTGGGAAAGTCGCCTTCCACCTCGCGATCCAGACGCTGGCGACGGCGCGCCAGCAGAGCGGTATAGCGCAGATCCAGCCGGTACCGGCGATGGGTCTGCCCGACGAAATCCAGCACGGTGAGGCAGTCCTTGCCGGGGGCATGGCGCAGGCCGCGGCCCAGCTGCTGCAGAAACACGGTCAGGCTCTCGGTAGGGCGCAGGAACATCACCAGATTGATCTCTGGCACGTCGATGCCTTCACTGAGTACGTCCACGGTGAACAGGAATGGCAGCTCACCCTGGCGGAATGCCCGCAGTCGTTCTGCCCGCAGCGCTGCCGGGGTCTCGCCGACCAGGGTGGCAGCGCGCCAGGCCGGGCCCAGCCTGTTGAAGCAGGCAGCCATGTACTCCGCGTGGGCCACGCTGGCGCAGAAGCCCACCGCCCGCACTCCGGACAGGTCGGGCTGGTAGCGTGCCAGTGCCTGTACCACCGTATCCACGCGCTGCTGGGCGCGAATGTGGTCGCCGGTCAGGACCGCTTCCAGCTCGCGCACATCATAGCGACCGTTGCGCCACAGGCGGTCCTCGCTCAGATCGACACTGTCGCTGACGCCGAAATAGTGGAACGGGCAAAGCAGCTTCTCTTCCAGTGCTTCCGGCAGGCGGATCTCGGCGGTCAGCTGGTCGTCGAAGTCGGGCAGGATGCTGCTGCCGTCCATGCGCTCGGGGGTCGCGGTCAGCCCGAGCAGGCGCTGTGGCTGCAGGGCCTCGAGCAGCGGCCGGTAGCTGCTGGCCGCACCATGATGCGCCTCGTCGATCACCACATGCTCGAAATGGGTTGTGCCGAGTGTCGTCCAGGGCTGCTGTCGGTTCAGCGTCTGCACCGATGCAAACAGGTGCCGTGCATCCTCGGGCGGTGGTCCGCCGGTCCAGAGTGCGCCGAAGTTCTGGTCGCGCAGTACGGTCCGGAAGCAGGCCAGCGCCTGTTCCAGGATCTCCCGGCGATGGACCACGAACAGCAGTGACGGTTGCCGTCCGGTCTGCTGGCAGCAGCGCTGATAGTCCAGCGCGGAGATCACGGTCTTGCCGGTCCCTGTGGCGGCCACTATCAGGTTGCGGAACAGGCCACGCTGTCGTGCCGCCTCGATGGCTTCAAGAATGCGCTGCTGGAAGGGACGCGGCGTGATCTCGGCGAAGAAGGTTGTCCCTTCGGGCCGGGCATGGTGCGCTGCGATGGCCTGGCGGAACCGGCCGAAGTCCACCCGGGTATAGGGTTCGAACGCTTCGCTTTCCCAGTAAGCCGCGAATTCGGCGGCGAAGCGCGCCAGAATGTGCGGCATGTCCTGGGCAGTGACCTTGACGGTCCACTCCAGCCCCTGAGTCATGGCCGTGTGCGACATGTTGGCCGAGCCGATATAGGCCGTGGAATAGCCGCTTTGGCGCAGGAACTGATAGGCCTTGGCGTGCAGGCGGGTACCGCCGGTGTCGTAGGACAGGCGCACGTCGACATTGGGCTGACGGCTCAGCCATTCCAGCGCGGTCGGGTCGCTGGCACCCATGTAGCTGGTGGAGATCAGCCGCACGGGCACGTTGCGTGCGGCCAGCTGTTCGAAGGCGGGCATCAGCAGGCGCAGGCCGGACCACTTGATGAACGACACCAGGATGTCCACCTGGTCGGCGGTTGCCATCTCCGCACGCAGTTCGTGTTCCAGCGGCGGGTCCTGCGCCATACCGGTCAGCAGGGTGCTGGTGGCCAGCGGGGTCTCGGGTCGTGGCTGCTGCAGCTTGCCACGCCTCAGCTCGGTCAGCACGGGCCTGTCGGTGTCCAGCAGACGCCTGCGGGTCAGGTAATCCAGGCCATCGGTGGCCGACAGCAGCTCGATGATCCGGTTCAGCAGCGGCAACCGGGCCTCGGCACTGACAATGCCCAGGGCCTGCTGTAGCAGTTGACCGACGAAGCGGGCATAGCTGTGGGGCGCGGCTTCATCGTCGAGCTGGCGCAGTACCGGCTTCAGCTCCGGGTGGGCGTCCAGGCGGGCCCTGAGCTCCTCGTCCAGCAGCTGCTCGTAGAGCCCTTCCGGCAGTTGTTCCACGTGGTTCGCCCCTGATTCCGCAGGAATAAGCGCGCCCTCAGGAGGCCTCTGGCCAGTCGTGCGGCACCTTCCTGATGGCGTCCACATCGTAGCCCTGCTCGGCGAGGAACTCGACGATGCGATCGTAGTCGGCTTCGGGCAGCTGCGGCTCCCGCGCCATGATCCACACGTAGTCGCGCTTGCTGCGGCCGATGACGGTCTGGGTGTAGTCCTCGTCCAGCCAGACGACCAGGAACTCGGCCTGAATCGGCCAGACGAAGCGCATGCCCCATTCGGCGTTGTCCTCGCTGCGGACGAAGCCGGTCGGGTTGTAGCGTTTCTGCTCGCCGTCGAAGCCGCCCTCACGGAACGTGAACACCGTATCGATACTGCCGTCGTCGTTCAGGCTGTAACGCTCGATGGCGTTGTAGGCGTTGCGCTCGATGAAGGTGGGAATATGGGCGATGACGTACCAGTCGCCCATGTAGCGTTTCAGGTCCACGTGATCCACCGTGGGCATGGTGGGTTCGGACTGGCAGCCGGCGAGCAGCAGCGTTGCCGCAAGCAGGAGTGCAAGGCGATGCCTGATCATGTCGAGAGTCTCCTGACCGATGCCCGTGGCTGGCAGTGTACGCCATGCGCGGGCGCACGACCCCTTGCCAGCGGGCGCACGACAATCTGATGGCCCGGCTGATCCTGAGGGTGACAAGGGGGTGGTTTGCCGGGGATGCTAGCGGGTTGTGGCGGCCAGTAGCGCGATCAGGCTTGCCACCACGACGACGGTCAGCCCCATGCGCAGGCTGCGGAACCAGGCGGGAATCGACAGCCTGAAGTCCACCAGCAGGCAGGCGGGGAAGCACAGGATCAAGGTCGCCAGCGTCAGCTGCTGGGGTAGCAGCAGGGCCGCCCAGGCCAGCAGCGCGGGCAGCACGCTCAGAAACAGCAGACTGTGCTTGGCGTCCGGCTTGCGCAGGATCAGGCCCCACTGGATGCCACCCAGGAATGACAGGATGACCGCCCCGTACAGGGTGGCGGCGTCCAGACTCCAGCGTCCCAGTCTGGTGTCACCGACCAGCCACGTGGTCAGCGCGCCGGCCACGAATGGCAGCACGCCTGCTGCGCCCAGCAGCACGGCAGTCCTGCGGGTATCCTTGGGGAGTTCCATGGGTTTCTCCTGCGCATTCGGCTCATGCAGCGGCGCGGTCACGACGCTGCGGGGGTGCCCGTGATCCTGCGGCCCAGTATGACCAGGTCCCGCTCCACGCCATCCAGCAGGGCGATGCCAGGCAGCAGGCCCCAGCGCTCGAAGCCCGCCTGCCTGAAAAGCTCCAGACTGGCTGCATTGTGCCCGAACACGAACCCCAGCAGCGTGTCGGCCTTCAGTGCCGGGGCGTGTTCGACCGCCCTGTGCAGCAGGTAACTGCCGACACCCTGCCGTCGCGCGGTGGGCGCCACGTACAGGCTGATTTCGGCCGTCTTCCAGTAGGCCGGGCGGCCATAGAAGTCGCTGAAGCTCAGCCAGCCGACGATTGTCCCAGCATGCTCCGCCACCCACAGGGGACGACTCTCCGGCACATGGGCGTGGAACCATGGTTCCCGCGCTGCCACCGAAACCGGTTCAGTGTCGGCCGTGGCCAGCCTGGAAGGAATGCTGGCGTTGTAGATGGCGACGATTGCGGGCAGGTCCTCGCGCCGAGCCTTCCGGCAGCTCAGGTCCATGGTGCTGGCGTCGCGTCGCCGGCGCGCGCGGCGACCCATGCCAGCAGGCGCTTGTCAGGCATGATCGACCTCATCGCCGTTCCAGGCTGAACACGCTTTCGGTGCCATGGCGCAGGCCACGGTCGTGGAGCCGGCCTTCGGCGGGCAGCGCGCCATGGGCCAGACGCTGCAGCCGGAACCGGTCGCCGTGGTTGCGCTCGACCTCGGCGTCGGAGACCGCGAAGGGCGGGCCGCTGAAGTCCTGCTCTGGGTAGTCCAGGGTGATCAGCAGTCCGCGACTGCCACCGGGCAACAGGCTGGCCAGGTGGCTGCAGTAGCGCGGCCGCAAGTCCGGTGGCAGGGCAATCATGGCGGCGCGGTCATAGAGCAGTGCGGCGTCCGCCACATGATCAGGGCGCAGCTGGAAGAAATCGCCGCACAGCAGCGTCAGGCCTTCGACGCTGAAGTGCTGGAAGGCGTCCAGCTGCTCGATCTCGGGCGTCAGCCCCTGCTCCTGGAAGAAGCTGCGGCAGGCGATCTCGCTCAGTTCCACGCCGATGACCCGGTGGCCGCGCTGCCGCAGCCAGACCAGGTCCACGGCCTTGCCGCACAGCGGCACCAGCACGGTGGCGTTGCTGTCGCCGGCGACCGTCTGCCAGTGGGTCTGCAGGTGCACGTTGACGCTGCCCTCGTGAAAGCCGATCTCGTTGTCCTGCCAGCGTTGCAGCCAGAAGTCCTGTTCCATGCTGTGTCACTCCCTTGTCGGCCAGTCCTGCTCGATGCGGTGCGATGGTGCCTCGGGCAGCGGGCGGCATGTCCGCCACCAGCCGCAGGCGCACGTGAGGGGCGATACGGCGGCCATCGTGTGGGGCAGCAGAGTACCCCGCGCCTGGATTATCACGGTTGTGGCTGGTTGCCTTGCTAGGCCTTGTGCCCATCACCGCGGCGCGTCTTCGGGCAGGTCGCCGGTTCGCTCGTGGTGAGAGATCCACTCGACCAGCTGCTCCAGCGGATGCAGTGGCGCGACGTCGTGGAAGCCGATTTCCGTGTCGCGTACCAGGGTCTGGCCCGGATGGCCGGCGCCATGGAGCCACTGTCGGGTGATCTGCCCCGGGCTGATCAGCTCGACCCGGGTGTATTCCACGACGGCTTCGGACAGATCACCGTCGACGCGCTGCGCCATGATCCGCGGCATGGAGGTCGCTGCCGCGGGTTCGCTGTCATCATCCAGGCGTAGCGCAATGGGCATTGACACATGGTGCCAGCGCGCGCCCTGGCCTTCGTGCACGGCAAAGGCAACCGTGTACTCGCCGCCGGGCTCCAGCGCCAGGCTGTCGGTGGGATCGGGTGCCTTCAGGCTGCGGGTCAGCACCACATGCCAGGCGCCGTCGTCATGGCGACCTTCAGCCAGAATAGCGCCGCGACTACCGCTGGGTTCGCGCAGGAAACGCTGCGGAATGACATCGCCTTCCTGCCACTCGTGGTCGGGATTGAAGGCAATGGCGTGATCTTCGGACAGGAAGTAATAGTCGTCCTGTCCGTAGCCGCGCTCCAGCAGTCGATCCCACGACAGCGCATGAAAGCCCGTGACCTCGGGGTCAAACATCCATGCTGGCTGTCCGCTCTCGTCGTCCCAGTTTGTGGTAAAACTGCCGAGTCCTTCCGAACTCATCCGGTAGTGGAGCACATAGCCGTTGTCGGCCTTGCCGACCGGATTGGAGCGATGGGCACGCCACTGCCACAGGTCAAGGAACTCACCGCGCTTTCGCATGGCCTCCAGCTCTTCTTGCGCGCGGATGTCATCCCATGCGGCCTCGCTTTCGTTGTTTCGGCTTCGCGGGATGTACTTGCGCACGTCGCTGCGGCCCATCGCTTCTCCCAGCAGCGGGTGCGAGCGCACGTCTTCGGCGTCGACGGCGGAATCCAGCGATCGCATGCCTTCATGCGCGGTCATGAACCCGCCCAGGCGCATGAACTCGGGTACAGAATCGTCAGCCAGCATCATGCTGATCCGATCTTCGTACAGGCCGGCCGGGTCGGCGTCCGGGCTGCCAGAGCCGTGCCGGACCCAGTCGCCGTCCGTGTAGCGCCAGACCTGGTGGTACCAGGATGGCTCATCGATCGGATAACGATAGCGGATCTGGATCGCATCGTCGTTGTAGACCACGGCAACGTGCAGATTCCGCATCTGATCGGCCGAGACGGGCGTTTCGGCCAGTGCGGAGCCACCGGCCAGGGTCGAAGCCCAGAGCAGGCAAATACCGAAACGGGCAATGCATGTCTTCAAGCCATTCAGCGCTTGCATGGTCGAGCTTCTCCCTCGGCAGCTGATGCAGGCCTTACTCTAGCACTTTGCTCCTTTCCTTCATCGTCACGGGATCAGGCAGCAAACCGGGGAAACGATCAGCGCAGCTGTCGTTTTCAGGCTTCAAGGAGACGCTGGTCAATGCGCCTGTGCGCTGGCGGCGTTCGCGCAATGGGCGGCCGCAGTCCGAACGGGCCGCTCCCGAGCGTGGCGCGCGTTTCACAGACCTCGCGCTGTTGACGGTAGGCGCGACGGGGGCAATAATAGTTATGTTATAACATATTATTCAGAGGCGCCCATGACTGCCGCACCGCTGCTGCAACAGCCCCGCCCGCTTGGTGATCACGCGCTTCAGGTCCCGGAACTGGCCGGCCTGGCCGCCATCTACGATGCGGACATCCATCTGGTGGTTGCGGATCACAGGCCGGACCCGGATGCCGTGGCCTTCGTGGAACAGGTGTGCCGGCAGCGGCTGCTGACCGGGCTGGAGCTGGTAGCTTCACCAGCGCAATCGTTCGCTGCACAGCTGGCAGAGCATGCGCCGGCGGCACTGCGACCCATGCAGGCGGTGGCCGGCTTCCAGGCCTGGGGTCGCGAGATCGATCAGCTCATCGAGCTGTTCACGCTGCTGTTCGACCTGCCTGCCGCCGGGGTACGCGTCAAAGCGTTGAATCAGCCCATGTGCCCGCGCTTTCACGTGGACCATGTGCCCTGCCGCCTGATCACGACCCAGGGCGGCGTGGGGACCGAGTGGCTGGCCGAGGAGCAGGTCGACAGATCGTTGCTTGCCCGGGTGGACCTGCCGCTGGCGACAGCGGTCGACCCGGCTGCCGCTGTCCACCCGCTGGCGGCGTGGCAGATCGGGCTGTTCCGCGGCGAGGGGTGGGATGACGTCGACTCGCCCGGAGGCGTCGTGCATCGCTCGCCAGCCGTCCCTGCCGGCGCCCAGCGGCTGCTGGTCACGCTTGACTTTCCGCCGGGCGCCTGAGCCCGGCTGCAACGTCTCCCGGCAGCCCGGGAGCAGGAGGTATGCATGTCCCTGCCAGTCACGGTGTTGTCCGGCTTTCTGGGCGCGGGCAAGACCACGCTGCTCAATCACATCCTGCGCAACCGCGAAGGTCGACGGGTAGCGGTCATCGTCAACGACATGAGCGAGGTCAACATCGACGCGGACCTGGTCCGCAACGAGGTCAGTCTGAATCGTGCCGAAGAGAAGCTGGTGGAAATGTCCAACGGCTGCATCTGCTGCACCCTGCGCGAAGATCTGCTCGAGGAAGTCGCCGCGCTGGCGCGCGACGGTCGCTTCGACTACCTGGTGATCGAGTCCACCGGGATTTCCGAGCCATTGCCGGTTGCAGAGACCTTCACGTTCCGCGGCGAGGACGGGCGCAGTCTGGGTGACGTGGCACGGCTGGACACCATGGTCACCGTGGTGGACGCGGTCAACTTTCCGCGTGACTACCAGCAGGCCCTGTCGCTGCAGGAGGCGGGCGAGTCCCTGGGCGAGGACGACGAGCGCAACGTCGCCGACCTGCTGATCGATCAGATCGAGTTCTGCGATGTGCTGGTCATCAGCAAGGCCGATCTGGTCAGCGAGGACGACCTGAATGCCCTGACTGCACAGCTGCGGCGTCTGAACCCGGAGGCGGACATCGTCCGCGGCGAGCAGGGCGCCGTGCCGCTGGAGCGCATCCTGGATACGGGTCGTTTCGACTTCGAGCGGGCGGCGACCGCGCCTGGCTGGTTGCAGGAACTGCGTGGCACCCACACGCCGGAAACCGAGGAATACGGCATCGGCAGTTTCGTCTACCGCGCCCACCGCCCGTTCCATCCGCAGCGACTGTTCGAGTTTCTGCAGGCCGGCTGGCGCCATGGCAATCTGCTGCGCTCCAAGGGCTACTTCTGGCTGGCAACGCGGCCCGATCTGGCCGGATCCTGGTCCCAGGCTGGCGGCATCATGCAGCATGGCTTTGCCGGCCTGTTCTGGGCTTCGGTGGAGCCGGACCAGTGGCCGGAGGATCCGGACGCCCGCGAACAGATCCTGAAACGCTGGCGCAATCCGTTCGGCGACCGGCGCCAGGAAATCGTCTTCATTGGCCAGGACATGAACGAAGCGGCTGCGCGAGCAGACCTGGACGCCTGCCTGCTGACCGATGCTGAGATGGCGCTGAGTGCCAGCCAGTGGCGCGAGTTGCCCGATCCGTTCCCCCAGTGGATCGACGAGGCGGTGCTGGAGCACTGACAACTCGAGGGCGCTGGGTAGCGAACCCACCCGCCCGTTCCCTTTCGAGCCGGAAGGGCAGGGGGAGGCTGGACAGGGCGTGATCTGCGCGCGATAGTCCGTGAACCGGACAGCGGCTACCCGAGATGTCGGCGTGGCCACCGTCCGGTCGCATTCGCTGCACGGGCCTGACGATCTGAAATTCGAGAGGTCA
>LFIK01001781.1_pt1 | contig 17223 bp, 18 predicted proteins | sample 643401 | NCBI WGS metagenome assembly LFIK01 (sample SAMN03777447, study PRJNA286221) | soda lake metagenome | biome: soda lake; feature: Kulunda steppe; material: water; isolation source: sample T5-Br brine of Lake Tanatar-5 | place: Russia: Kulunda steppe | collected 2010-07
ATACAAGGAGTGGCGCACTGGTGCAGCAAGCTGCTGGTGCACTCACACACAAGGAGTGGCGCACTGGTGCAGCAAGCTGCCGGTGCACTCACACACAAGGAGTGGCGCACTGGTGCAACAAGGGTGCAACCTGTGGCTGGTCAGGAGCCACGCGTGGCCATCAAGGCTGCACACCCACAAGCAGCACTGCAGACAGAGGCCCCCTGCAGGCGACAGGGCTGTGATGCATGCGCCCTGTGCATGCGCGTGTGCACAGGGACATCAAGCCGGACAACCTGCTCTTAGCCGCAAACGGGCACGTGAAGCTGTCTGACTTTGGACTCTGCAAGCCTGTGGACGTGCACACGCTGCCAACCTTGTCCGAGGCCGAGGAGTACACAGACACCAGGTGCGGCTGGCTGCTTGCGGGCACGTGTGTGTGTGCGCGACCTGTGGGTGAGAGGCACACGGAAGCATGGTGTGCCTGTTTGTGTGCACGGGTAAGCCATGCTTGCTGCTGCGTTTGCATGCAAGGGTCCAATGCATGACAAACAGTCACAAAGGGGCTGACCTCTGGCCACAGTGGGGCAGTTACGGACAACAGTTTAGCAAACAACATTTGCAGAGGCAGAGAATGCATGGACGATTGTCGCAAAGGCACGAGTTCCCATTTAGTCACAATTGGACGTTAGCTTACCACTTTTGCAGGCTCATGTCGCACCAGATATGATCCTTCCTGCTTTCAATGGCTGTGCGCAAACTGGGAAGGTGGTGCACCTGTGTTGTGATAGCCATGCCTGCATGGCTGGCCTCTTTCTCTAATGGTCTGTGCGTGCTCTGAACTGCATTGCTGCCCCTCACATGGGCTCCATCACGATGCATAACCTTGTGGCTCCACTCGTGGCCCTGGCCTAACGCGATGCCCCTCCTTGATCCATAAACCTTCACAAACAGTATGCTCGTTGCTGCAATGCACTGCTGTGCACGCAGCTCGCTCCCCAACATGCAGCGGTCCCAGCAGGAGCAGCTCCACAACTGGCAGAAGAACAGGAGGCAACTGGTGTGTGTGTGCGTGTGTGTGCGTGTGTGCATGTGCATGTGCATGTGCCGTCCTTATACAGCCCCTAGGCTTGGGTGCTCTTATTGTGCGCCCATGTGCACAACATAATTGAGTTTTGATCTGTGTCTTTATGTGTGCATGGATGTCTGTACGCAAAAGTGCGCGCGCGCATGATGATGCATGCACTGCTGCTCTTAACCAAGCCCGTCTTGTGACCCCCCTATAAAAGATGGCCATCTGCGTCACACACTCAACCACGAGGGTTGGCTCGTCACCCTAAGGCGGTGAAGGGGTGAGCGTCACGAGTGACCCCGGCAAGCAGGCACAAAGGCAGAGCTGTGCTCAGGCTCAGGCTCGCTGACTCGCCTGGTCCTCCATCCAAACTTATGAGCTTTCAGTGAGAAGCCAGGGGAATACAGGCAGTGGGCGTGTGATAGGTCTGGAGTCCAGACTCTGGACCCAAAGGAAGCAGGGCATATGTGTGCACGTGCTCAAAGCATGGACCGCAGCAACATTAGCTTTGAATCATGTACATAACCTGTTTAGAAGAGACTGGGCTGCCCCCGCCTTGTTGCTCACCTTCAGGCACTCACTTTGCCTCTGAAGGTCTGCTTTTGATGGTCTACATCTTGGCGCTGCACTTCGCACCTTCTGTGTTGCTCATTAAGAAGCTCTTTTCACTAGCTATGTGCTGCCTCCTCTTTGTTTGCACGACGAGGTTCCTGCACGCACCTTCAGCCCCGTTTGACACAGGCAGCCTGTGCTCTGGAAGTCGGCCCCCTCCTTTGCCAGTACACGGCGCCGGAGCACAAACCGCCTGCATTGCATTGCCGCAGCAGTGCTTCGACTGAGGTTTTGGGGTGTGTCGCCAAATGGCAGCACAGGTCGCTCCAGCTGAAATTGTGTGTCGCCACAGCAATTTTGCTGACGCTGCTAGGAGGTGGAAGGATGAGGGAGGCGGGGGATCAGGGGTGTTCTGGTTTTCACTGGACTTGGCTCGGAGGTGCCCATGAGCCCCCAAAGTGTGTTTATGCGCTATCGCACGCAACTGCCTGCATTGCATTGCCGCAAGAGCCAAATGCAGCTGCCTCGTGCCTCCTGGGCAGCCAAGGCCACCGGCTTCATCTGGTTGCTTGCAGCTGCCCCCCCTGGCCTTCTGGGATGCCTGACGGCACTGCCCTGCCCCCCCCTGCGCTGCGCCCCCGCAGGCATTCTCTACTGTTGGCACACCTGACTACATTGCCCCTGAAGTGCTGCTGAAGAAAGGCTATGGCCTGGAGTGCGACTGGTGGTGAGTGGGCCAGGTGTGGGAGGGACGAACCTGCGAGGGCACAAGGCCGGATGTGTGGCACACGGACAGTGTGGCGATGTGCGGCAGACAGACAGTGTGCGATGTGTGGCACACGGACAGTATGGCGATGCTCACAGCGCCATTCTGCTGGTAGGGCATACCCATGAGCTGCCATGCGTGATCACTGTCATCCTGGTATCATGCGTGATCGCTGTCATGTAATGAGTAGCCGTTTGGAGGATACCGAGTGCATGTGAAACGTGGGATGTCGCCCTTGCCTGCCCATGCTCACCCAAAGGGACATGAGTGCATGGACCACAGGCTGCACCTGCACCTATGCTGAAGCTCTAAGGTACAGCTGCTTACACTTTCCTCCTTATGCTCAAGCACGCAGCTTGGCTGCAATGCCGCTTCGCCTTCTTTCAGGCTTCTGGGCTCACTCTGCCATCTTCCAGCACTTCTTCTTTTGGCAAGGGAAAATTTAGCATGACAATGGGTTGTAAAGCAGTTGCAGGCACTCTTGTTCTACAGGTGTGCTTGCAGCTCAATTGCTGTCGCTGCCCTGCAGCAGCAACACTGCAGCTGCGTGAAAAGCGTCACCCTGGCAGGGGAACATCCCTTACCTGCCCCAAGTTGCTTTTTGCAATCGGCACACTTCTTCCGCGCACTTGCATTTTAAAAGAGAGGTGCATAGGGCTACATATGGATGTACACCACCTGTGCATGCTGAGTGTGCATGTGCACATGACCGATGACAGGTGTGTGCATGCGTCTTTAATTTGCAAGGGGCCCTGCATGCGTAAGTAGTGCATTATGCAGAACGTCGCTCAGGATCATGGGGATTCCATAATTAAACTCAACGTGACGATTTTTCTAATTCACTAGGCAACTGAACTGCATCTTATTCATTGGCAAGCTCGCCCCTTCACGCGCGCGGCCCTGCAGGTCCCTTGGTGCCATCATGTTCGAAATGATTGTTGGTTATCCTCCCTTCTATTCTGATGACCCCCTCACAACCTGCCGCAAGATTGTGAACTGGCGCATGTTCCTGAAGTTCCCTGATGAGATCCAGGTGGGTATGGCATGGCAATTGCCTGCAGGAGTTAAAGCCCACGGGCTGGGATCACCGTCTGGTACGCTGCAGCTGCTGGCGCCCTCCTTCTGGAAGCAGCAGTTTTTTTCCACATACTATGAATATAAGCTGTGCTATGAAGACAGCTCAGTTGTCTTGTGATAGAAAGCTTCAGGCCGCTGCATCAAACGCAAGGATGCACACACAGCACCTAGGTCGGTTGCCTCACTTGCCCCCGCAATTTCAGGCAGAACAAGGCCTTTGGCTAAGCTTTTGTCTCTCTGCCCCTCTCATGCCTAGTCTCCTTTGATTTAACATAAACAACAATGCTCTCATTCATGGCTGTACCTAGCATGCTCTGCACACAAACGCTACATGGGGTGCTCTTTGGTGACTGCACCTCACATTCTTGCGTCCTCCTCTCTATTGTCCCTTGTAGATTCCACCTGCTGCTAAGGATCTCATCTGCCGCCTCATGTGTGATGTTGAAGATAGACTGGGGACCAACGGAGTAGATGAGATCAAGGTATGTAAAGATATGTGTTTGTTTACCCTCTTCATACTGCATGCAGGACTGCGTGGTTTTTGCCAAAGCGCACATGCCAGGAGATGGCTGTTAAAACTCTTATTGAGATTCTTTTGCAGTATTTCATCCATCACACACAAAGGCACGGTGTTGCCCAGTCTGCCTCTTAAGTGCACCTTGTCAACCGGATGCAGGCGCACCCCTTCTTTGCTGGAGTGGACTGGGAGACCTTGCATGCGAGCATGCCGCCTTACATGCCCCGCGTTGAGCATGAGCTGGATACGCAGAACTTCGAGCACTTTGACGAAGACATGCAGTCCCAGGTAAACCAGCCTGCTATTTGTCTGAGGCTAGCCCGTGAGAGTGACCAAGCAAAGCGCCTGAATACTTGCAATGCCCTGGTTGCTTGCTTACTTATTGGCTCAATTGCTGCTGCGTGTTTTTGTGTGCACTGTGTGCAGCAACCATGCGCATGCATGCTGTCTGCAGCATTCCACAGTATGCTCCACCAAACTTCCAAGGTTTTCTGCGGTTTCAAGCTTTCATGTGGTCATTCACAGAAGCTTCGTTTCTTGATGTTCCATTCGTTCTTTCTTGCTAAACGCTTACATTCCTCTAACGGCCAGGTTGAACCGCAAGCAAAACAATGAAAAGGGGGCCAGTATTGTGCCTGAACAGTCACTAGCATAGCAACAACTCCACTTAGGGCAGATCTCACCCTCCTCTGCCACCCAGGCCCAGCGCAATGCAGCACCCCGCCAGCTCTTGCACTAGTGCTTGGAATACATGCTCAAGGACATGTGAGCGCGCACATCTGCTCGGCACTACCACCCATTTCACCCAAAGCTGCCTGTCATGGTCCTGCTCACAGAATCTAGGGCCCCAGAAGAACAAGCTATGGTTGGCCAAGGCGGACCCCAACTTCATCGGCTACACCTACAAGAATTGGGAGGCTGTGCAGCCCAATGACGGAGGTGCGTTGGTGGGCACAGGGATGCTAGCTTGTTTCGGCAGAGGGCGTTCCGAGGCAGAGGTGGCCCATGAAATAAGCGAGGCGGCTGCACCAGGCAGGTCCCAAAATGAGCACCCCCTCGGCATGTTGCTGACCCCTTAGCTTGTTCGTTGTGTCAGCGGTCAGAAGTGTGAACCCAAAGCCTGCTGTACATGCCCACCTATTTCATTCTTGCTTTTATGGTACGCGGGTCTGTCAGTCAACCTCCAGTCAGTTGGCTGTCCACAAGTCTCCTCATCGCAAGGTTGTTGGTCTAGACTTGCTGGTGATTTTTCCATTAGCCGCTCACCTTCTGCTACTCCTTTGTATGCCTCAAACTCATGCCACCACTGATAATAATGCTTCACAACCTGGTTGCCGAGGTGTACTTCCCCCCTGGCTTGTATCTACGCTCTCAATCTCACTCTCCCAGCATGCACAGGCCCTACCCTGCTACTTGTTCAAGTAGTGGGCTCGTGATGAAACAGCTAATGCATCACATATCCTCACTTCTGCTTGGAAATGCATGCTTGTGCTCAGGCGGCCACTTGTTGATGAGGAAAAAGCAGTCAACACGGCCGTCCTTGCAGCAAATCCAGACCAACTTGCAGGTGTGCCCCTGCATCATATCATACTGTTTGTCACAACTTCTTTGCCGTGCTGCACTCTTGTGTACTTTTAACTTAAGTTGCATTGCCAGCTTTTAAGAAAATTCTGCACACTAAAAACAATCAACAGCACGTGTGCATCACACAGTTCGTCGAGGTAAGCAAGGAGCGTTGAATTGCATGCTGTGAGGCCAATGCCCCCGACATTTTGTTAACTTCCATGCTCCTCCTGTTGAAACAGGCTGTAGCCATCAGCGACCCAGGCCAGCAGCAACCTCCACCTTGATGAACATGACCTTGAAAGATTTTCTTCTCCTTGCCATTCGTGCACTTGCTTCGCGCCTGCTTTTAAAGTGCAAGTGCCTGTCGCACAATTGCTGATTGCTACTTAAAGATTATGAGCTGCTCAAAGCTATTCTACAGTTCCCTGCCCACTTGTTGTGTTTGCCTAGTAAGTTGTCAGGCTGCTCCTGTACAGATACTTCCCTGTCATTATCTCTCGCTGGCCGTGAAAGTCAAATTGTGATTTCAGTGAAACACTTCTGGTGTACATTTTGCTTATCTCTCTTGTATGCCATGCCATGCTAGCAAACAATTCATTTATAGTCTTTTTATTTATGTACCCACTTTATTTGTGCAACACATGTGCTAAATTGGGATTTTTTGTATATTGAGTGTTCTTTGATGTCAAGATTTAAATGGTTATCTGAGAGTACACAACCAGATGTCATAGACGGCACAAAGTTAAGAAAGGAGGGGCCCTCTGGCCGTGGTGGCATGTGTCCGGGGTGGGCACCAGACAGGCCTACGCCATGCCAAATAAATTATTTGAAATAATGCATTGGAGGTTTCAGGCTGAGACTCTCAGTGAGGGTCAGAAGCATACAGAACGGCTTCAGAACATTAACACAGCAGTCTGTCAGCCAGCCGCTAGGCTAAATCGGCCATTGCCATGCTGAAACAAACCCATGATGCACAAGTACGCGAACAGAGACAATTCAGGAGGCAGTGCAATGCTCTTTATTTTACAAGTCTAAATTTGATCTTCAACCAGGTAGTTTGACAGTTCAGGTTGCCGGTGAACACCAGCCATCAAAAAAACATCCATAAGCTCTGAAATAATACGATAGGAATCCTGTATGTCTCTCTAATGGCCATTTTTAGTTCCAACTGGCAGCATGCAAAAAGCATCTGGTCTTGAGCAGGATTGAAGTTCATCTGCTGAAAGGTTTGATAGAAGCCATTGAGGTCAAGTCCTGTTGGCTACATGCGCCGGCAAGACCAGACTTTGTTGAGCCGTGTTTCACTCCCAATACCTATAGAAAAGATGTTTCCTCCAAAATCGCCTTTGGTCAAGGTTTTGATGATGATCATCATGAGCCTGGAAGCAATGTTATGTCTTTCAGTCACCATGTTTTGAATTGAAGCATGCTGACACTGTCAGTGACAGCCACAAAGCGTGTGGATTTGGCTGTCTGGCTGATGACACAGACAAGATGAATTAGTGGCTCTGCCGTAGAGATGGGCCATTTTCCGAGTGTAAAGAGTACCCGTTCTAAATTTCATAACATTCCTTTTCTGCGATGTATTGATTTTTGCATTGCTCCAAAAAGAATTGCTAGTTGTAAGATTCACGGAGGTAAGCAGTCTCTTCCAATAGTTTTAGTTACCTGAGTTGGTATTAGCATCTCCGAGTCTGTTATGCTTGCTCATGTGAGCTTTTAATTTGTCCTTAATGTTTTAGTTCCAAGTGTCCATCTCCATGAAACGGAATAAATGAAAGAGAACTTTAAAGCTGATACTTTGCATGTGCTTGCGCACACTTTTGAGCATGCCTTTGAACATGATGCACACATCTCTTGAGGTTAGTTTGGCTGGTACATGTCTGCAAATCCCATCACATTCATGCTCACAACAATTAAACGGACAAAAGTGTAACATTGGGCAACACGTGCTGCTCTCTTGCTCGCTGTAACTGCATCAGGAATCCTCAACGTAAATGTCTATATATTAAACAGCTCACAAGGCAGTAGCAGGATCACGCGAAAGAAAAAACCTCAGTGATCACCTCATGATTAAAAAAAAAACACGTGCTAAGACGTACTTAATCAAAGTAATTAATTAAAGTAACTATCCGATAAAAAGCTATGTGTGAGGAGCAGCTTGAATTGCTCACGCCCATTGCCACCCACCCAACTGAGTGGGATCCCCAAAGCGTTTCCATACCTTTGAACATATCTTTGGATGCCTGCTTCGTGCCAAAATCTACAGGTTGGGATGTGCATAATTTTGTGCTCTTGCGCATATACGTGTGCATGAACATTGGGGTCTGTTTGTGTGTGTGTGTGTGTGTGTGTGTGTGTCTGTGTGTGCGTATGGTGTGTGTGTGTGTGTGCGTATGGTGTGTGTGTGTGCATGTGCATGCGAGCATTTGTTTGTTAGTGCGCGTTCAAGTGGGAATGTACGCACACTTTAGTATGCAAATGCAGTTGATGCTTCAGTTTGTGTGCTGTGCTGTTCTAAAGCTATGGTTATTGAGCATGCACAACAGATTCAAGTCACATTGAACAAAATTTTATTAGATCTGCAGCCAGTCATCCATTTTGGGCCACCTTCGTCTTCAAGATTCCAACACACGCTCTGTATCGAATGCCTTATGTTACCAGATATTGATTGATAAACTCAGCTGCAGCTCTCACCAATTATGGGAGGGGAGGGCTCTCAACTAGCCCTGCACGCACCACGCAGCAGCAGTGCTTGCGTTTAAACAATCCCAGGTTGTGCACCCTCCAGATTTCAAACATCAGCATATGGTGAGGAGTTGATGTTTGTTTATTTTGGTAAATTGTCCAGGTGGTGTGAGGCTAGACACAGCGCACATCGTAGTGCTGGACAACTTCATTTCAGAGGAGGAAAGGCGTGAGCTCTTGGATTTCATCACACATCCAGGCAGGTGGCTGACTAAGTTTCAATTTTCTTATTGTTTGGCATTCTTGGTCTGTTCCCGGGAATAAGCAATGGCCTCCATGGCGCAGTTGTGTGGCGAGCATGCCTGGTCAGTATGATGGGTTTAAAAGTTCACACACTAAGATGAACAAACTGAAAAAATCGGCGTGGACATCCTGCAAGGCGCATGTGCTACATGAAAGAGGGAAAGCTCCAATGAGATTTGGTACCCCTTCCCATGCCAGAGCCATTAGCCAATGCTCAGGGTTAGCCAGCGGGGAATCCGCTGGCTGTGGCACTACTCGGTAGTGCTGCTATGAGGTTGCCTGGTGGTCCTTGGAAGCGCCGCCTCAGTGGCGCTGCCTTGGTGGCCCTCCTTTTGGCGGCGTTTGCTTTGTGGTGCTCAGTGGCGCGCGCTGCGCCTTGAGATCGGATCTGGCTGCCCAAGCCTGCCGTTGGTGCCTGCCACCAGAGGTGGGGCAGTGGGGCAACCGTGGCTGTGGTGGCGCTGCTGGGATATGGTGGGCGGGCGCAGTGGACCCACGGTGGCTCTGCCTGGCGCCGCAGGATGGGACCACGACCAGGGGCCCCCCCAGGACAAATGGGAGAAGGCAACGAGCGACGCTGCGGACCAGCCCCGCACTTGGGGCCTGCAGGTACGCGTGGTCGGGGGAACAGTGCGGGCGCAAGGCACAGTACACTGCACCGGTTTGGCTGCGGGGTGTGGCCTGAGCAGGGTGGGTGCCTCTGGTGGTGCCTGCCGTGGCACGCAAGCCAGCTTGAGATGCATGGTGCCCGCCAAAGGTTGAGCTACTGTGCCTCCCATGCGCATGTGTGCTTGTGTGTGCACGCACGCCTGCTGCCCAAGCTACTGTGCCTCCCATGCGTATGTGTGCTTGTGTGTGCACGCACGCCTGCTGCCCGAGCTATAGTGCCTCCCATGCATATGTGTGTTTGTGTGCGCATGCACGCCTGCTGCCTGAGCTACTGTGCTTCCCATGCGTATGTGTGTTTATGTGTGCATGCACGCCTGCTGCCTGAGCTACTGTGCTTCCCATGCGTATGTGTGTTTATGTGTGCATGCACGCCTGCTGCCTGAGCTAAGAGGCCTGTTGAGGTTGACAAGGTTAGACTTAACAGTAAGCTTGCGCATGTGGCTCATCTGGTCTCATCGGAGCCTTAAATCTGCCTTGCGGGGCGCCTGCCAGGTGTGTGGGCCTGCTGTATGACCCCCAGCCAGGGCGAATACTGTTGGCGGTACTGTTGTTGTGCTGAGCTCAGCTAGGTGGGGCTGCGTGCATGCCCAGCGGGGCTAGGCAGTCGCTCAGTCATAGGTGGGGCTGCGTGCAAGCCCAGTGGGGCTAGGCAGTCGCTCAGCTGCCGTGGTGATGCGCTGCGCGTGCTCAGGCTGAGGTCCTGCAGCAGCTCAGCTGCAGCTCACTTCGAGCAAAGCTGGAAGTGCAGAGCCGCCTCGCCAAGATGTACCCAGAGGCCACCTGGTTCCACCAGCCTTCTGCTGCAATACAGCAGGGCGACCCCCATGGTGCGTTGCCATGCTGCCCTCCATGTGTGCATTGCAGCTGGACCTGAAAACTGGTGCCTGCATGGCAGCATGGCAGGGCTCTGGTTCACTCCATGGCCAGCGTGGCTGAGGCACGTGGATGCACATTTTGTCCGGTGTCTAGCTTTTTGTGCTCCTTGTTGACTTGTCTACCCTCTCATTGTTTACTGCCCAGTGCTTCTGGGCGCAGCCGAGCTGGATGTCTGCGCAGGTAGAGAGCAGGTGTGCATGTCCCACATCCTGCTCGCCTAGCCAGTAGCTGTGCATTGACAAACCACTATGTGGTCCCCATCAAAGAGGTTGACCCCTACTCTCTTGGGCTCCACATCCCCTTCAAAGTCCCTTGCACGACTGTTGTGCGCTCCTGCCCTCCCTCCCTTCCCCCCTTGAGCGCGTTTCAGGCTGTCTTGTTCGTACCTGCCGTTGCAGGGGCCCTTGAACAGTCTGCGCAGTGCCTGGGGCGCACAGGCGACTGCGCAGGGGATGTTGCTCCGCAGGGCGAGGCTACCGCTCACGACACTGAGGGGGTGCACGTTGTGGGGGAGCGCGCTCAAGGGAATGATGGCATGGGGGAGCACGCTCAAGGCCGCGGCAAGGGGGAGTGTTCTCAAGGTGGGTGTGCTGGCATGGGTGAGCGTGCTCAAGGGGATGATGGCATGGAGGAGCATACTCAAGAACGCAGCAAGGGGGAGCGAGGTCACACAGGCTGCATCCCCAATAGTGCCCGTAGTAGCCCCTTTCAAGGCACCACCGCTGGTGGGAGGACATGTCACTTGCGGCACATGGCAGCATTGCATGTGGAGGTCTGTTGTTGGTCGGGCTTCGGCGCCAGTCTAGGAGAAGCGTGACGTGCAGCAGCGCAGGGTTGAAACACCCACGTGCACCGTCTTGGTAGCAGATGGACCTCCAGTGGTGTGCGCCCCACCGAGGGCATCAGGTTGCCAAGTGCTACATAGTGGTATTGGGCATCGTACGTTGCCACAAATCAAGGCGCCTCTTGCTATGAGCAGGGCGTTGAATCTGGGTGCAGCACATCGAGCTACCCCTACGATAGACGTACAGGGAGGCCCCTGATTGGGGAATGCCCTAAGCGCATGCTCTTGGCTGTAAAACGTGTCAGGCGGCGCTGTCTAGCGCTGTCTAGCGCTGTTTAACAGCCAACAGGTGCCGTGGATGGAAGACATCAAGGCCTTGTCCTCGGGCCTTCGAGGCCGCCCCCCCCATCCCATCCTTTGTGCATCAAAGCATCCTCCAAATCACCATATGTGTATCACAGTGTCCTCCAATGCACCAGTCGTGGCCCCGATCGTAGCAACCCAGGCCGCCTAGTCTCACAAGCGCAGGTCGCCACCTCTAGGCGCCCCTCTATAGACTCGTGGGGCACCCAATCCACACGCAGCATCCCAGCCATCCGCTGGCTGCCCTGACATGCAGTGCACTCCACTCTCAGGCTGCACTCTGTCTTGCGGCGCACTGGTTTTGTGGCACACATCCCTGTGGCACACATCCCTCTGTGGCACACATCCCTGTGGCCCACATCCCTGAGGCACACATCCCTGTCGCACACATCCCTGTGGCACACATCCCTGTCGCACACATCCTTGTGGCACATGCAGCAGACTGCAGTAGCAGGGCGTCTGAGGGTGGCAGCGACACGCAGGCGTCCGAGAGTGAAGATGAGGGGAGCGGCGGCTTTGACTGCTGCAGCATCTTGGCAAACGCAGCAACCCATGGGGACAAGTTCGGCTGGCACCAGGACGCAGTTCAGTAGTGTGGCTTGGTGGACTTGAACATGACTGGGAATGCCTGTGCCTGGAAGTCCAGGCGCAGTTTGATGTCTGCCTCTAGGTGTATTCAGTCCTGCCTGTGGCATACGGGCAGACACACACTCCATGTCCAGTTGCGTAAGTGCAGTACAGGATTGCAAACCAGAATGCGCCAGATCCTGCAAGCCTAACAAGGCCGCTGTTTCATATGTTTCTTGGTCTCAAACGTCCATGCTTAATCGATGTGTTTGCCTCATGGCAGGATCCCATGACCTTTCCTCCATCTCCTTTCACCTCAGTGTACGGATGGTATGCAAACAGGGTAAGCGTTGAGGATACCTTCATGCACTGACAACACAGTTAGTATTGTAGGCATCGATGTGTGCAATCCTTGTCAGATATTAGATGTGAGTAAGTGGAAAAGGCATTTGCTTGCACACATGGCCTCATCCAGGAAAAGGTTGCCAACCCTAGAATCCTGGGCTACGCTAGTGGTCAAGGCGCTGCGATAAGCAGGATAAATGTTGATGCTGTGACACCTTTGCTCAGAAAGGAGCGCATCCAAATGTACAAGAGCATGGGAAGTCGCTCTTTGTGCCTTTAATCCTGTCGTCAACCATGCATTGCCTAAGGATTCTGGCGCATAGCCACTGCCCTCGTCAATGTTTGACATGCACTTGCAGGAACCCGGGAAGCCACTGTTTGTGTCCTTGATCTTGTACCTTAATGGTGCATGGCCCAAGGAGTGGGGCGCAGAGACCATGTTTTTGGACACGCCATCTGACACAGGCATTCTCGTGCGTCCCAAGGTACGTTTCTAGGCTACCAAATCTTGCCCTGCACAGGGCAGTCGTGGATTGAGGTCACATGGTGGTTTAGCGTTGTGCAGTGAGGCATGCCCATCAGACTGGGGGGTTCCTTTTGCACACCCAAGCAAGTGAGTGATTGTGCCTTATGTCTGCGCAATTTTTCTTCTCCCTTCTTCTTGCACACCTGAGCTGTCATGTTTGGCACACACGAAAGGTGTCTGTGAGCCATCATGGCACGTGCCCTGCCTGACGGTAGTATGTTGCATTTATGGAGCCAAGTTACTGACGGTGGTATGTTGCATTTATGGAGGCAAGTGCCTGACGGTGGTATGTCGCATTCATGGAGCCAAGCATGGTATGTTGCATTCATGGAGCCAAATAACTGAAGGTGGTATATTGCATTCATGGAGCCAAATAACTGACTGCGCAGTTGGAGATGCAGAGGAGGCTCCAGACAAAAAAGACTATTGATCTGACGCTGCACAACCTGTCTGTCCCTTGTCCTGACTTCCCCTTGCTGTCCCTCGCTGTCCCTCGCTATCCCTTCTCCTGACTGCCCTTTGCTCTTGCCGCCCTTTGCAGCCCCTTGTCCTTGCTGCCCCCTGTCAACAGGGTATGGCAAAAATCACACCAAGCTGCGTACTCTCAAATAACCCTCATCGTTATTCATGAGTTGCCCTTTGTTTCTGAGAGGGCGAGCCTTTGTATGACACAAGCACTGTGTTCTGCAACTTGGTCGTTCAGATCTACCTACCAGCCACAAACAATTGTCCAAATTGAAATAATATAAAAAGCATGAACATTCATATCTGCCCAATAGCTTGGCGTAGCCTTCCTTAAGCCTGAGCCAAACATTTGTGCACGTCTGGCATGGACCTTAAGCCAGGATTTTTGCCTGATCAAACTGCTGAAAGGCACGAGCTGTATTGCGACGAAATATTTCAGAATTTGGATCCCCTGGCCACCTACTGCCGACACATGCTCATGACCCTCTCTCCCTAGACTCCGCGGACACTTGTCCCTGCCAAGGCTCTGGCTGAAGTGTGCAATTCAGGATCAGGTAGCATCTCTTTAGGAAGACCGTTAACTGGACCTGTCCTCTGAATTGAGGCACCCTGGGATCCTCACCCGACGCTCAATCCAGGTGCCACATCACCCACATCATAGGTTCAATCCAGGTGCAAAATCTGACATGTGATATGGCGCTTATCAAAAAAAGTTGCTGCTTGATCCCTTCTGACAGCAGCTTGTCCAAAGTGACCCATTCTTTTTTTGAGGTACACGGACCTCTTTGTAAGCATGTCCGTGCGCGGGCTCTGTGAGTTAATGAGCACCATCACACTTGGACAGCAGTAGTGCTTGGGTTCTATGCTGTGATGCTGATGGCTCAGGCATACCGGGCGGTCCTCATGGACCAGGATGTGCTGCACCGCCTGTCACAGCCGTCGCACCATGCAGGCGGGCATCCGCGGTACTCTCTGGTATGGTGAGTGCAAGGGCGAGTGGGGGATGGAACATGCAAACTAACATTGTTGCAACAAAAAGAACGGGTTTGAGATGTTGCTTCACAGGTTCCACAATTGCTACAGCATTGCAGCAGCAGCAGCACCACCACCACCACCAACATCACTTGCAGGCAGGGCCATGCAGTGCTCACATACAATTGATAATGAACTCGGAAGGAGTTTTAGTGTCAAGGTTGTAGAACCAAGTGATTAAAAGATGTGTAAGGTCTGCGCGACATAGATGTACTCATCGCCTGCAGTGCTTGTCCCAATTGGCTTTTCAAACGGGTCGCAGGAAACTGGTGATGCTTCCCAAGAGTGCAGAGCAGCAATGCAGTATCGCCAGATCAGAGTGGGGTTGTGCCACTGCCTTTGGGAGTTCTGCAAGAGCAGATGCAGTTGTGCGCGAAATAGCCCGCAAGCGCAAAGCCGCTGAGCTCGAGGATCACTAGCTTCCTGAGCATGCTCTGCAGTCCTTGCGATACTCTAGAAATAATATTTGCCAATTTCATGAGACAGTATTATATGCCAAGAAAAAAGAAAACTGCGTAGGCGGTGAAACACCCCCTACATCAATTAAGGAAAAGGAGACAATTCGGTCCAAAGTACCGTATGTCTACCCTCACCAGGTCAGAGAAGGAAGAGAAGCACGTCTGAAAAACCCCACATCAGGCTTCCACACAACAAGTACAGGGGCAAACACCAGACACACCCACCCATGCGTCGAAAGCAGGGAGGGCAGGTTCACCAACCCACAGGCTCAGGTCAAGTCTTGACTTACTGCAGCACCATATATTCGGATTATCTTTCCGAAAGAGTCTGGCCAGAAATATTTGAACTCCTAACCCCATACAATGCTGAACTAGTAAACAGAAGTTTACTCATTCATCTTAAACATGACTGTTTCTTGGGCTTGGACTTATCATAATGATTAATAAAAGTGCCTAACTGTCCGCTTGTCATTACAAAAGCTTAAAAAGGGTAGGCTCAACAAGGAAAAAGAAAAGAAAAGAAAAGAGAACCTACGCAGGCAGTGAAACCACTCCCTACATCGATTAAGGAAAAGGAGACACATTGGCCCGAAGAGCCATCATGATGAGTCTCCTCCACTAGGGAGAAGGAAGAACTAGTGAGGATCTGGAGGGTGACAAGCCGCCCGCTGCTCCAGACCAAGACCTTGAGAGCAGCTGGATTTTTCAAGAGCGCTTCTAGTAGTTGTCAGTTTGTGTGCATAGAGTACAGAATGAGCATGTAGCTTAAGGGCAGTCTTATGGGCTTTCTGTACAAGTTTACAAGTTTAAGTTTTTGTACATCAAGGCCGAGCTTTTTAAGATGTGATTCAAAGTGTGTAAGATATAAATAGAGCCTCCCACACCAAGAAGAATCGTGTGAAGGATGACTTTCTTGGCCTTCAAGCGCTTACAAAGAACCTCGTGTTGTTTTTTAGAGGCCTCTAATTGGTGTCCAGGCTGTGTATCTTCACAGTACTTAACCTCAACAAGGTGTATCTACCTAATGTTGATATCTAGCTCGTGGACTCTGCATACGTCTCTGCTGGGTTGTCTTGGTTGTGACACCTGGTGCAAATGAGGAGTGGTTGACGATTTGGATTTTTTGTGGTAAGGGGGTCAGGGCATCAGGGCGACTAGAGGTGAGTTTATCTCTAGCAGATAGACGAGCACCAAAAAGCCAGCTGGGTATAGTCCTGTTATTAACATTCTCAGGGATTTGAAGATTTTGTTGGGCCAAACGGTTAGTGCTGCTTGCATCCAAATGGACCAAACAACCTGCCAGAGAGCCTTTGCTGATGGCTTTCATGATGGGCCTGCACACAACATTATGGTGTTCAGTGATCATACCCGAGATGATTGTATGTCGACACCCTGAGAGAACATGGAGAGCACTATCTGCTTGCTGACAGAGTGGACTCTGAAGGCTGGTGGACATTTTAAAACGGACAGCATGTTTCTGAATAAGAAGGGTGCCTGTGCGGTAGTGGAAGATATTGCGCTTCATTTCGAGAGAGAGAGTTTGGACATGCTCCAAAAAGCGTTGCTAATGCCTTTGTGGACGTGTGGAAGTAGACTCCGAGAATCACCAGAGTCTAGTAATAAGAGTAGTACCCTGTTTTAGAGTTGGCATAACCCAGTTTATGGTTCGAGTGCATGTGTGATTTTAGTGCGGCTTGGAGAATTGGAAGGCAAGTCAATCTAGGGCTGTGTTGGGGAGCTTCAGTACCAGATCCTTGTTGATCTACTTCTTCGACAGCTTACCAGCTGATATCAAAGAAGGGATTGCCACCAGGGCCTGCGGTGCGGATGGTTGTTTCAGATGGGAGGCTGTTTGCATGGCAGGCTTGGTATTTTGCAAGGGCATCTGCACATTCATTTCCGGCAATTCCGGCATGCGATTTTATTTTATAAAGGAAGATGTGGGATTCAGATTTTCGGATCGTATAGGTCTCCGAGGAGTCCTTGGATGTGGTGGCGGTGTTTCTCTGGGTACGACAACTGTTTCCTAATTTGGTGGAGTGAGGTAAGGCTGTCTGTGGCAATATGAATATGACCGCGAGTGATAGCAGCAGCTATAGCTGCCAGTTCTGCTCTCCCTATGGTGTTGGTTATACCAGCACCATTTGGTTCAACCAAGTTAGAGTTGCCCGAGCTGGGGTGGTAGACCCCTGCCCCAATAATTGTTTTTTTGTTGGGTCCAGACTTCCAGTCTGAAATTGTAACTGCTGAGTCCCGGTTTGGATTATGGGAAAGGGGGGCCACTTCACCCAAAGCAGGTCTGTGGGAGCACCTGGAAATTTACATTTTGTCTGAGTGAAGTTTCTCAAATTTTTTGAGACCAAGCACTGCCTCAGCGAGCCTAGCATTGCTTACGGGGTGGCAGGCAATGTTGTTGAGGTGCCAACTTGCTTCAGGGATGTCGCAAGCAATATTTTGCAGCCACTGGCATGTAGGATTGTGTTTATCAAGGTTGAGCCGTGCAGCTGTATTCCAGATTGCTATGATATGGAGATTGCAAGAGGCCTGGGGTAAGGGAGTCTCTTGACTAATCCAAGATTGAGGGGAAGCGTAGGCAATCTCATTAGCTGGAATTGTTC
>LFIK01001782.1_pt1 | contig 17213 bp, 18 predicted proteins | sample 643401 | NCBI WGS metagenome assembly LFIK01 (sample SAMN03777447, study PRJNA286221) | soda lake metagenome | biome: soda lake; feature: Kulunda steppe; material: water; isolation source: sample T5-Br brine of Lake Tanatar-5 | place: Russia: Kulunda steppe | collected 2010-07
GCAGGATCGGCGTTTTCCTGGATCAGCAGGCTGGCCGAGGTGTGGCGAATGAACAGGGTCGCCAGGCCCTCGCTGCTGCCAAGCCGGTCACAGAGCACGGCTGTGGCCTGCTGCACCTCGGCAGTCACCTCGTGCAGACCCGGGCCCGCAGGCTGCAGCTGCAGAGTGGTCAGTGGCATGCAGGCACTCCCAGCCCCATGCAGGGGCAACTGACAGCCTCAGAAGTCATCACCGAAGAAATCATCGAATTCGTCGTCCACGGGCGGATCGCCGTCGTGGAACAGGTAACGGCGGCGCTCCAGATAGGCCTCGCGCATCAGCACATAGGAATCACTCGACAAACCTGCCAGCGCACCCGAGGCATCCAGCAGCTGCGAGCGGCTGTTGAGGACTGTCAGCACCCACATGTAGTCGTGCCAGTAATCATCCAGGATCACCGGGCCGGCCAGGTTCGATGCCAGCCGGTCCGGCAGTTCGACCATGGTCGTGGGTCCCAGAAATGGCAGTACCAGGTAGGGGCTGTCACGCCAGCCCCAGCGCTCCAGCGCCTGACCGATGTCTTCCTGCTGATGCTCCATGCCCATGGCGGTGGCCGGATCGAAGGTTCCGGCCAGCCCGATAGTGGAATTGAACGCGAACCGACTGGTGTCGGTCGCTGCCTTGCGCAGATCCCCCTGCAACAGCCCCCCCAGCGCACTGACAGGCAAGCGCAGGTTGCTGAAGAAGTTGGCCACCCGTCGCCGCAGCGGTCCCGGCACCACGGCAACGTAACCGCGGGCCGCGGGTTCCACTACATACTCGTCCATGGTCATGTTGAAGCTGTGGACCTGCCGATTCCAGGACTCGAATGGGTCCCGCGCCTCTTCGTCCAGCTCCGCACCGGCTGCGACCGCCAACAGCATCAGCGCCACGACCAGCACGCCACGCCCCAGGGCAGCGCAGCCTTCAGTTCCCTGTAGTCTTGACCTCAGCACCTGGCGCCTCCTGTCAGCCGGATCGGGTCCGGATTCCCATCAAGGGGTCTGCATCCCGGTTCATGCCACTCACCGGCTCCGCCGGTCAGTGCCCGGCGGCAGTTACGGGCTCCGCATGCTATCAGAACGGCGCCCCACGCAAACCTGCCAGCGCGAGTGAGATCAGACTGACCGACGACGCTCCACCGACAGCACCAGCACGATGCAGAGCAGCGCCATGGCGGCACCCAGCCCCATGAACAACAGCATGGGCAAGGCGGTGCCGGCGTAGAAGAAGCCCACCGCCTGAATGGCCCCCGCGGACAACGTCATCTGGGCGAATCCACTGAAGCCGCTGGCAGTTCCCGCGCGATGGGGAAAGACATTGAGTGCGCCCGCCTGGGCGTTGGGCATGGCCAGACCATTGCCGAGCAGCGCCAGGGTCACGGGGCCGAACAGGGTCAGTGGCGACAATCCGAACAGCAGGATGCACAGGACAGCACCGGCTACCCCGCAGACCGTCAGTATGGATCCGAGCAGCATCAGTGACTGCAGGCTGAAACGACCACTGCTCCAGATCGCCAGGTAGTTACCGGCCATGAATCCGAGCGACGCCAGGATGAACCAGAGCCCGTACTCGGTTGCCGAGCGCTGCAGCGCGTCGGTCATCAGGTACGGCGCCGCACTCATGAATGCAAAGAAGATCATGGACGAAAAGGCGGTGTGGCCCACGTAACCGCAGAACCGCGCCGATGACAGCAGATAACCGAAGCCACGTACCAGATCGAGGGCACCCTCTGCTCGCCCGCGTCCATGATGGGATTCGGGCAGACGCAGCGCCGCCCAGAACGCGATGAGCACCCCGGCCAGGGCCGAAAACCAGAACACGCCGCGCCACGCGAACAGGTCGGTCAGCAGGCCACCGATGGCGGGCGCCACCATCGGTGCCACCACCATCACCATGGTCAGCTTGGCGATCACGCCCGCGGCCTGTTCATGGCCCCACAGGTCGCGCACGATGGCGCGCGCCAGCACCATCCCGGCAGCGCCCCCGGCTGCCTGGATCAGGCGTCCTGCGATCAGCAGCTCGATGCTCTGCGCCACCACGCTGAGCAGGGTTCCGGCAATGAACAATCCCAGCCCCCACAAGAGCACCGGACGGCGTCCGTGGCGGTCCGACAGCGGTCCATAGACCAGCGTGGACAAGGCAATGGCGAGCAGCGACAGGCTCAGCGTGAGCTGAGCCACTCCGGCGCTGACTGCAAATTCCGACTGCACGGCCGGCAGCGCCGGCACGAAGATCTGCATGGCGAGCGGCCCGGTGGCCGTGACTGCAGCCAGCAGAGCAATGAGGGCGCTATTGGGAAAGGGTTCGGACGACGACATGGGCGGGCAGCTTAGCCCAATGCCCGGTTGCTGTCGCGGCGGCTTGATCGACGTGGAACCCAGTCGGTATAAAGGCTGCCAATCCTGCGGGACCTGCTTGCCCGAACAGCGGCGCGACCGGCTTCATCGGCCTGGTCGCCAGCGACCAGCGAACGCGCATCGGGACTGCAGACCGGAATCTCAGCTTGCAGCACAGGAATCAGATCATGCCGCATTTTTCGGGCAACGGTATGTCGCTCTACTTCGAACAATGGGGGGCGCGCACTGATCCGCCCCTGTTGCTGATCCACGGGATCGGCTGTCAGCTGGTGCAGTGGCCGTCCGCCTTCATCGATGCCCTGACCGCACAGGGTCTGCGCGTGATAGCCCTGGATAACCGCGACGTGGGGCTCAGCGCCAAGCCCGAGCACCTGGGCAAGGCCGACGCAGCAGCGCTGCTGGCCGCCCAGGCCGCCGGCCAGCCGGTCGATCCTCCCTACCGGCTGGAAGACATGGCTGGCGATGCGCTGGCACTCCTGGACCACCTGGGACTGATGGACGCGCACGTGCTCGGAGTCTCCATGGGCGGCATGATTGCCCAGCACCTGGCAATGATGGCACCCGACAGGGTCCGCAGCCTGGTCTCCGTGATGTCGTCCACCGGCAACCCCGAATTGCCGCCGCCGGCGGATGCGGCGGCCGATGCGCTGGTCGCCGTGCCCGCAGCCACGGACCGGAACAGCCTGGTGCAGCACCAGCAGCAGGTGTGGGACGTGATCGGCGGGCCCGAACACCGTTCCAGCGAGGTGGGTATCGGCGCCCTGGCTGCCGTGGCCATCGACCGCATGGTGTATCCGGAAGGATTCGCCCGCCAGCTGGCGGCCATCGTTGCTGATGGCAGTCGCTGCGAGCGGCTGCAGGCCATCACCGCGCCCACGCTGGTCATCCATGGTGACCAGGATCCTCTGGTGCCGCTGGCAGCAGGCGAAGACACTGCTCGCTCGATTCCGGGGGCCCGCCTCGCAGTGGTTGCAGGCATGGGTCATGACCTGCCCGCGCCCCTGATTCCGGGGCTCGTCGACCAGATCCTCGGTTTCGTCAACGGTGTGGATGCCAGTCGTCCCGCCGCTTCGAACACCAGTCAGGGAGGGCTTGTCTGATGTCAGCACCCATCGTTCTCGTCGAGCGAGATCAGGGAATCACGACTGTTACCCTGAACCGGCCCGATGCCCTCAACGCCCTGTCCACCGAGCTGCGCCAGGCACTGGTGCGCACGTTCCGCGAACTGCGCGACGATGACAGCACCGAGGTCATGATTCTGACCGGAGCGGGTCGTGCCTTTACCGCGGGACTCGATCTGAAGGAACTGGGAGGCGAACAGCCGGGCAACGCGGCCGGAACAGCGGTCGTGGACACGGATCTGGAAAGCGCCCTGCAGGACTTCGGCAAGCCGGTAATCGGCGCCATCAACGGCTTCGCCATCACCGGGGGCTTCGAGCTGGCTCTGATGTGCGACATCCTGGTCTGCTCCACCAATGCCCGCTTCGCCGATACTCACGCCCGGGTTGGAGTCGTCCCGGGATGGGGACTGTCACAACGCCTGCCAAGGCTGATCGGCCTGCCCCGTGCCAAGGAGCTGTCGCTGACCGGCAACTTCCTCAGTGCCGAGCAGGCCTGCGAGTGGGGCATGGTGAACCGGGTGGTAGAACCGGAAGCGCTGCTGCCGACGGCCCGGCAGATCGCGACGGACATCCTTTCCACCGAGCTGCAGACCCGCAGCACCGTGTTGCGCATCATGAACGAAGGCTGGAACTCCACCCTGGGCGAGGGCATGGCCATCGAGCAGGCTGCGAGTCGCGAGCACATGCAGCGCAATGTCACGCCAGAGGCGGTAGCCGAACGGCGAGCGAAGATTCAGCAAAGGGGACGCAGTCAGAACTGATTGCCGTGGCTCCACCCGTGCAGTGGGGTGGAGCCGGTTCAGTGACTGCTCAGGAGCGCTTGCCGCCGGACTTGCGGACGAACAGCACCATCTTGTGGTCGACAAGCTCGAACCCGTGCCGTTCGACGATGTCACGCTGCAGCGATTCGATCCGGTCATCGACGAACTCGATCACCTTGCCGGTATCCACATCGACCATGTGGTCGTGATGTTCCTCCGACGCCATTTCGTAGACCGCGTGGCCGTCGTCGAAATTGTGACGTTCCACCAGGCCGGCGGCCTCGAACTGTGTCAGGACCCGATAGACGGTCGCCAGCCCTATGCTCTCGTCAGCTTCCATGAGCTTGCGATAGACATCTTCTGCAGACATGTGGCGCGGATCGGCAGCCTCCAGGATCTCCAGGATCTTGAGTCGGGGTACGGTCACCTTCAGGCCGGCCCGCTTCAGTTCACTGTCGTCCACACCCATCTCCTTGACAGTCGGCTCACTCCGGTCTGGCGCCGATGATCGGCAGCTCAGAGCCGCCGGTCAATCCGGTTCTGGCCGTCTACCAGTACCAGCTTCGGTTCCAGCGGCCGATCCGTGAATTCAAAGCCCATGATGATGACCTGTTCACCCGCCTTGATCAGATGTGCACAGGCACCGTTCATGCAGATCACGCCGCTGCCGGGTTCACCGCGGATGATGTAGGTTTCCAGTCTGGAACCAGAGGTGTTGCTGACCACCAGTACCTTCTGGCCCGGCCACAGGTCTACCGCCTCCAGCAGATCCGCATCGATGGTGATGCTGCCGATGTAGGCCAGATTGGCCTCGGTCACCGTTGCGTTGTGAATCTTGGCGGAGAGCAATTCCCGCATGAGCTGATCCTCACAGGGATGAGTGGTGACCGCCATGGCGGCGCGTATCCGCCCCCGGCGGTCGGGGGAGCGCGAATTCTAAGGACCCGGGCGCAGGATGCAAGGGTCGCGGTTGCCCTGATGCAACGCCCGTGCTTCGATTGTGCCTTCGGCGGCAGAGCAGGGCCACAACCATGACAATCAGTGCAGGCATTGGCATCGGCAATTTCCCGTTCCAGGACGGTCCCGGCTTCTGGCGCTGGGTGGACCTGTGCGAGGCTGGCGGGGTCGACTCCATCTGGCAATCCGACCGGCTGGTGGGCAGCGACCCGAATCTGGAGTGCATGAGCGTCATGGCTGCCCTGTCCGGAGCCACACGGCGCATCAAGTTCGGCATGAACGTGGCGTCACTGGGCCTGCGCGACCCGTTCCTGCTGGCCAAGCAGTGCGCCACTATCGATGTGTTGTCCGGTGGGCGATTGCTGCCCGCCTTCGCGGTCGGTAGCGCCCTGGGTAGCGACTACAAGGCGCGCGGCGTACCAACCCGGGGACGCGGCCGGCGCACGGACGAAGGCCTGGAAATCATTGCCCGACTCTGGCGAGAACCGAGCGTGGATTTCGACGGCCAGTATTACCAGTATCGGGGCGCGTCCATCGCACCCCAGCCAGTCCAGAATCCCATGCCGCTATGGGTCGGAGGCTCGGCTGAGGCTGCCATCGAGCGCAGTGCCCGCTGGGGTACGGGCTGGCAGGCGGGTCTGGACACACCCGAGCAGGTCCGGCCGGTCATCAGTGCCATCAAGACGAGAGCCCGCGAGCTGGATCGACACATCGACGAAGATCACTTCGGCGCCGGTTTCGGCTTCCGCATCGGTTCGGCCGACGATCCGGTCTCGCAACGCTATCTGGAAGCCCTGCGCAAGCGACTGGGCAAGGATCCCTCGGATTTCGTTGCCATAGGCGATGCAGACACGGTGATCACGCGTATCCGCGAATATCATGATGCCGGCGCCCACAAGTTCATCCTGCGTCCCATGGCAGCCGATACCGATGACATGCTCAAGCAGACACGGCTGATGATCGAGCAGGTGCTGCCCGCTGTGGCGGAACTGAACAGGGCCAGCGCAGCCTGACATCCTGCTTCATGGCACGGGCCTTGCTTTCATGGAAGCAAGGCCCGACGCAGGAGTCCCCATGACCGATTCCATCCAGCCACTCATATTCTCCGATCTTGACGGCACGCTGCTGGACACGCGCAGTTACAGCTTTCACGCTGCCGATCGGGCGCTTGCACTGATCAGGGAGCGCGCGATCCCGCTGATCCTGGCATCCAGCAAGACGCTCACCGAACTGCAGGTCGTGCAGCGGGCCATGGGCATACGCGGACCGCTTATCTTCGAGAACGGAGCGGGCCTGGCCGTCCCTGCAGGCTATTTCGATCCATCCGATGAAGCACCGGAAACCACCGAGCTGCGGATCCAGCACAGTGGCCCGGGGTATCCCGTGTTGCGACGGATGCTCCTGACGCTGCGCCAGGAGCACGGATTCGCGTTCCGGGGCTTTGGCGACATGAGCGTGGCCGAGGTGGTGGCCGCGACCGGCCTGGACGATCTGGCAGCCCAGCGTGCACGGCAGCGGCAGGCCACCGAGCCGATTCAGTGGCAGGATTCGGCGGCTGCCCAGCGCCGTTTTCGCCAGCTGCTGGCCCAGCGCGGCCTGCGACTGCTGGCCGGCGGCCGGTTCCTGCACGTGATGCCAGCCGTAGACAAGGCCCAGGCCATGCGTCGCCTGGTGGGCTGGTTCCGTACCCTGCATCCGGATCGTGAATTCCAGGTGATTGCTGCAGGCGACAGCGACAACGACCGCGACATGCTGCAGGCAGCGGATCTGGCACTGATCATCCGCAAGCCGGATGGTGGCTGGCTGCCCCTGTCTCGCGACAGCGGCGTGATCCGCACGCGTCAGCCCGGCCCTGCGGGCTGGCAGGAAGGCATGGACATCCTGCTCGATGGCACACGGGAGGCCAGCAATGAGTGACTTCTACCAGAACGGCATCGTCACGACCCTGCACAACCTGCGCACGCGCAGCACGGAGGAACTGGAAACCGAACTGGTACAGTACGCCCGCCAGCGCCCGATCGCGCTGGTGCTGCCCTCACTCTATTCGGAGCTGGAAGGGCCGGCCCTGGCGGGTATTGTCGAGCAGCTGTCCGAGGTGCCCTACCTGAGCCAGATCGTCATCGGCCTCGACCGGGCCGACAAGGCCCAGTACCAGCATGCGGTTCGCTACTTCAGCAAGCTGCCTCAGCATCACCGGATTCTGTGGAACGACGGCCCTCGCCTGCAGGCCGTCGACCGGGAACTGGCCGAGCACGGACTCGCGCCCACCGAGCTCGGCAAGGGCCGCAACGTCTGGTATTGCTTCGGCTACGTTCAGGCTGCCGGGCTGGCCCAGACCGTTGCGCTGCACGATTGCGACATCCTGACCTATGATCGCAGCATGCTTGCGCGGCTGGTCTACCCGGTCGTGCACCCGTTGCTGGGCTATGCGTTCTGCAAGGGTTTCTATCCGCGGGTGGCATCAGGGCAGCTGAACGGCAGGGTCTGTCGCCTGCTGGTCACGCCCCTGCTGCGCGCCCTGCAGCAGGTCGTGGGGCCCCATGAATACCTGGACTACCTGGACAGCTTCCGCTACGCGCTGGCGGGCGAGTTCGCCATGCGCCTGGACGTGCTGAGTGATCTGCGCATCCCCAGTGACTGGGGGCTGGAAATCGGGGTGCTGTCAGAAGTCTATCGCAACTTTGGCAGCCAGCGAGTCTGCCAGGTGGACATTGCCGAAAACTACGATCACAAGCATCAGCCGCTGTCGTCGGACAATCCGGAAGCGGGACTGGCGCGCATGAGCACCGACATCGTCAAGGCGGTGATGCGCAAGCTGGCTACCAATGGCGTGGAATTCTCGCTGGGCCGCATTCGCACCATCAAGGCTACCTACTACCGGATGGCGCTGGATTTCGTCGAGAGCTACGCCAGCGATGCGCTGATCAACGGCCTGACGCTGGATCGCGATCGCGAGGAACGCACCGTGGAACTGTTTGCACGCAACATCCTGACGGCGGGTTCGGCGTTTCTGGACAACCCTACGGAAACGCCCTTCATTCCCAGCTGGAATCGGGTACGCAGCGCCATGCCGGACGTGTTCGACCGCCTCTGCACGGCAGTGGATTGCGATTTCCGCGATGCCCGGATCGCCTCCTCCGCCAACGTGGCCAACGCCGGCTGAAACGCCGGCGTGGCTCAGATGCGCTGCAGCCACATGGCCTGATACGGGGCCAGCCGCAGCCCCTCATCCAGCCGGTGGCGACACGCTGCAGGATGATCCAGCGCCAGCCCATGCCAGCCATGGGCAGACAGACTGTCGCCGGTCACGGTGGCCAGTCGGTCGGAAAGATTGACCAGCACCAGAATCGCCTCTTCGCCTTCACTGCGCTGCAGGGCCAGCAGAGACGGCCCCAGGTCGAACACACGCTGTGCTGCCGCGGGAGCGAACGCAGGCAGGCGGCGGCGCAGCTCCAGCCACTGCCGACAGGCCTGCAGTACCCTGGCATGGGGGGTGCGCTGATCCGCGAGCTGCCCTTCCAGATCGACCAGCAACCACTGGCTGCGATTGATGGAGCGCGTGCGACCGGTCTGTTCGACACGCTCCAGGTCATTGCCGGTAGCCAGCAGGCTGTGCAGATAGATGGCTGGCACGCCCTGCAGGCTCAGCATGACGACCTGGCTGCACAGGAACCGCTCCACCTGCCAGGCATCACGCCCTGCAAGCGTGCCCTGAAGGGCATCGAACAGTGCAATATTGAGTTCGTAGGGCCGATCGGTGCCATCTGACAGTGCACGTCTGCTGACGAAGCCACCAAATTGGTGCATGCGGTCAATCACTGCCTCCAGCTGGGCTGCGCTCAGCCAGCCCTCGGCGGGCCGCAGACCGATACCGTCATGGCTGGCGGTGAAATTCAGATAGGTGCAGCCCGCCGGTGGTGCCTCCAGCGTCGCGGCCCAGCGCGTCAGCAGCCTGCCGTCGCCGGCCAGCAGGGCGTGCAGCAGCAGTGGTGCCAGCGTGAACTGATAGATCATGTGTGCCTGGTCACCCGTTCCCAGGTAACTCAGGTTCTCCGCATGGGGCACATTGGTCTCGCTGACCAGCGTGATCGGAGCGCCTCCGAGCTCGCTCAGGGCATCGGTGTACCAGCGCAGCAGTCGCACCACATCATGGGTACGCGGGTGGTGAATGCAAGGCGTCCCGATCTCCTTCCAGAGATAGGCGATCGCATCCAGACGCACCACCTGCGCGCCCTGCTCCAGGTAGTGGTCCAGTACCCCTAGCATGGCGAACAGCACTTCCGGCTCGGCGAAATTGAGATCGATCTGGTCCTCGCTGAACGTGGCCCACAGATGGCGCATCCCCCTGTAGGTATGCACGGGTACCAGCAGCGGACTGGTGCGAGGACGCACCACGGCACTCAGGTCGGTCGTGGGGTCGACCACGATGAAGTAATCGCGACCGGGAGCGGAGTCATTGACGAAATCCATGAACCAGAGGCTTTCGCGTGACACGTGATTGATCACCAGGTCGACCATCAGCCGGAAGTCACCAGCCAGGGCACGCACGTCCTCCCAGCTGCCCAGCTCCGGATCCACCTGCCAGTAGTCGACCACCGCAAAGCCGTCATCGGAGCTGAACGGGAAGAACGGCAGCACGTGTACATGGCTCAGGGCATCGATCAGATGTCGGCGCAGGAACTTGCGCAGGGTCTGCAACGGTGCCACGCCGGGCTCGCGCACACTGTTGCCATAACTGATGAGAATGGCATCTGCCTGGCTCCACTCATGCCAGCGATCGCCATGCTGCAGCTGCTGCAGGCGGCGACCGGTCTGCTGCAGGCGGTCCAGCAGGCGCCTGGCAAGCACCGGAGCCCGATCGCCATAGAGCCGCTCCAGCAGCTCAAGCGGCAATGACTCCCGGGGTTCGCCTGCCTCTGCATCAACTCCAATCATGCCGTAACCCTTTCACCATCCGAAAACCGTCAGCAAGCAGCTTGCGTGCCATCCCGGCACGGACCAGGAAGCGCCTGCCCGGTTCACGACAGACGGCCTGGCTGACCACAACCGGCTGCAAAGCGACGACTCGATGATCTGGATCAATGATCGGCAGCCAGCGTCGGCGAGACACTACGGCTGTCTCGGGCAGCAGCCAGGACGGGGCGACGGGCAGCGCCCGGTTCGTTGCGCTGCTGCCCGGGGCGCCTCAGAGCTTCCGTTCCATCCGCAGGTGCAGGTCGATGCCATGCTCGACCAGCGGCAGCACCCGGGTCTCCACGATCGTCCTGAACCCCAGCCGTTCATACAGACGCAGTGCCGCATTGTCCGCATAGAGATCCAGATGCATCCGGGCGAAGCCCGCCCTGCCGGCACGTTCCAGCGAGTCCACCAGCAACCGCTCGCCCACGCCGCGACCACGTGCTTCCGGCACAACTGCCAGGTGCTGCAGGTACCAGGCATCCTCCGGCACCGGGGGCAGCACGTAACGACCGTATTCGCTCCAGGCCGCAAGGTGTGCCAGTTGGGCCTCGTTCATGAAGGCCATGGCGCGCGCGATGAAGGCTTCACCTGCCGCTGCCTGTTCGTCCCGACTGAAGCCCAGCGAGATGCCGGCGAGACCACCTTCCCAGCAGGCCGCTACCGCAAACCGGTGCGAGAACAGGGAGTCGGGCTGCTGCCACTGGAAGCCAAGATGGGCCCGCAGGAATGCCGGATCATGCTGATGCAGATAATCGAAGATATGAGGATCCGTATCCCGGATCAGCGTTGCCGCCAGTTCCGGATACTCGGCGGTTGCGGCCCGCAGTGTGACGTTGTCCGCATTCGGCATCACCATGCCCGTGTACTCCCCTTGCAATGATTGGTCTGGTCTGTCTGCGCACTCGAGCGCATGAAATCTTCGTCACCGGCAACGTTCTCGATTCAGTCCAGGCCGGCCACGGTCACCTCCAGGTTCTTCAGGTGCCCATCCTCCAGCGAATAGATCAGGCCATGCACTTCCAGCGCCTGACCGCGCTGCCAGGCCTGCTCGACTACAGTCGTGCGCGCCACATTGGCTACCTGGTGGATCACGTTCAGCTCGCACATGCGGTGGATACGCGCCCCGGGGTCCTTCAGTGCGTCCACCTCATCTCGGTGATGGTGCCAGACATCACGAAGCGATCGCAGCCAGTTGTCGATCAGTCCATGGGAGGCCCCGTCGAGGGCAGCGGCGACCCCGCCACAACCATAGTGGCCGCAGACGATGATGTGCTCTACCTGCAGGACCTCCACGGCGTACTGCAGGACGCTCAGACAATTGAGATCGCCATGATGTACCAGGTTGGCCACGTTGCGGTGAACGAAGATCTCCCCCGGCCGCCGCCCCGTGATCTCGGTCGCAGGGACCCGGCTGTCCGAGCAGCCGATCCACAGATAGCACGGCGTCTGCTGGGCCTGCAGCTGACGGAAGAAATCGGGCTCACGCTGCTGGACCCCGTGCGCCCAGTGCCGGTTGCCGTCCATCAGCTCTTCGATCGTCATGAGGCCTGCCCTTTCACTGCAAATCCCGGGAAGCGGCACAGAATACCGGGCCCTGGCGCCGGTCTGTACAACCCCGAGGGGTTGATGGATGATTGAAGTGTCGGCCGCTGCGGCCTCGTTGCAGAATCCCCTTCATGATCCAGCGCCTGTGCCTCGCGTTGCTGTTGTTGTTCTTCATGTGCCAGCAGGCAGCCGCGACCTTCGATCCGCAAGCTGCTTCCTTCAAGGCGACGCTGAACGACAAGCCCCTGCCCTACGCCCGCTTCTCCCATTTCACGCTGCCCGGCGAGAGTCTGTCACTGCGAGTGGACACCCCCCTGCCGCCAGAGCTGCGGCTGGAGCTGGATGGCAAGGTACTGCCCGCCTCCGGTCCCGGTCGGTGGGACTGGCAGGCACCCACACGTATCGGCCTTCACGAGCTGACGCTGGCAAGCGCAGATGGCAGCTCACTGCAACTGAACCTGTTCGTGAAGCGTCCCCTGAGCGAAGTGCGCGAAGGCAGACTGAACGGTTACCGGATCGGCCACTACCCTGCCAGTCCGCTGCGGGGGAAGGAGGCCTACCTTCCGCCCGCGGGCCTGGTGGAGGTGACGCCGGAGCTCGTCGATCTGCCGCTGTCGCCCCATTTCACGCTGGGCCAGTTTCTCTGCAAGCAACAGCCCGATCACTGGCCCAAGTACGTGCTCGTCCAGCCGGCCCTGCTGCACAAGCTGGAGCTGTTGCTGGAGACCGTCAATGCCCGCGGCATTCGCACCGACAGCTTTCACGTCATGAGTGGCTTCCGGACACCCTGGTACAACGCCCGCATCGGCAACGGGGTCTACTCCCGCCACGTCTGGGGCGCTGCTGCAGACATCTTCATTGACACCACTGGCGATGGCCGCATGGACGATCTGACCGGCTCCGGCCGTTCCGGCCTCGAGGATGCCCGGATGCTTCACGAGATGGTGGAGCATCAATTCGCCGACGTGCCCCAGCGTCGCCTGGTGGGCGGGCTTGGACTCTATGGGCCCAGACCCCACCGCGGCCCGTTTGTCCACGTGGACGTCCGCGGCTTCAACGCTCGCTGGGAACTGCCCTGACGCGGTGCCAGGGACCGTTCACCACATCAGATCGTCGGGTATGGGCTTGTCGGCATAATCATCGTCGACCGCCGTGGCCGGGTCATGCAGCGAGACCACCACGGCCGGATCAAGCTGACTCAACCGCTGCGCTGTTTCACGCCCCACCACCTCGAACTGCTCGCCTGTCCGCACAACGCCGAGCCGGCCGGCACTCAGGCCATCCACCAGTTTCTGGGTGACATAGATACGCTTGATCTTCTTGCCGACCACGAAGTTGTAGGGCACATCACCCTGGCTGCGCGGCTCCTTGCGCTTGTCGATGATCTGCCGGATCTGGGCCTTGAGCGCTGCACGTTCTTCCTTCACCCGGCGCTTGCGGGCCGCATCCCGGTCCTTTTCGGCCCGGGACTGCAACAGCTGACGAGCGCGCTCCCGAGTATCAGGTGGCTCCTGCACCACGGTCGCAGCCGTGTCACCGCTCTTGCGTCGCTTCTGCTGCTGACGGCGACTGCGCTGGGCCTGGCGTTTGCCCTGCTCCGCCTTCTTCGCCTGCTTTTCATCCACCAGACCCAGCTGCAGCAGCTGATCGCGGACGGACTGGCCCATCAGATACTCTCCTCGACAACGGCCGCGGCCGGATCCATCTGCTGATCGGAGCGCGGATCCCGGGCCGCCTTCAGCAGCGTCCAGTAACCAAATGCATTGACGGCGCTGGTTTCCAGCACATCAAGCTGGTTGCGCTCGACAAACTCTTCCAGGGAAAAATCCGGACGAAATCCGAGCAGCCGCGACAGCGGCGACATCGCCTTCTCGAAACCGGAAATCAGTGCGTTGCGATGACGGAAATGGTTGACAATATAGAGGCAGCCACCGGGACGACACACACGCCGCATCTCGGCAATGACCTTTTCCGGTTCTGGCGCCACCGACAGCACATACATGGCCACCACGTGATCGAAGTGCTGATCCGGGAACGTCATCGCGCTGGCATCCATCTCTGCCAGCTCCATGTCCTGCAGTCCCATCTCCTCCACACGGGCGCGAGCGCCGGCGATCATTTCCGGCGACAGGTCGATGCCGGTGACCTGCACCCCTTTCGGATACTCCGGCAGCGACAGCCCGGTGCCGACACCCACCTCGAGAATGCGCTGCCCGGGCTGGATCGTCATCTGTTCGATCGCCCGCTTGCGGCCCTGATGGAACACGCGTCCGAAGTAAAAGTCATAGTGGCGTGCGTACCGCCGATAAGCCGCCCTGACGCCCTGAACGTCCATTGCTGCTCCCATGCCGACCTGCAAGACGCGCCACCCCGGAGGCTACCCGAGCCAGACGCCTGACACCAGCCGTACCCGGCCATGGCAATCTCCGGGGCCTGGCGCTAAGGCGCCAGGCCCATGTCTCATCAGGGCACGGTCAATCTTGCTTCTGGCGCCGCCATGCCGCCAGGCAGTCGAGGGTACGGTTCCAGGCGCCGTCCTCGACCGGCATGATCGAAGCGTTGAAGTGGGTCACGCCCATGGCTGCCAGCCGATCGAGGCCGGCATGCAGCTCCTCTTCACTGCCTACCAGCGCCAGGTCTGCCGGACCCGCAACCCCTTCTCGGTCGAGCATGGCGCGGTAGGAGGGCAACTGACCGTAGATGGTCAGCGCCTCGCCGATCTTCTCTCGGGCCGCATCCCTGTCTGCGGTTACCGCGATGGGAAACGAGGCAATGATGTGGGGCGCCGGGCGACCCGCAGCCTGCGCTGCGCTGCTGATACCGGGGATGATGTGCTCGGCAATGGTACGTTCCCCCACCATCCACAGACTGGTGCCGTGGGCCAGCTCGCCAGCCACCTTCAGCATGGCGGGCCCCATGGCGGCCACCACCACTTCCGGCGTCGGCGCCCCCGGCGCCACCAGCCGCATGTTGCGGGCCGTGTAGTAGTCGTTGCTGACTGCGGTCTGGTCGCCAGCCAGCAACGGCATCAGCGCCTCCAGATAGGCACGCATCTGGGCCGCGGGCTTCGCATAGGACATGCCCAGCATGTCCTCGATCACCAGCTTGTGCGACAGGCCGATACCCAGAGTGAAACGGCCGTCACTGGCCGCCGAGGCGGTCAGGGCCTGCTGCGCCATGGTCATGGGGTGACGCGGCGGGGTCGGTGTCACCGCCGTCCCCAGGCCGATGCGCGGCACCTGCTGCCCCAGCAGGGCCAGGGTGGTAATGGAATCGAAGGTGAACGTATGCGCCATCCACATGTCGTCCAGCCCGGCGGCTTCCACCGTTCTGGCGCGCTCCAGATACTGTTCCAGCGGTACCGGCACCTCTGCGCCCGACGTGACTCCTACTCGCATGTTCGACCTCCTGATTCGATGGGCAGATTGCTGACGGCCGCGATTACCGCAGCCCGGTTGGCCGGGGTCAAGTCGGCTGCTGCGCGGCGATTGGCTGCGAGCCACCGATTCAGGAATAATGCGCCGCGATCATGCCAACTCACGGGTCAGTCCATTCTTTCCAAGGAGCACGTCATGGCGAACGAAAGCATTGCCATTCTGGGTGGCACGGGTGACCTGGGCACCGGCCTGGCCATTCGCTGGTCTCGCGCCGGTCACCGGATCATCATCGGCTCTCGCACTCAGGAGAAGGCGGACGCGGCCGTCGCGGCGCTGAAGGAAATCAGCCCCGACACGCCGGCAGAAGCCATGGAAAACAGTGCCGCGGCAGCGGCCGGTGACATCGTCGTGCTGACGGTTCCGTTCGCACACCAGCTCAGCACCCTGGAGACCGTGAAGGACCACCTGCAGGGCAAGATCCTGATCGACGTGACCGTGCCGCTGCGGCCGCCCAAGGTCGGCACGGTCCAGCTGCCCGAGGAAGGCTCGGCCGCTCAGCGTGCGCAGGAATTCCTGGGAGAGGACGTCATGGTGGTCTCTGCCTTCCAGAACATTGCTGCCGACCTGCTCAAGGACCCGGACCTGAAGATCGAGTGTGACGTACTGATTGCCGGCAACAAGAAGGACGCCCGTCAGCGTGTGATCGAACTGGCAGCAGAAGCCGGCATGAATGGCTGGCACGCTGGCCCCATCGCCAACTCGGCCGCCGCCGAGGCCCTGACTTCCATCCTCATCCAGATCAACCGGCAGGGGAAGATCTCCCACTCGGGCATCAAGATTGTCGGCCAGGACGCGCACTGATTCATGCCGACGCAGCTTGAACTGACAGCCCTGCCGGGCATCCCCCTGATCGAACAGGGAGATGACCTGGCAGCGCTGCTGCTGGACGCCGTCACGCGATCAGGCCAGGCGCTCGAGGATGGCGATGTGCTGGTGCTGGCCCAGAAGATTGTCTCCAAGGCCGAAGGCCGACTGGTTCGGCTTGCTGACGTGACACCCTCGGCTCGAGCACGGGAGCTGGCAGAGCAGACTGCCAAGGATCCGCGCCTGGTAGAGCTGATCCTGGCTGAATCCACCGACATCGTTCGCCTGCGCCCCGGCAATCCGGGCGTGATCGTGGTGGAGCACCGCAATGGCTGGGTACATGCCAATGCAGGCATCGATCAGTCCAATGTCCGTGAAGGTGATCCCGGCGAATGGGCACTGCTGCTGCCGGCGGATCCGGATCGCAGCGCCGCCGACCTGCGCGCGGCGCTGCAGCAGGCGACCGGACGACAGCTGGGCGTGATCATCAACGACAGCTTCGGTCGCGCCTGGCGAGTGGGCACCTGCGGCGTGGCCCTGGGCAGTGCGGGCATCCACGCAGTCCAGGACCTGCGCGGCGCGCCCGACATGTTCGGCCGACGACTGGAAGTCACCGTGATCGGCACCGCCGACGAGATTGCTGCTGCAGCCAGCCTGGCCATGGGTCAGGGCAGCGAGCGCACACCGGCAGTACTGGTGCGCGGACTGGACCTGTCTGACGAGCACGGTCGCGCCGCAGACCTGATCCGGCCCCGCAACGAGGACCTGTTCCGATGACCACAGGGCGCGTACTGGCTCTCAGCGGTGGTGTCGGTGGTGCCAAGCTGGCGCTGGGGCTCAGCCATGTCCTGCCGGCAGAACGACTCGCCGTGCTGGTCAATACCGGTGACGATTTCGAACACCTGGGCCTGCGCATCTGTCCCGATATCGACACCATCCTCTACACCCTGTCGGGCAAGGCCAATCCGGACACCGGCTGGGGCCGACGGGACGAGAGCTGGCATTGCCTCGATGCGTTGCGGGACCTCGGCGCGCCGGACTGGTTCCAGCTGGGGGATCGTGACCTGGCCACACACCTGCTGCGCCGGCAGCTGCTGGACAGCGGTGAGCGGCTGACAGGAGTGACCGCCCACCTGGCCCTTCAGCTCGGAGTCGGGCCTGCAATCGTGCCCATGAGCGACACGCCGGTGGCCACCCTGATCGACACGCCGGACGGCGAACTGGCCTTTCAGCACTATTTCGTCCGGGAAC
>LFIK01001783.1_pt1 | contig 17211 bp, 15 predicted proteins | sample 643401 | NCBI WGS metagenome assembly LFIK01 (sample SAMN03777447, study PRJNA286221) | soda lake metagenome | biome: soda lake; feature: Kulunda steppe; material: water; isolation source: sample T5-Br brine of Lake Tanatar-5 | place: Russia: Kulunda steppe | collected 2010-07
CGGATTCGATCTCCTTGTCTTCCATGGCATGCCCATCGTATGCGTTCCCTTCGTCATCAGGAAGATACGGGTGCACGATGAGATCAGGGGAGTACCCCTTGATTACGCCAGATGCGCTCTTTCCGCAAAACACATGGGACAGATCTGCTCCAGCATACAGGGCAGTCATTGCAGCGAAGAAAGGTGCCCCGGTGTACTCTTCACAACCACCCACGACCGCTATTTTTCCACACTGTCCTTTGTGTTTCGTTGCATCTAGACGAGGTATGGCCTCATGCATCGATCGAAGCACTGGATCGATTTCCGTGCTCATGGATCTTGTCCCTGCAGCCATCCGCAGTTTCGAAAACCACCTTTCCTCTCTCGTCTCGACGATCCGTGGCACGGTTCCAACCGTCGACACGCGTTGTATCCGTTCGTTTCGTCGACACGCCCGTTGAGCGCGGTGGATCCCGCAGACGTTCCTGCACAGTTTCGCACGCACTTGCGGCATGGATCGTCCAGCTCGACGGCGTGTTCGTCGTGCGACGCTTCTTCTCTTTTCCGAAAAGAAGCGAGCGTGTCTTCGTTACGATCCGACGTGCCACGACGTCTTCCACGCACAGGTTGGTTGGAACGGTTGGATTTCGATCGACGAAACGGGACGAAGGAAGCGAGTCCGGGGTTGTTTCTCGTCGTTTCGTTCGGATCTTGTGCACGTATGTGCCGAACCGTCCACGTCGCGCTACTCGTTCGACGTCCCTGCGCCTTCGGCGTAGCGCACCACCTTTGGCAACGTCGCACACCGTCGTCTCTTGGCACTGCACGTCCGTCTCTTCCCTTCCCTCCAGAGAAGAAACTCACCCTGGTTTCGTTCCACCCTACCCTTCCCTCCAGAGAAGAAACTCTCCTTGATTTCGTTCCACCCTTCTCGACGAGTGGATGGGTTCGAAAGGGACGATAGGCTTTCATCGTCGGATCGATTGGACGGGGCATGGTGTTGAAAGGACCCATCCGATCCAATCGGACATCCAACCGATTGGATCCATGGGATGGAAGAAGGAATTCGGGTTCGATGGAGATCCACTCCTCAACCTAGCCCACGTCGGTGGCACCGAAACAGAAGAGGGCATTTGCACACCCAAGCAAGACGCAACACGTCGTACACGTGTGCGTGCACTACGCAAGTGAATGCAGGAAGGATACAAGGACAACGAGGAAGCGTGGAGTGGCAGCGAAGAGACGTCGGTGCGTTGAAGGAGTGCGGAAAAAACAAACGGTGCAGAAACAACCACACCCGAGACCATCCTTTTCGAGTAGAAAAGAGAGAAACAAAGCGTGTTCGATAGGACACGCTGCTCTGCTTCACTCGTTCGATACACGAAAGCACGTGATTCAGACCCGAAGAATCGATCGCAAGAGTTCGAGACGCAGTTCCGCTGCGGAAAACAAACCTCATGAGGACAGAACTCGCCCAAGAGAAGGGCAGAGCAAATGCATTCCCGCTCCCTTTTCAAGACGATCTTCTCGAAACGGACAATCTAGCCGAATTGTCCCTCGAGGACGAATTCGCGAGGATCGTTGAACAAGTCTTTGTGTCGAAAAGCGTAGATGCAGAAACTGCATGCCTGGCATTGGAGCAGGCTTGTAAAAACCAAGCAGAGAAGATTCAAGGCGAAGCACGTGAAAATATGCACAGATTGGGTGTGGCAAGGGACATGGAGACGCAGGCAAATGAACTGAAACTCGAGTCGCAAACATGGCGGCTACTATGGCACCTTTCAAGCGATGTTGAGTCTCTTGTACAAAGACATAGTGTCACCTCTGCATCTTCAGGAAAAACATCGAGAGAAATTGCAGCTTCTTTGGTTCAGGAAGAAAAGGGGCTGTTGCAGTTAGCGAAAATCATTTATTGGCTAGAATCAATGTCCCAGGATGCCTTGAACTGGTCTGAGGAACAAGGTGATTATTCAGAAGTAGGACGTTTTGCAAAGAATGAAGGCCTCCTGCAGGAAACCAAGCATGCAATCGAAAGAGGCGTTGACAAGGATATTGTCACAGAGCTTGATCCAGATGCAGCCTCTCGACAACATCTGCCACTTGCTGCAGATAACATGGAGGATGGGGAAAGACTCATGAAAGGGGTATGGAAGTTGATAAGGTGTGGCTGTATCCATCATGCGGCTGATCTGTGCTGCCATGTTGGTGAGTACTGGCGGGCTTCAAGTCTGCTTGGATCTGGACGTTATGGTGGCTTGCCTATTGGAAATGTTGCACAGGATGCGACAGAACATTATCATACTGAAGAAGCGTTTGAAGAAGAATATGCCTCGGAGGTTGAGAACGGGAGATTGTTTCACGTCAACATCTGGAAATGGACTTGTTTTGTTTTGTCAAAAAAGCTGTCGGAAAGTGGTAGGTTTACGATGGAAGCTGCCGTCTATGCTGTCATGTGCGGTTTTATTGAACATATACTACCAGCATGCGAGAGCTGGGAAGACATACTTTGGGCTTACTCCAAAGCTTGGCTAGATGTGCAAATTCACTGCCAGCTTTCAGGTATTAGCACAGAAGCAAGGATGCTGGATGTTCAAGATAAATGCAATGTTGGAGGTGCCAAAGCAGCTGCATCTCCTACTGGCTGGCCTGTTGCTGAAGTGATGGAAAAGCTGCCAGGAAGTATTGAAGAAATGTTTGCAAATGTTTCCTCCCTTTGGTCTGGCCGTGAAAGGCAGAGCGCGCCAGGCCATTTTCGAAAACTGCAGGAAAAAATGGCGCTTGGCAAATTCGAGGATGTACTCTTGTTTGTCCTGTCCCTAGTCTTTGACCAGGACCTTTTGAAAGGAGAAGAACCGGGTTGCGGCCCAATTCTTATACGTTTTGCTGCACATCTTGGGTTATGGCTGTTGGAAATACTGTCCAACACTGAGTGTAAAGTTCAGAGCACAGCGGATGTTGCAAACGAATTTGGAGTGTTTCAAGATTCTGTGAATAGGCTCGTACAGATATACATTGTTCATCTTATAGAGAATAGAAAGAACTCTTTGATTCCTGTGTATGCCTTGCACCTTAGAAGAGGTCTACTGGATGAGACGTATTGCATATTTTTAGACACACTCTCAAAAGCTTCTTTTGAAGAAAGACAAGAAGCCGTTCACTTAGGTACAAGTTATCTGCCGCGAGACGATTTCTCGCGTATAATAAGAAAGGTGACTGTGGCATCACGCATGAATCGCACCTTGGGCCATGCAGACTATGTGGCTGCTAAAATACGATCTTCAGAGTGGATCTGCATGCTGGATGACACACATGCAGAAGTGGCTGGACATGCATGCCTGGTAAGTAGAGAGTTAGCATTGCTAGATACAATCGAGACGTCGGATTCCTTGGCGTACTTTCTGCATGAAGTTTTACCAGAAGATGTTGTTGAAAGGGGTGCAGAGGAGGCCATCAGTGAAGTATTGGAATGGAAAGCCTGGCTGGACTTCAGCATTTCTTATTCTGATTGGAGACGATGTGGTGAGGAAGAGTACTCTGCAGAGCAAGATGATCTCATGCTCCTCCGCATGAAGGAGAGGGCAGAAGTAAGCCTTGCAAAAGGTTTGCAGCTGGTCAAGACGGCATGGCTGCAATTACCTTCTTCTGAGGATGTCCAAGAAGCACCTTCTTGTGAAGTACAGCTCTTAGTTTCTGTGGGGAAGCACTTTGACGATGAAAGTGCCGAAACACTTGATCCTTCTTCGTTCGTTTATTTGCCAGACGAAACCAAGGAAGTGGAGGAATATGCTCGCAGTGAACTGGAAAAGTGGAAGGCTGGCAGTCCAACAGGTACAGATGTTACCATTAGTGCTTGCCCTTCTGAGCAGAGTTCTTTGTTTGAGCTGAACCTTAGTATCTTCTCGACCTCCGACAGCGTGTCCACCTCTTCTTCTTTGGAGAGGCTTGTGTCTGTCACTACCGCATTCTTGAAAGGTGAGCTTATGCCATCCGGTTACTTCCCAATCGTGCGGGTGTTCGACTCTACAAGTCATGAAATTGCTCGTGAGGTATGCCGGCGTGTGTGTATCCCCCGGTTGTGCTTGAAGTGCCTCCAACTCCGGTCATTTTTGTGTACCTTTGACAATACTGTGCGAGCTGGCTCTGAGATCGTACAACTGGCAGCACGAGGAGGGGAAGCAGGGATTTCCTACCTTTTCTCAACTGACGAGTTTAGGCAGATGTTGGTATTGGAACAGCAGGCCTGTTGTGCGATTCTGCGCCATGATAGCTTAATGCTGTGACAGCTCTTCCTGCAAGCTCGGTATTTGGAGAAACTACTTGAGGATTCCAGTGATCCCAGTGGTTGGTCTCTATGCATTTTTCCCAAGTCGGCTTTGCTTGCACATCATCAGAACATGATTGACTGCCAACGATGTGACGAGCTCTTCTTTGGCGTGGCCATTTCCTGCCAAGGATGAAACTTTCCGAGTGGTAGACCCACTTGATCGCAGGCAATCCGTTCCTGCAGACAAGTGAGCATTCCGATGACTATTTCATCACGTTTTCCCTCCAAAGCCATGTATGTTGGATCGCTGCATACGTTTGCACATTCGAAGCAGATCCTTTCCTATCTTCGCTGTTCAGGTAGACATGGGATGGATGGGCAACCCATTTGTCCAGTTGAATTTGAGGTTGTCGTTTCGTCTTCTTCGATCCTCCATCCTCCACACGTTTCAATGGGAAAGGAGAGAAGGGACAGAACCCATCGAAGGAAAGGGGACGTGAACAACCATTGAAAAGGTCGATTCGAAACGCACCTCGACGCGAAGAGCGCACTCGCGCAGCTGGTCGTTGGTGTGTTCTTCGCACGTACTAGCCGTCAGAAGCGAGGACATCGAAAGCCGACGTCTCTCCTTCCGTCGAGATGACGGATTACGCGAAATGGGACAAAATAGCCGCGGAGATCAGCGACGAGGAGGAAGAGGTCCATACCGCGATCGAACCGGAAGTGATCGAACCCAAGCTGAAGCCAGGAGAAGGTACGCAGCTCACGAGTCAAGGAGTCGTCCAAGGATGCGATCGACCGGGAAACGCCAGAGGAAATGCATGGAGCACGAACAAACAAGCCGAAGCAGTCAAGTACCTCAGCAGTTCTGCCTTTACATGGACACAAAGTGATGGCAACGTATTTGTGCACCTGCCTCTTGCTTCGATGGGAGAGATTCAAGAAGATGGGCTGGCAGTGAAGTTCAGCGATAGCTCCTTCAAATTGACACTCACTAATCAAGCAGGCACAGTGCATGTGCTGGAGTGCAAGAAACTTCCTCATCAGGGAATCATTCCTGAAAAATCTCGCATGATTGTGAATATCAGTGCTGGAAAAGCCTACGACGGCGAATACTCAGTTACCATCGACCTTAAGAAAGCAGGCACATGCAACTGGGAGGATATGGGACGAATCACCAACCCAGAAAAACTGCCAGAAGTAGCAGTCACTAACTACAGCTGGAGAGATGAAGAGCGAGGTGTATACATCTATCTCAAGATACCAGGAATACACAAAGTACCGTCACAAAACGTGAAAGTCCGCTTCCGAGAACTCTCATTCGATTTTCGGTGCAAAAATCTTGATGGAAAAAACTTGAATTTTGCTGTGACTGAACTGCCAATGGAAATTGTAGTCGAACGCTGCCGGTACACCATCGATAGCACCGATGGCGGTAGAGTAAAAATTTACCTTCGGAAGTGGGCTAGAACATCCTGGAGGAAACTTCAAGTGCATCGGTAAAGAGCCAATGGCTATCTGGCGCATGGATTATTACATCACCGTGTTGAAGCTCAAGGCTACACTTTCTCATATTTTCAATACCCCATTGCAAGGGTTGGCGGTTTCCCTGCGGACTTCTTCTTTCATGATATATTGAAGCATTTACCTAACACTAGTACTTCTTTGGGGTCTAATGCATGGGAATCAGAAGTCCCTTGAAAGCATTGCACTCGATGTATTTCACGCAGTGTCGATTTCACATTCGTCAGCCGCCACTAATCCTACCGCTGGTTTTTCCCCTGTAGGTCCAGAATGCTTGTGTGCAGTTGCAAAGAAACCTACACACCAGCTACAGCTCTATCAAAAATAACACCTATGTACAAAGTATGTTCATCTTTCAAAGACGAGAGGTGCTTCTCTTCATCCAACCCCATACGCCCATTGTTAATGTATGGACCATTACCGTTCTTATCTTTTGACCAACAAACAATTGAATCTAATTTGGTTCTCATTCAAAGTTACAATGCACAAAACCACACAAGACGAAGAAGTGGAGAATCCACGTTTTAAACCATTACGCACAAAAGGTCCGTGCATAGTTTCCACATAGAAGTGTGTGAGCATCGGGCTTTTGAACATGTCTAGCTACATTGAGCCTCCTTTAAAATTGCGAAGGACGATAGGATTTTGAACGCTTCTAAAATGATGTGGATGTTAGATGATGAAGTGTCAATGTCGCCGCCGCTAACTTACGATGCATATGGTATATGTAGTCAAAGGAGTGCACCTTTCATAATCGAGAAAGCCATCATGTGCTCAACGAAGAGGGTCAAGTAACTTTCATTTCAACTCGTGTACTCCACGCAAGAATAAGCATTCCAAGATGTCAAAGCACGTCAAAGAGGAAGTACATAGACACTAGTGGCTTCTGAAATCAGTTGTTGATACACACGCACTTCTTAGAGGGGATGAATGTCACGAACGACACGTGAGGAAACTTACACTCAAATTGTCTCCCTAAGAGATTCTTCCATGACCCGCATCAACCTTGAGCTAAACGATGCAAACATTTCAAACCTAATGTTGCAGTAAAATGGGTTTGTAGAATCGGATCTCCATCTCCTCCTTTGACGTTTGCGAGGTATCATTGTTCACGTAGAAACAAGATGGATATTTGATGCCACGAAAGATTGCTCGAAGAATAACATCTCCCGAATTGGTTGCAGTGATGGGGTATCGACCTTGAGAGTCTCTAGTGCTATTTTATCGATTCATGGCATTGTTGTTGGCCAATATGGCGAGCTACCCTCTCGAGCATCACTAGCCTTGTTGTACAATTCGTTGTCAGATCGGTAATGGAAGTTGAAGCTAGACAATGAGGCGACATGCGTCATGTGTATGTGTGTGATTCTAGCTTTCAAGCCCATTCGGAACTTCCCCCTTGGAAGGCAGAAGGCGATATGTACACTTCATGGATAGAAAGCGCAATTGTTGTACCCTCTATTCCCGTGGTAACGACTTGCGTATTGGTCCAATCGTAATACCCTTGTGCGGACAAAAACCATATGGGGATTGCAAGCTTCATACAACGTTTGTCGTGGAACAAACCGAAAGTTTTGCCAAGCGCTCAAGAGTATTTTGGAATGTTGCATATTAAGGACGAGGCAAGGGTCAATAGAATGGCGTGGACGCATTCTTTGGAGGTCAATCATTTTCGGGAGGAAGGGATGACTATGCCTTTCATGTGCGAATTAAATCTTGGAGAGTGACAACTCGCTTCGGAAGATGGTGTAGAAAGTGCCATGCAAGTGGTTTTATTGCCTACGTCATGCTTGAGGCCGATCCCACGACCGTCGATCAAGAACTTCCGAATGAAAGTTGCCATCTTCGGATGTGCCGAGCCCATGTTCGGCTGTCTCCTTGACGTGTTCAGCTTGCAATTCGATTCATCCTACCAGAAACGGTCGATCTGTCGGACATTGCCGTTGTCTTCGTCTCGTCCAATGGACGAGCAGCTTCGGATGTCTGGGTTCCAGGGAACAGCTGGGGATGTTTTCGATCCACGTGTTGCAACCATACGGACCATGAATACCAATCCTTGGAAGGATTCGATTGCGTCGTCGTCGAACACAAGAGTGCGTGGACCAGGATGGCCTTTGGCTTGTCGCGGCTGGTGTTGGCGAAGCCTGCTGCACGATGTCGGAAAGGGACGACGACGAGAAGGAAGGCGAGGACATGGAGCAGGAAGAGCGAGACGAGACGGAGACGCGTCATTCGACGGTGTGCGCCGAACGAGAAGCCTCCGACGACGCAACCTAGCTCCGGAAAAGAAAAGCCTAAAGTGGACATCGTGCAGGCGAGCGTCACGTTCTACACGTTTCTTGCGCTGCTGGCGGTCGTAGTGGCCGAAAAAATATGCGGGATGGGCTTGCTCGCGAAACTCATGGAACCGCTTCAAATCAAGGCGGCCTTCGTGTGGACGCTGCCGATGCTTGCTCTGTTCGGGGTGATTGTCTCGCTCACAGAGCGAGTTGCTGCCTTCCAAGAGATCAAAAGGATCATGCAGTCCGCCATCGTTCCATCCCTGAGCAACGTCTCGTTTTGGGGGCTTGGCTTGGTTGCGGCGAGCGCAGGATTTGGCGAAGAAATTTTCTTTCGAGGATTGGTACAGACCAAGTTGCACGACATAATCTTCGTTTGTGGGGCTGGCGAGCGACTGGGAAACATTGTCAGTGTGACTGCTACTAGTGCATTGTTTGGTTTATTACATGCCGTCACGCCCACGTATTTTTTGTGGGCGAGTGTTGGGGGTGTCTTATTTGGCATGGAATACATCTACACGGGGAGTCTGACAGCCGCTTCCATCACCCATTGGTTGTACGACTGGGTGGCATTGGTGTATATTGCTAGGGCATGGAAAGAGAAGCCCAATCGAGTTGCTTGATCAGCGTGCAAGTTTGCAGCTTGTGGGTTTATTCCTGCTGAACACGTGTGCATGCTCCACTTCTGTGATGCTCTGAAGAGATGGGGGGTTGATGAAATAAAGCTTCTCTTTGCCGGGTAATTTTTCATCCAGCAGGGCAAGCATCTCGTCCTTACAGAGCTTCCCCGTGCTCCACACAATCCCGTGTTCAATGCCCGATTCCACAAAATAAGGAAAATCGTTGACCATGTAGACCAGTTTCTTGGTTCCTTTCGTCTTGGACGTATCTGCTTTCTTCTTCCCCGGTCCATCCCCTTGCTCGGATGGCATTCCTAGCAGATTGACGAGCACGTGATCTGCCAGCGTGTCGAATTCGGAGAGGATCTGGTCCGTCGCAGCTCACAGAGTCAGTTGTTTCGGTTTCATCTCGTTCGGTGTTTGGTTTCGTCGTTTGGTTCTTCTTTCGACCGATCACCCACCTCGTCTTTCTTCTCCAGGTACGCCTGCATGGTCTCCTTGGAACGACCTAAGCAAGACAATCCTTCCACTCCACCTACGTCCACCGCACGTGCGAGGAACTCCCAGCTGTGCGGCGCTTGTGCGACAGTCATGCGGACGTCTCTTCGACACCGCTTCCGAACCGTCCTCGATACCGTTTCAAATCACGAGTGCCAATCGGCAGGAGTATCGAGTTCATTCGATCGATGGATATCGATGAAAACCAGAGTTAAGCCACGTTGTTGGAGTTCTACATGCTCAGGAGCGCAGCACGCGCAGCATGGCGCAGCACGAAGGCGGTGGGCGCATGCTGCGCGGTCACGTGTCGCTGCAGATGATGCTGGGCATGCTGGAAGCACCTCATCGGGAAACCAAGAGACCCAGACACACAGCGAAGGAGCGAGAAGGAACGCCTGGACGTAGCAGGGAAATCGTCACCCGCGTGGTGGGACGAAAGTGGCATGCTGAAACCAGAGCTGAAGCAGGAGATGAAATACGGGTGGAAAGGGAAAAAGACAATCAAATGGACGAAAATGCGATCAAAGTGGTCCAGGCGGATAGCCATGCATTGCTTGGTTACGTACCAGCACGCACAGCAGCAGTCCTCAGTCCCTTGATGGACGATGGAGTGCTGAAGCTGCAAGCAATGGCACTGGAAGAAGGAGACCCAAAGGAGATAGGAAGGCCGCTACCAATAAAATTGAATCTCGATTTCGTAGGGAAAAATTGGAGCATAGAAGAAATGGAGGGGTTCGTACTGCAGGTGCAGAAAAATGAAAGAGAATACCTACTGCCAGGACAGTCCAAGGTCAGCATCCAAAGGATCTGCGAGGTTTTCCGCATGCTCCTAAACAGCATTGATATGAATGACCTTTCCCTGTTGGATGAGCAGGAAACTTCTATGTACCATTCTCTGGGAGAACTCCCAGAAGAGGCAATGGCATTTTTCGCTAGGTTGTTAACTCGCAAAGGACCTTGGTTTCGTCTCGATAAGCTCACCTATATGGACAAAGAGCTTACAAGATGGAGTGTGAGTGTTCTTCGTAGTAAATCTTTGATCGAGGAAGCAACTGGTGAAGAAGAACAGCAGTTGAGAGATATGCTGTGTACACTCACAGTACAGGAATTGAAGTCTATTTTGTTAGGACTTAGGCTAGCGACAACCAAAGAATTAAGCAATATGACAAAGAGTGCACTTCTTGACATTTCATGCAGGCAAAAAGCCGTCAGTCAGTACTTTACAAGCAGTGCATTAAGCCCAACACAGAGGCTTATTGTCCATTTGAAAGAACAGTGGGGTCCCTGGATTCGAATATCAGACGCTGCTTCAACACTGATAAGGCGAATGCAGTTTTTCTTATTTCTGGAATACAACTCTGACTTTTCAAAGTTTATACTTGCAGACATGGGTGTCCTTCAATACCCCAAATACAATGTAAATAAGGGACCAGCACTCTTCCAAAGTAGGGAAGAGATGCTGGAGTATGAAGAAATTGTTTTCCATGCCAGGAAGATTGAGGTCTTACTAAGTGCGGGAAACATAGATGGCGCACTTGAACAGATGAAGCCCAGCCTTGAAAAATTAGAATCTGGTGCTGTTAGAAAATGTGCACCCATGGAAGAATCAGAGGGAGGCCCTCCATTTTACTTGGCGCGATTTAGCGCTTCATGGGTCCATGCAGCTATTGGAAACATTGCTGTCTCCATATTTGAGAGCAGGAAACAATATGCACAAGCCAATGATGTTCTCCATCAGCTTCTGGGTACAAGGTGCCTTGTTGGCAAACGAGGTTCCTGGTGGCAGCGTTTGTGCATAAATCTGGAACATCAGAAGAAGCATGTTGAAAGCTTAGAAATGGCAGAGGCCGCTTTGGCCGATGAGCATGTGAAGTGTGGAGATAGAATTGCAATTCAAAAGAGGGTTCTACGGTTGGGCAAGCCCCCGCGGCGATGGAAGAGACCGGCATGGGCACATTCTCTGCCTGATGATCCCAACCAGGTCCGCATTGTGCAAGAACCGATGAAGAGAAAAGTAGGGTTTAAGAACTTGTTCTGTGGGATTGAGGGAAACCCTTGTTCTGTGGAAAGTCTTGCACTCCAGTGGTATGGGTGCAGCAAGAACGGGTGTTGGCGTGGGGTTCATGACGAAGGAGGGAGTGTGAGGGCCATCTTCACTCTGCTATTCTGGGACGTGATTTTTGATAGCAAAGTGCAAGGTGTCTTTCGCAGTAAATTTCAGTCTATGCCACTGGACTGGAACTCAGACGCATTCTACATCTCACGTCTGAAATCGATTGAGGGTATGGTTTCGAGCATTCGGGAATCCTCAGTTGAAGATTTGCTGAGCAAGATGGCAAGTTGTTGGGAGGCAAACTATGGAGCCTACTGTCGAGGAATAAACTGGGACTCTGCAGATCTTGGACAACTCCAAACAATTGCATCCTGTCTCAGCCCACGTGGCATTGCTGGAATCTGCCGTTGCCTGGCTGAAGATCATGCTGGTTGGTCTGGGGGGATGCCAGATCTAATACTTTGGAAGCCAGAACAAGAAGCCGCAAAGTTGGTTGAGGTCAAAGGCCCTCGAGACCGTTTGTCTGAACAGCAACGTGCATGGATAGCTTTTTTGAGTTCTCAGGGGATCCAAGTTGAGGTCTTCAAAGTCTCCGAATGAAACCAGCTATTTTCTTGCAACTGCTGGGCGTTCCTACTCTGAGCATCGATGAACTCCTACCATCTCGTTCGTGGTATGCCCTGGCACTGCTTGCAAAGTCGCTCCTCGTGATCCTTAGGAGTCGCTTGCAAACTTGCGCAGGGATAGACGTTGGCTGATCTGTTACTTTATGTAGGGGCACACACTAAGTGGCTCTGGGCAACCCAATGGATGCAGAGATCCAAACCCCCCCCGTCATTGTCCTCCAGCTATCTTCCATCATGCGCATCCCGAACAGTCATTGATACAAAAATACTTACCCAAGCAGTTACCCTAAGGGTTACCTCTTTGGCTTCCACCTGGCATCCCTCGCAGCCGGCTGTTGGTCACGTGCGCCTGTAGATTCACCAATTGAATCCTCAGCTCCACTACAAGGGCTGCATCCCGTACCCGTTACTTGAAACACAATCATGCCCCTTCTACATTCTACGACTCCCGAGTTTCAAGAATGACCTAGATATATTCAGCACCTGGGGCACCAACGTGATTGGCAGCTGTAATAGTACGCCAAGAACTGCACAGAACCTTGGCGGAAGGAGGTAATATGCGCATACTACATATGGGCGAGATAATAGTGCAATCTTGGAATAGCATCTAAATTTTTTTTCGAAGATATGCATGCGTTTGATCTTGAACGATCGGACTAAGATAATAACAGAAAGAAAGGAGACAATATCCAACACCTGCTCGATTGCATTTTCCGAAAATGAAAAGTTGATGTTAAGCTGGGCATGCTCGACTATGCACAATGTTGTCTCACTCACTACTACGTTCCATCACCCCTGCCAAATTTGGTGCTTTGAAGACTGTACCTCGTCAATTCATTGCTTGCGTAAACGATGCACATTTTTACCATTTTCACTCTTATGGGAATTTTTTCTTATGAAAATTAGTACGGTTCGCTTGATAGAATTTTCCAATAGTTTCTAGAAAAAAGTGCTAAACAATTCATGATACTATGATTTGCAATTTGTACACATCACGATTGATGCTTGTGTGATACCACGTGCAGTGGTAATAACTCTCGACTTTCGTGGAAGTTTTCCATGGAAATATTCGACCAAGTGCTTTTAGTATTCACGCTGGGCGATATCTTTGTCAAGAATTTTGGCTAATGGTGTACCTGATACCGATAGTTACATATTTGTAGTACCTGTAAAACAATGCTTGAATGTCTCTTTTTTCTTGCAACAATGACCCGTGCAAAATTGCAATAACTTCATCATACCATCGAACATATTCTCTTTCCATCGACAACGAGTATGTTGTATTGAAGGAATTGCTGTTGGACGCACATCCCGTAGAGCGCCTATAGACGTGTACTTCCACCTAAGTACCTTTCAAGTGGGTGATCAAATCTCGCCTTGTCTTTTCCGAGTGGCAGCCACGAGTGTTGTTGAATTATTGGGTTAAAACAAATTCGTCATTTGGCACGTGGTGATGCATGATATCATTTTTCTATCTTTAATTTTTCAAAGTCCAAATCGATATAGCACTCAAAGTACGAGGCATCTAAATTAAAGCTCGGCATCGAAGATTAGTTTTTGTTGGTTTAGACAAAGTCTTGAGCTTGGAGGTAGGACAAATTGAGCGTTTCCTTCATTTGATCCACATTTACCCTTTGGTTCCAAACGTTTGGAGGCGTCATCACGATGATGTTGCAAAAATGCTACGCATCCGTGAAAGCAACTTATCACCGCATCGTTGGTATCGTGTTAAACGGAAAGAGTTTGCCTGTTCAAATCTTTCGCAAGTTGGGCAAAGGAGAGGTGCAAGCAGAATTTTCTTGTGACGCAAAGCAATTCGCTTGCCCATCAACACTGTTGATCATGTGGGATGTGTGACATCGATGGATTAATACTACCTTTCCAATCAACCGATGCAATTACAACTTACCTAACTTGAACATGGTAAGGGTTACAACAAACAAAGTACAAATTTTTAGCATTGTTGCTAGAGTACTCAACGATAGAGAGACACGAAAGCCATTCGAAATTACTAAGAAATGGAGTGTATCCGTCCCATTGATGAAAGATGCCAAAGTACAGTTCCCGTCCCCTTTACGATGGGTTGGCACTTCGAAAGAGGGGAGTGCGTGGATCAACAAGGAACGCTTTAGGAAAAAGGTTCGTGAATGTCATGTTATTCAAAAGTTGGGAGATGGTGATACGCCTCGAACACATGTTTTGTTGATCTTTTAATGCTTGTGCGCGTGCTTGTTTTCAACGTCGCTTAGAAAATTGTTGCCTTCGGTACTATTCAAAGTAAACAAAGATACAACCACGTTGCAACAATTCATTGCTTCCTACCACCGCAAAACTGATTTGATCATTGTGGTTATGGTCTTGTCCAAAGAATCGTACGTACATGCACACCATTTAGTGATTTGGATGATGTACGCATTTTGTTAGCTCGAATGAAACGTAGAAACTTTTGCAAACGACTGGAAAAATAGTCCGTAGGATATGTTGGAAAGCCGAGTACTAAAATAGAAAATCCGCCCAAAGCTGTTTTTATAGCCGAAACGCAGCACCCAAGTACGTGTACGATCAAGGGCGCAACACAATGGTGAAAAGTTCCATCATGTTTGTCCCTAGGCTCGCCATGCCAAATCTACGAAATTGAGCAAAAACCATGGGAACTATGATGTGAGTTGTTGTTTCAACGTCCAATGGCTTGAATAGAGGGGAGTTGAGGACAAACGAATATCCATTGCCGTTTGACGATGAAATTCTACCCACTAAATGATGGAAGATATCCATTCTTTCAAAGTTTGGTGTTCGTCTTTGCTTGGAACTTCCTCATGTGTTTTTTTTTTTCGGTCAAGCGATCAATTTGCAATTCGATCTTATTCGAACGTCTACGTGTCGAAAGGTGGTTGTGGAACATCTTTCGAGATAGCACGACATTATTAGAGGAAACAAATGTGATATGCTCACGGGCTATGGTCCGTTCCGAAGAAATACAAAACCTTGTTCCGGTCAAACAATGGAAGGATTGTACAAATACAAGAGAAGACAGCTACTTCGCTAAAGGAATGGGTTGGCTTATAGTGCATGTTGCATGCATGGAAACGTTGGACAACAAAGAAAATCCGGGGAGATCTTTGCAAGCATATCATCTATCACGACATGTAAATCCCTCAATAGCAATGATGTTGCTTGCTAGGATCATGAAGCTCATCAATGATGAAAGGTTGAACAATTGCGGTCTACTAGAGGCCAAATTCAATGTGAAGAATAGGTCTAGGACCGTGCATTGCGTGCCAACAAAGCGATTATTGGAGCAATCTAGGAAGGAGGGTGAAGCTAACTCCCTTTACTTACGCACATACCTTGAACATCGCTATTGTACAAAAAAAGGTGGAATTCGTACTAAGTCTAGAGGCAGTATTTCAATGGCGGGTTCGACATTGCATTGACGTATGGGCATGCAGGTTGCGCTACAACATGAAAAGCCTGATTGGCCAGGCTATGGTAATTCACAAATAGAACTTCAGGTATGGCTTTGAGAGGAGGTAGAAAGATCAAACTAGATATTGAAGGAGCATGTACTGCATTTCTTTGTGTACGACAGCCTGATGAGTTGCAAGCAGCCTTCGACAACTGCAATGCTGAGATGAAAGATCTCGCACTCCGCCTCGTCCCATCTTAATTAGTTGATTTCCAAGCTATTTGGCCTCTCCTTTCCTTCTCCAAGAGCAACTTGAGGGTACTGGGTGAAGATTTGTATAGAGATAAAGGGATCCAATCAGCTAGGTGACTTCTTTCAATATTACTTTCCTCCACGTGTTCGCCAATTCTCAATCCAAGCGCGAACTTCTTCTCTGTTGCTGGTTGCTTCGTTGGTTGATTTTTCTGTGGAAGCAGGGGCGGCTTTTGCACGCCAATTGGCAATCCACGATTGCACCTCGGCAATACGCGACTCTGGTTCCACACTGTCATCCTGAGGTAAAGAGGGTTGCTGGGCACGCCAATTCTCAATCCAAGCGCGAACTTCTTCTCTGTTGCTGGTTGCTTCATTGGTTGATTTTTCCGTGGAAGCAGGGGCGGCTTTTGCACGCCAATTGGCAATCCACGATTGCACCTCGGCAATACGCGACTCTGAATCCACACTGTCAACCTCAGGTGAAGAGGGTTGCTGAGCGCGCCAATTCTCAATCCAAGAGCGCACTTCTTCCTTCCTCTCAGAGAAATCTGCAAGATTTGCAGCTGCCACTTCTTCAGATTCTTGAATTGGATCAAGCTCTCCAGCACCTCCAGAGGAAGTTGTATCTTCTGCTTTCTCGGGCTTGCCTTCAGAAGTATCAAGGGGAAGAGGTTCAGAAGTCACATCATTTTCAACAGAGCCAGTGTTTCCTGCAGGTGGTCTGTTTGTCTTTGCATCTTTGTCCACAGTATCAAGAGACAAGACAACTTTACGTGCTATACTCTTGAGTTCTGGTAACCTGATTCCTACCTTTTTCAACAAAGTTTCTAAATCCTTTGTTGCTTCTGAAGCATTATTGTAGCTTATTAGTCTTAAGAAAACGGTGGTTGAAATGCCAAATACCCCTACAAATTCAAGAAATTTCTTGTATGTCCCCGTTCCAACTAGCAGAATCGCTGATAGTACACAGACTGCGGTAAAGGCAGCAGCAGGTGTGGTCAAGGCTTCTTTGGCTTTAGATTCAAAGCCTTTGCTGAGATCCTCGGTGAATTCCCCCGCCTTTTCTGCAACAACTTTAATTGTTCCTTCCTGGTAAGAGGACACTCCTTGTTTTACAGCAAGACCTGCTGCTTTCCAAGACTTGAACCCCCCCTTGACTGTAGATACATTGGTAAAGCTTTGTTTCGCAAGGAGTTTGGCAACAGAAACTGCATCACCGCCACCGGATCTGTCTATCAAAATGACAGGGCCACCATTAGATGTCTGCCTCAGACCAGCTATTGCTGTTGCGGTGGCTTGGAACGACCATTCCTTGGGTGACGCAATCATTGATTTTTCCTTTCCCTGCAAGTTCAGAAGGGGAACAGCAATGCCACGTCCTCTTGCCCCGCGTTTTAAATCAGGAATTCCCTCTTCCCTTTCTGCGTCAGATCGAATATCCACTAGCAATGCATCTCCTGTACTTAGGGCATCAAGAGCCTTCCTGGGTGTCAAGTCTCCACTATACCCATAAAACCGTATGACCCAAAACGCAAATATTGGTAGCCCGAGTAAGGTGGCCATAGCAATAGCAAGATTGGCTGGATGTTGTTCAAGGGATTCGACTGTATTTTTCAATTCTTCCGGAAGTGCTTCGGCCACGGCATACAGGAAAGCTTGAATTTCCAAAAATGCAGGAGATTTTTCTATCATTGCCTTGTAGCTAGA
>LFIK01001785.1_pt1 | contig 17202 bp, 23 predicted proteins | sample 643401 | NCBI WGS metagenome assembly LFIK01 (sample SAMN03777447, study PRJNA286221) | soda lake metagenome | biome: soda lake; feature: Kulunda steppe; material: water; isolation source: sample T5-Br brine of Lake Tanatar-5 | place: Russia: Kulunda steppe | collected 2010-07
CGCATGGTCGTGCCCGCGCGTGCATGCATGTGATGCACCAACACTATGCGAGGATGTTTATGTTTGCGAGGGTGCACAAGTGAATGTTTGCAAGTGTATGCGTGTGCGCGTGTGCTCAAGCATGGCCACCCACCCGCCGCCGGCTGCGTCGCGCGCAGCTGCAGCAACGCGGTCGATGCGCCCAACCGCAGTGTTGGTGGCTGTGAGTGCGATGAGCTCCATGGATGCACGGTGAAATGCCTCTGGCCCTGCAAATTGGCGGCATGTGGGTGATCAAAACAGCAGTGCTTTGCTGCACGGCTGAGTGGGATTGTTGATGATGAAAGCGCAACGGCCACTTCGGACCTTGGAAAGGCCACAGGCAGTTGATTGATTGCACATAGCACTAGGCTGCGTGAATGGGAGCAGTATAAGGGGCCACAGTGCGGCCTTGCAGGCAGGATGGGCGGCAAGGACAACAGCTGCTCCAAAGGGTGCCGGAAGGCCCAACAAGGGAGGGTGCAAGCAGGCCCCACAAAAAAGGGTGCAGGCAGGCCCGATAAGAAAGGGTGCAGGCAAGCCCGACAAGAAAGGGTGCAGGCAAGCCTGACAAGAAAGGGTGCAGGCAAGCCTGACAAGGAAGGGTGCAGGTAAGCCCGACAAAAAGGGTGCAGGCAACTGACAAGGCGCCAGTACAAAACGCATGCATGCTGCAGCGAGGCCCTGCATAGACAGCTGTGGAGTTGCGGGTGAGACGTGTGTGTATCTGCCAACCAGGCAAATACAGGTGGTGCAGGAGAAGCGCAAATGAGTAGAACGAAGAGCACGCGCCCCCCACACTGTGACCGTCCTGTGGTCCTCACAGAGTGCACAGAAAGATCCAAACCACATCTCTTGAGCAGCGCCGCCATGGGTGGCAGCAGCAGAGACAGGTGTGGCAGGTGGGGGGGCATCCCCAGCACCACAACAGGCTGGCCTTCCTGCAGTGTATGAGCGCCCCCCGCTGAGCGCCCATACTGTGCTGCGCCTCAAGCGAGCGGCACTGTCATTACTGTCACAGCCGCCATCATCATCAGCAGCCGCAGCAGCAACATCAGCAGTGACCGCAAGAAAACAGCAACAGCAGCTCTGAACCCAGCCATCCATGGCCTGGCAGGCCCAATAGCGCAACCCCCACCAAAACTCACAAGTCCTGGCACCACCCGCGCCCGGCAATCCTGTGCCATCCAAGGCAGGCAGGCGGCCCCGGGGCACAGGCACCACTGCCCCTGCGTCCTCCTCCTCCGCCCGGCCCCCCGCGCCCACCGCCTCCGTGCCGCTGTCCTCAGCTGCAGATGCTGCGCTGAGGAGCAGGGGTTGACCTGCGCACATCAATGGCAAACACGGGGCAGAACAGGGCGAGCTGCAAGCCGTGTCCTCAGGGGCGCGGCGGTGCTGCGTGGACAAACATCCACACTAACACACATGTACACACACACTTACATGTTGAGCATTGGGGGCGGCATGGGCGGGCAATGAGCCCTGCCTGTGCTCAAGGGCCAAGTGGTACCGTGCACGCGCTCGCTGCAGGACCAGGAAGGAACCCTGGACAGGCAGTGCTACCGTGGAGGAGGCGACCTGGGTCTCAAGACGTGTGGGGCGTTTGCAAGCCATGAGGCGCCGATCTACAAACACGTGTTCTTGACCGTTGCGGTGCTTCTTTGCCTCAGGGCCACACCAAGTTGTCATTTCTGGCCATGGCAGTACACTCAAGCCCTCCCGAGGCCAGTATCTTGGACACAGCTCGCTGCTGGTTGGAGCACACTCTCGAGTTTCCTTGTGCGCACCCAACAGTTGGAGCTCCCTTGTGTGCACCCAACAGCTGGAGCTCCTTTGTTGCACTCGCGGGAATGCCTAAACCCTGACCTTCCCAAACGCTCGGGCTCTTTTGTGTGCGCCCAAGGTAGGGCCTAAGCCCTGGCCTTCCAACAACTCCGGCTCCTTTGCGTGCATCTTTTGAGCTCAAAAGGCGCCGTGTCTCCCGAGAAGGTGAAAGTCGGGGCTTGAGGAGCAGAGCTCATGCCTGATGGGGGCGGGCCAGATCCCCAGGCGGCATGAGCCAGGCTCCAGACAAGCTTTGCTAGGTTGAGCTCAGTCCAGCAGAAGGGACACCAGTTCATGCCCGGCAGCGCTGCAATGGGTTCCAACTCACTCATCTCCTTGCTCATCTGAGCAAGGAGCGCTGGGATGAGGCACAAGCAGCGCTTCAGACACGCCATGCACTCTGCATGGGGACGCATGGCAGCTCGTAGCCCAGAGGGCCCTCACTTGCTCCCGCCTCACTTGCCTGCACACTCTGCCCTGCTTTTGCCCTAACTGCCCCCACCTCCTTGCCCACCCTGCCCACACACCTGCATGCACACTGCGCCCTCACTTGCCCGCACAGATTACCATCCTCGCCCACCCTGCCCCCACCCCTCTGCGCACTTTTCCCTCACCTGCCTGCGCACTCCGCCCGCTTGCCCACCCTCTGCCCTTCACCTGCTCACGCACATATGCCATGCGTGCCCACCCCTACCCTCACCTGCGTGCGCCCTACTCTCCAGCGTCCTGGGGACCGCGGGCGTGCGGGGCAAGCCCACGCTCCCCATGGTGCCAGCGGAGGGCGCCAGGGAGTTGTGGGGGTCTCGCACCAGCTCCGCCAGCAGCCGGCCCACCTGCATGCAAGCACGCATGCAGTGCGTCTAAGAAACACGACCAAACGGAGCGCGATGCAGCCACGTCTTGGTCGGGCTTGCCACAGCAGGGGCTGTAGCACCATCTTCTTGCAACATCAATACATATGCATGTGGAGCACCTGAGCCTTGCAGTGTCAATAAATATGCATGTGGAGCACCTGAGGCGCCATTTCCAGCATGAGTGCATGTGTGTGGAGCACCTGCAGCGCCGTCTTGCAGCATTCAATACATGCTGAGCAGCCTTTCAAGCATGCGCATGGGGCGCCTGCTTACAGTGTTCCCACAAGCTCGTGGAGCGCCAGCAGCACCATCTCGCAGCACTTGAGGCATGCATGGAGCGCCACCTCCAGCGCTGTCTTGTGCCAGCCTACGTGCACTGATCCACATTTCATGCACACATGCGGAGCACCTGGGGCGCCATTTCGCAACACTTAATGCACGCGTGCGTGTGGAGCACCTGGGGCCCTCTGCCTTGCAGTGTCTATCCATATGCATGTGGAGCGCCTGTGGCGCTGCCTTGCAGAGTTTGCACGCGCGTTTCGAGCACCTGCAGCCGGCTGAGCACATGCCGCGTCGACGGGTCCCTGGCCATGCCCAGAAGGGCCTGCGCTGCCAGGGCCCGCACTTTCTCCAGCGCGCTTGCGGCAGGGGCGTGCTGGCCTGCAGGTGCAGGGCGTGCAGCAGGCATGCTTCGAGGAACGGGCTGCGGAACCAGGGTCTGTTGTGGGAACAAGCCCCTGCTCTGCATTGTGTTGGGCATGCACTGTGTAAGAATGCACCAGGTTCGCGGCATCTCATGCTTAGGGGCTACATCCTGTTGGGCATTGCCTGCATTGTGTTGGGCATTGCAAGCCAGGGAGCAGCAAAATGGGTTTTTGCCAGAGAGACACATAGTGCCAAGAAAGCTGCAGGCTTGGCAGGTATGCAATGCATTGGGTGCTTGGCATTGGGATGAAGTTGTGCTTGAATGTGCTTGAACGCAAGGCAGCTAAAACACAGGAAGGCTGCGGCCAATGGCACATTTTCTAGCACCTGCCTTTGACAGATACACTTTGGCATGCACGCACACAAGCGTGCGCACACACACACAAACGCAAACACACGCAAACGCCCACAAACACTCACACACATACGCAAACACATGAAGCATGCGTGCACAAGGTGTGCACACGCTCACCAATGAAGTGGCTGGGCGCCGACGGACGGGGCTGAAGTAGCTGCTTCAACAGCCTGATGCCATGACTTGCACGCACGCACTGCCGCACGTACGCATATGCCGCCTCCAGGGCAGAGGCCAAGCGCACGGTCGCGGTGGCCTGCATGGGCAGCAAGCCCTGTGCCTCCCCTACGCTGCCACCCTCTCCCCCGGCCTCCACCGACCCCATCGCGTCAGGACCTTGCGCAGGGGCGCCCAAACCGCCCATGGAAAGCCCTGGTGCCTGCGCTGCAGCTGGATGGTGCCCCTCAACTGCAGGCCCTGCTGCTGGCACTATTGCTGCTGCTGCTGCTGCCGCTGCCTCCCTTGGTGGCGCTGCTGCTTCGGTGGCAGAGGGATCGGAGGTGACGGCCTGCGTGGCAGCAGCCCCAGGTGCTCTGCTACAAGGCTGCCGGCTTGCGCCCGCCGCTGGCTCTGGCTCTGCTGCCTGTGGCACGGCTTCTTTTGCATAAGACAACAGGGGGGCTAGTGAGGGTGGCGGCGCTACGCACACGGCCAGCACGTGTAGCGCGTGGCCCACAACCTGCGCACACACACACACACACACGCAGGCCAGTCAGCATTGAGCATGGGCTTACCGCTGACCTTTCCTGCCTGCCAGCAGGGGCGTACGTGTGTGCACGTGCATGCGTATATCTTAGGGGTGCTGCATCACGCATGTGTGCTGCATCAAGGGTATGTGTGCACGCGTGCACACGTGTTTGCTGCATCAAGGGTGAGCATATGTATGTTTTAGGGGTATGTCTAAGGGGTGCTGCATCACGCAGCATGTGTGCCGGCAATCCAAGTTACCCTGTTGCTCCTGAATTGTTCAAGCGCCTGCTGCGTGGAATTTTTTTGGCGAGATGTCCTGGCTACTCAATTCACCCATGACATTGCTATACTGCGGCTGCGGTGGTGCTGTGCGGAGCTGGCTTGCAAAACAGCCTGGCCTTTTGGCACGCTTCCGGTCAAAGCTGACAAGCGTACAGGTGCACAATGCTATAAGCACTGCTGCTGTTGCTGCTGCTGCTGTTGCTGCTGCTGCTGCTGCTGCTGCTGCTGCTGCTGCCACCTCTGCTGCAGAGTGCCGCATTGCAGCAAAGCCAGGAGCGCCCTGCGGGAGCAAGGCTCGCCTCTCCAAAGACTCCAGCCCAGACACCAGAGCCCTCAACCTGTCAAGCACTCTCATGCGCGTGCTCTGAGATCGTGCAGGCGCTGCGCAGCCCCAAACCCCTCGCTGCAGGCACGCATCGGCTTGGCTCACTTGAGGACAGGCGCAGGGGAAGGGCAGTGCCGCACCTCATAGTCCGGGTATGCAAAGGCCGTGGACGGCTGCGCAGCCAGGGAAAGCAGGATGCCGATGCCAGGCCTGTGGGTGTTGGGCATCAGCGTGCCTGCCAAGGCACACAGATGTTGATGTTGACACGGTGCGAGCGTAGGCATGCTGGGCCGCGCACGTGCGGACATGTGCAAGCATGCAGCTTGCCCAAACACAGGGCTGCATGCCCCAGCAAGCGACCGCCCTTACGAATCTTGCGCATGCCCCCAAACACACACACACACACATGCACACATTCCAGGCAGCATACGCTGTGCGTATCACGCGCGCTCATTCCTGCAAGAAGCTGTGCACGCACATGCACACACGTACACGCATCTATCACACGCATGCAAAGCGCGCGGCTCACCTGCAATGGCCCTGCGCGCCAGCGGGGACAGAGCCACGACCTGCAGCAGCTGCAGCGCCGACACTACTAGCTCGTGGCAGGAGCGGTCCGACAGCGGCTGCGTGCTCTGCAGCACCCCCAGCAGCAACTCCACCACCCCCAGCGACAGCAGCTCCTGCGGCAAAGTGGCCCCGCAGAGCGCGGACGCATGTGTGCAGAAGGGGGACGGTGGCGTGGCCTTCTGCACGGTCATCTGAGCACAGAGCAAGGGATGTCCAGCCCTCCAGATTTGCTGGCAATGGCAGGCGGCAGCAGACAGAGGCAGGTGGGGGCAATGGCAATGGCAATGGCAATGGCAATGGCAATGGCAGGCGGCAGCAGACAGAGGCAGGTGGGGGCCGCATCGGCCACAACACAGACGGCCGCCGCGGGTGTGGGAGCAACCTCACGGCCAAGCAGAGCGGCAGCCACGAAACAGATGGCAGGTGCATGCAAGGCCGCTGCGCAACCTCTGGAGATGTTCCGTGCTGACTACTCGATTGCATATGGCGTGGCAGCGGCTGCAAGGGCCACACCAACACAAGCAGCCCGTGGGCTTGAGCGTCACAGCATCACGATGCACTGTTTTGCAGCGGCACCACTTCAGGCGGCACCACCGCCCATCAGTCGCCCCTGACACACCTCCAGCACCGGCCAGGGCGTGCGCGCAAACGCCTCGGCTAGGCGCCGGTCCACATCCAGAGCCCATAACAGGGCATCCATGGCCTCCTGCCCCACATCACCGACAGGCTTGTATTTCAGGGGGGTTGCTGCCAAGGGTCCGGCCAGCTGCAGCGCACCAGAGGCGCGCGCGCGGGAGGGCCGGCGCAGGCTCGCTACCTGTACCACCAGGTGTGCACGCAGCCACTGCAGCAGGGCGTGGCACAGGCACTGCGCGATCTGCAGGCACGCGAGGGTCGACGAGGCAGGCAAGTGAGCATGTGCGAGTGCTGCGCTGCGTGAAGACAGCGGGTGCACGCACAAGGGGCAACACGAGAGCGCGCCCCTGCCATGTCACATGGCCCATGTGCATACACAGGGGCCTCCAGGATAGAGAGGCAAAGGCTGCTGGGCTGAGGAGCCAGCAGGTGCTTTAGTATGACGCTGCCTGGTGCAGCCCCTCGCCCTACCTGCCGCTCGAGCTTGAGGTCAAGCGTCGCGTCGTTGCTGCCCAGTAGCACCATCACAGCCCTCAGCGAGCGCATGAGCTGGCGCACACCCCCCTGCACACAGTGAGCACACAGTGAGCAGCACCAGCCCTTGTAAGTGAGGCGCAACGCCTGCTTGCGTACAGCACCATCACTGCCCTCCCATGGTGCGCTCAAACCAGCAGGCGTGCGCCGGCTTGCACTCTGTCACCGTACACAATGAGGTATGGGCCCCTGCCGCCTGGAGATACTGGGGAACTTCATGGAGCTCAAGCACCTGACAAGTCTGCCCTTGAGCTAGAATTGCTAGGGGCTGTGTGTGTGCGTTGCGCGCGCGTAGATGCGCACACACACGCAGGTGCAGCTGCTGAGGCGGGGTGTTGGGGCAGAGGGGCCCTTGGCATCAGCTTGCAGCTGCAGGCTCCAGCTGCTTCTCTGCCCTTGGACACACCACCAATTCTTGGACATGCCAGACATTTCTTATTCGCCCTTCAACAAAGCACAGGGCGCACCTGGCTGCACTGCATGTGCTTCATAATAACAATCATGGTGCACGCCCGTGCGCACCTCACGCAACCAGCGGGTAGGCTTGTGTGCAGCGGCAGCATGCACGGGGCACACCCTTGCGCCATTCAACACCGCCTTGCGCCATCACATGGCGCCATGCCTCTGGCACACCCTTGACACACCATCACATGAACAAAGCAAGCCCTCCACATCCTAGGCATGGCGAGCAGTGTGAGGTGCGAGCGCTTTAAACTGCAGATCCCACCCATCGTCTCACACCCCTCCTCTGCGCCCTGCAGGCTTTGTGCTCAGCAGCAGAACCCAAAGCAGCCCCCCTGGCTTGTAAAGCAGCCCCCCCGGCATGTTAAGCAGCCCCCCTGGATTGTGTAGCAGCCCCCCCGGCTCATTAACAGGAGGCTGCTTGGGCAGTGCATCTGAAATAGAGCCCCCACCTGAAGGATGCCCCACCGACGGAGCCCCTGCACAGCAGCAGCACACGCACAGGGGCACCCGCCCTTCCCCATGAACGCACCTGCTCATCGAAGGCCTCCAGCACAGCCCTAAAGTGGATTGTGGACCCAAGGAACAGCGCCGCATTCTTCCGTGCCTGGTACAGGCAGCACCATGAAACACAGCCGCATGTTCGCACGCCCTTTTTTGCACTGAGCTTGAGCCGGGCTCTGCTGCAGCAGAATCCCCTCTGTGGAAGGGCAGAGCCTCAGGTGGAGGAGGCCCTCATCTGGGCTGGCCAGTTCAAGATACCCGAGTGATGCGCACAGGAGACGCCCAGGACATGCATGCATTCCTCCAAGGAAAGCGCTGCAGGGCTGGAGCCTGTGGCTCTTTTGCCAAGGCAAATTGACGGGTCACCTCCTGCCAGTCGTGAGGCTCCTGCAAGCCAGCCAACAGAAACACACGCTGCAGCACCGCAGCATAGTCCTTATCCTGCTCTGAGAACCAGGATCAAAGGGACCCACCCCGTCGTAGCCAGAGCCCAGCAGCTGCAGCACTGCCTGGACGAGGTGTTCAGGTGTGGGGCCAGGCAGCATGCACACGCGCTCAAAAGACTCCGGAATCGACGCCAGCCCATAGAACGCCAGAGACATCCCTTGCAAAGAGTGCTGGTTCCTGTGCGATGGGCACGTGCAGGCAGCATATGGTGAGACTTTGCTTGGAAAAGGTGTGGGGGGATGGAGCCCAGCCTGTCAATGCTTCTGCCAAACAATGCGCGGCTTGCGCCTGCCCTGACTTGGCACATGATGCCGGCAAGTGCGCATGCTTTGATGCAGTGATGCTGAAGAATGGCGACACGGTGAGGACTGCAAGGGCAGGCACGCGCTGTTGATCCAATTCCTTGCATGATGCAGAAGATGCGTCTATGCACTCTCCTGCACTCTTTTCTGGGCTGGCAAGCCTTCCATAAGAGCCCAGGCACCTCCAGCACTTGATGTGAGCACCAGCACATTGAACAAACCCCTAGCCATGTACCTGGGTATCTGGAGCATCAGCTGCACGCCGTTGGCGGCAATGAACAGTTCAGCAAACCTGCAGGGCACACACACACAGGTAGTGGCCGGCGCTTTGAGAGATACCTTTGTGGGAAACACCTCACATCATGGTAGAGCAACCCCCCCGCCATTAAACGCTAGCGGCTGATTGTTCAGCTGGGTGTACGGCCACATGCTCTGCTCTCGCAATTTTATCTTGCTTCTTAGCCTTGCAGCTGGACTGGCAGGTCACACAGCCTTTAGCAACTGCTTTGCCTGGCTGGATTGGGGAGCTGGACTGGCAAGTCACACGGCCTATTGCTACTGCGTTGCCTGGCTGAATTGGGGAGCTGGACTGGCAAGTCACACGGCCTATTGCTACTGCGTTGCCCTTTTTATGCGCCGGCACAAAGGCGCTGCCATGCTGCTGAAGACACTCTGATTGATAGCTTGATGTAGGGTGCGCGTGCAGGCCCAGACAACAAAGGTTCAGGCCTGCAAAGCTGCCCTCACCTCCTGTGCGCCAGCAGCGCACACAGGGCATCCAGCGTGTCATACAAGAGGAGGGAGTCACCTGCGTGCTGCTGCAGGAGCTTCACCTGTACATGCGCGCGTGTATACAGAGGGTCCTTCACATGCAGGATCGTGCGCAACTAGCACACGAAAAGCGCGCATGTACACCGCACATGGCTGCACAGATGCATGGCTGTGCACCAACGCACAGGCCTGAGCTTGCGCACAAGCACACACCACAACACGTGGAGGAATCACAGCAATGCTCAGCGTTGGCTGGAGGTGGTGCTGGAAGTAAATGGAGTAAAAAATAAATGAAGGGAGAGGCTGTGTCAGGGAACTGACTGAACATCTTTGCCAATTGAAGGGAGTGTCAGGAAATTGACTGAACACCTTTGCCAATGTGTTAGGGAATTGACAGAACACCTTTGCCAATTGAAGGGTGTGTCAGGGAACTGACTGAACACCTTTGCCAACTGAAGGGATTGTCAGGGAACTGACTGAACACATTTGCCAATGTGTCAGGGAGCTGACTGAGCACCTTTGCCAATTGAAGGGTGTGTCAGGGAACTGACTGAACACCTTTGCCAATGTGTCAGGGAGCTGACTGAACACCTTTGCCAATTGTTTCCGTACGACATGGTGCAGAGCACATGAAATGAATCAGAAGGGGGCTTTAAGGAGGCCAACATTGCAACCAGGATCCAGTCAGAACGTTGGAAGGCCCGCTCTTGCTTTTGCCGCACATCACACGGGCACACACCCACGTTCACTATGCAGGCAACACCCTGGAAAACACTGATACGCTTGCACGAATGAACCTGGCCCGCAAGGCATTGGGTTGTGCACCAGGGGCCCTCTTTGCTGCTGAGTCCTGTGGGGTCAGGGCACAACCCTTGGGGGCATGGGCCACAAAACAGAGCAGCTGTGTGAGCAGCGGCAACAAAAAAGGTGCCGGGAGCAGAGGGTGGGGCGGCAGCACTGCACACAAGGCACACGCGACGACAGTGCGCATTCAAGGTTAAAAAAGAACACACAGACGCACAGCCTGAGGCTCTGGTCAGTCACGCACCATGCTGTCCACCCCTCCCTCCTGCAGGATCGGCGCGAGGGCTTCCACATACTCCCCTGCGCAGCGAGCCCACCAAACAATGCCGAGCAGGGGGGTTGCAAACAAATGTACACTGAGTGTGCAGGTGCCATGCTTGGCGAGCGGGCACCTGCAGCCCCCAAGCGGCCCTGTGGGCAGAGACAAAAGCTGGCAGCAGCACCACCACAGGCAGTTAGTTCCGCAGGGGGCACCACTGGGAGGTAATGCAGCTCAAATTTAGGGGCCTTGGGCCTGCGCAGCTGGAGGTGCAGGGGTTTGGCTTAGCACCGGCATAGTGTTGTTATTGCTGCCACTGCTGCCGCACTGGGCGGCCGGTGCATACACATTACCCACGCACAACAAGGGCGCATGCTGCAGTGCATCCAGCAGCCATGCGCCTCTGCACACCACTAAAAAGAAAAGACAGAGGGCAAAGCCGCAGAGCATGAGCTGACTTTTTGCTACCAAGCACCACAAATTCTTCCCCCGGAGCCATGAGCTCAGATCGGTTCCTCTGGCCCTCCCTGATCACCGCTTGCCAGCCTGACCCACTTGCGCCGGTATCACCCACCTAATTTGCTGAGAAACTGACAGCAGATGCACATGCGCAGCTTGCGCAGTTGGTGCGCGCGGTGTGCGAGGCTGCTGTCAGGATCAATGCAGCTGCCGACAGGTGCGTCTGCTACTCCTGCACACTGCACTGTGGCTGTGGAACCTGCAGTGGGGCCGCTGCTGCCTGACGCAGCCGTGCTTTGCGGCTCCAGGCACCGCCTGTTGACATGACCACACAGCAAAGGAGCAAACGCGCGTCAGCCCTGCTGTTGAATCACATTCGTTATGGCCCTGACCCGCAGCACTAGGCAGAAGGGCAACAGGTAATAGTAAGGCCCCCCTTGGACCAGGATGAAATTTTTGACCCACACACATTGGTGCACGAGAACAGCAATGATCATAAACAGTGCTCCAGTGCTGGGAGGATGGTGTGTTTGCATTCAATGGAGGTTATGGGTACTGGTTTGCATTCAACGGAGGTTATGGGTACTGGTCGCAAGTATGCACCAGTCCCCTGGATCGAAGTTGATGGCAAGCTTGCATGCAGGAGGGGCAGCATGGGCTTTCAAATCATGCAGCAATGTCATGGACACCCTCAACATCCATCATTTGAGGCACTTCAGTGCCACCCTCAGTGCCACCCTCAGTGCCACCCTCAACATCCATCATTTGAGGCACTTCAGTGCCACGACATTCCAAGGACTCCTGTAACAGCCACCCCAAAATTTGCTTTCCTCTGACCCAAATGCATCCAGAGTGTTTACATAACACTGTTAAGTAAGTCACACCATCGCCTTGGGTATAGGTTTGGATCAAGGCATGAACACCTGTGGATGGCAATTTTACGAGCATGCTCCCAAGCATGCACGCCCTTTTGTCTCGAAGGCCAATCTTGCTTCCACTGCCGCCACACTGAGCCAGACTAAACTATGCAGCATGCACACTGCTGCAGCCAAGCAATGCACTAAGCCTGAATGTAATGAGCTACTGGTAAACAAACCAGACCCCCTCAGGCACGCACCTTAAGTATTGTGCTGCCAGAGGGGCTGCAGGTGTGCGCACCGCCTCATCCGCAAATTCTATGCTCGACAGAGCAATGGCCAGCAAGCCTGCCCAGGGACACATTGGTGCAGGCAGCATTGGTAGCATTGGAGATGCTATTGGTAGCAGTAGGGTTAATGCACACAAGGCTCGCCCTCTACATAGATCGTGGGAGAATGCACACATACAGCTCGTGCTTTGTCCCTGCAGCTTCGTATGCTTTTGAATCCCTCATACAACAAGATACGTGTTTCGAACCAGCACTTTGACTTGTGGCTGGGGGCATCTACACCACACACTGACCGTGGGCATACACAGGGGGCATCTTCACCTCACTTCGCTCATGGGCGTACACAGCACGCATGCACTTTGCCCTGAGGCTGGGGGCATCTACACTACACACTGACCGTGGGCATACACAGGGGGCATCTTCACCACACTTCGCTCATGGGCGTACACAGCACGCATGCACTTTGCCCTGAGGCTGGGGGCATCTACACCACACACTGACCGTGGGCATACACAGGGGGCATCTTCACCACACTTCGCTCATGGGCGTACACAGCACGCATGCACTTTGCCCTGAGGCTGGGGGCATCTACACTACACACTGACCGTGGGCATACACAGCACGCTCCTCCTCCAGCAGGGCAGTCTCATTGGGAGGGGGAGGGTCATGCAGGGCTGGGTGCGGGAGGCTCCCATCCCCGCACCACTCCACCAGCTTCTCCAGGAACGGCTCTTCAGACAGAGGATACTGCAAACGCATCGGTGCCATAGGAGGGGGAGTGCCCGGAGTGTGCACAAGGTCACGCACGTCTCTCCTAGCAGCTGCCGTGCTTGTGTGAGTCCAGCATGCCACGCTACCTGCAAGCCGAGGCTTTAACCAGGCCCGCATCGAGGCACTCCTGATTGCTAGGCAAGGGGTTGTGTCATTGAAGGATCTCTGAGGTACGCAGCCTGTTCACGTGTCCATGTTTCTTTACGTACGAGGTATGGCTGCGCATGCCAATGCTCCTGTGTTCATCGTCCTCATCACCCCATGGAGACCAGATCCAGCTGCAATCTTTGTCACCTCCAGGCCACTACTACTCACTCACTTGATACCCCCAGCACGTGAGGGTGGCATGAAGGAACCTCAGGCCCACAGTCTGTTGGAGCAAGCTGGCAGATGAGTGCAGCACCCAGCTCTCCGCCACCTGTTCAAAGACGCTTTCATGGTCCTGCATATGGCACCACACAGGGCATCTACTGGATGCAGGCCTGCGGGGCGACAAGAGGTTGTGCGCTCAATCCTGCACTGACTGGGCACGCAGCCATGCCCCCCTTGAGGGTGTACATGACTGTGGCACGCAGCCGGGCCAGCACGGCAGCTGCTGGAAAGCTGTCAGAGTGCATCATCCTTCATGCACGGAGGGCACTGTTCATGATACAAGCGTCCAAATACAGTCGCTGTTGTGCGCAGCATGACCCTTGGCTACCTTGACGACAGCCAAGATCCGGTTCAGGTGGTGGCTTCGATTTTTTGACATGCCGCCAACATGGTATGGCACCCCACAGACCTCCCTGTGCACGCAGAGGAGCATGAGAGGTAGGGAGGTATTGAGGACATGATGTCAGTACTGAGAGCAGCTCCTTTCAGGCACGCTGCTGAGCTATGCTGGGTGCGACCTCTCAAGTACAAGTGTGCGCATCCCTCCCAACAACATAAGCAACATTCTTCTGTTGCACATACACCCATCCTTGAGTTTTAATGTACGCAAACACCTCAAAGAGTGCCATGCATTTTTGAATCAGGCACTCCTCATGCCTCTCTGCTTGTGTTGTATGCTTTGAGGGGGGACGTGGGACCTGCATCACACCCTCCGTGCCTTTCAAACTTTTGAGGCACTATGAGGCCTGTCCCTCACCTGAACTTGCGCTCCGCTGCTTCAAGGGTTGCACTGATGCCAGACAGTGCGTCAATGTGCGGCTGATTGGTGTTCCCAGGCTCACACAAGAGCGAAAGGCCGGTACGAACGCCCTGTAAGCGAGAAATGCACAGAAGCAAAGCACAGTGACAGGAAACGACGAGAGGACAAAACAGTGGGGAGAACAAGAGGCAGGTGCGCCCTGCACCAGCTCAGAACATTTTCTCATTGTGTTTGTTCATTGATTGAGGGAGTTCTTACGTGTGCGCTATACATGCAGGGTTGGGTAAGTATCGTGCTCTCTGTGCTATCCCAGATTGTCTCTGGAAGCTGCTTGCATGCCGTTATGTGCTAGACGATGGCTGCTCCACTCTGTTTGCTCTACTCTGAATGTAAGATGAAATAAAACTACACAATTCAACTCAGGCGTGTGTAGTCTACCTGCCTCAACGCATGTCTTACCTGCAGGTCCATACTCCTTGTTGGGTTCCAGCTCATTGTTGCTGCGTCTTTCTTGCTAAGCTGGAATAATCATTTTCATTTATATCTATAATATATCATATCATAGAACGGCAAGCATTGAATTTAGTCAACCCCAATTCACTTCCTGCTATTCTTTGTTTAACCTCAACCTACCCAGGAATTAATTACTATCACGTTTTCCCTGCGTTTATCGTGCACAATAGAGCACTATCTTCAAAATTCGTTTGGGCTTGGCGGCTTTATTAGGCCAAGCTGTTCACCGGCTTGCTTCAAACCTCTCCTTCCTGTACCGACTGATCTGGTGAAAAATGTCATTTTTGGGGGCCCGATTCGTTTCTGGGGCCTCCTGGCATGCAAAAAAGAAACAGTTTGACAGTGTTGCAACAAGAAGAAGGAAACGCTTTGAGGCACATAATCGTTTATGATCAGCATTATTCAGTTCATCGATGGTTAACAAAAAACATCACAAAGTACTTTGCTGCTCTGATACTAAGAAACACGTTTGATTGTCCTAGTAAATTCCTGGTATGAGAGCCTTGCGGACCCGCGGGTAGAAGGTGAACATGGAGTGATACCAACGTTGCGTTGCCCCAGCCGCCAACACCAGGTTCACGAGCTGCAAGGCAAGATGGGTAGGCATTGGATCGTTTCAGCACAAACCCAATTAAAGGGTTTCATGTAGGGGGGCTAGCCTGGTCAGAGAAAACACGGGTTGATGAAATGAGTTATCAGTGGCTGAAGGGGGGCGATTCCACCATTCTTCTCAAAGAACCTTGAGGCCCATGAGCTGACTCCGATCATAGGTCTTCCCATCCAGCACTCAACAAACCCATGATGCATGTTACAAAGCACACCTGACCTTGCGGAGCATGCTAGCAGGCACGTCTGGCAGGGAATGTGAAAGGGAGCTTTGTTTCAGCATCCTTTTATCCAAGCAGTGTGCTGCAATTCTGACCAGCCACTGCAGCCACCCACCACCCATCCCAGCATGAGGGGCACGTTGGGCGCATGCGGCCATGTGAGTAGTGTGAAGCCGACGTAAATAATGATCTCCGCGGTGTAGTGGGGACAACTGACCCACTCAAACGCAGCCCCACGTGGTATGGAGTAGACTGACAGGGCTTCCCTCTCTGGTCCTGTGCTCGGCCTGCCACTACCTGGGGTCAAGGAAAGTGAGTGAGGCCGAACTTGCTCTGTTGGGCCCTGCCTGCCATTGAGAGCAGCGCAATAGAGGCAAGTCTGCGCCTTTTCCGATCAGGCCAGCACAGCACGTGACAGGGAAGGGAGACGCAGTGGGCGGCTGCTTTGATTGTCTTGTGCTGATGCCTAGCTGGCAGGCCTGGTGCCCTATTAAGGGGTACTTCTGCGGCTGCTTGGTTTGAGCTGATGCCCCTGGAATCCAAAAGGCTCAGGCGAATGCAGCACCTGCAACCCCTTTGCCGCCTCTCTTGTCCCCGCAGCCGCGTGTGGCTGCCAGTGACGCCAGCACCCAATGGGAGTGGAACTGCAGGGCAAACCCAGCCAGAATGACGCCCAAGCCCTGCGGATGGAAAAAAGCAGTCGCATGCACCAAGCATAGCCTGAGCGCAAGAACCTCTGATGGCACACAAAGTTCCATTGGCTGCATCCGGGAGAGTCTCCCGCATGCTGCTGATCCGGCAAGGAGCGGGCTGCCGCAGGCAACAGGCCACGAAATGGAAAGGAGCAGTTGCACCTGGTTGCAGGCAACAGGCCACGAAATGGAAAGGAGCAGTTGCACCTGGTTGCAGGCAAAAGGCCACGAAATGGAAAGGAGCAGTTTCACCTGGTTGCAGGCAGATTTCCATCAGGAGGAGGCCAAGCGCATAAGGAGGGGCTGAGCAGCGCAATGCACACGCACCAGGGCTACCTTCAGCCTGGCTGGCGAGTCCATGGTGTGTTCCCAAGCGCCTCGAAGTGCCATTGGCGCAGAGGCCCCTCGCGTGAGCAGGGCCGCAAAAAAATCCTTCGTCGCCCCCTCCGTGAGGCCCTTCCCCATGTCCCCCATGGAATAGCTGTGGGGGTGAGGTAGGAGCCCTTGCATTGCGACTTGGGCCCACTGGCTGGGCTGGGCAGCGCAGAGCATAGACATTGGGGCTACGACATAGTACGACAGCCCAAACACGTAAGCAATCACGTGCATGCGGGCGGCTGGGGGGTACACCATGATGCAGCATGTCTCCACAAGGCGGCGGATCAGGTGCACCAGGAACAGCCACAAGGAGATATATTGGATCGCCTGCAGCAGCAGCACCACCACCACCCTTGGCAAGTGCGTTATAATCTGAACCAATGCGATCATGGTGACTTCCCTGACAAGACTCCAAACAGCGACCAACAAGGATTTGACAAGATTAAGAGGCCTTCCTAGGAAGGAATAAGTTTAAGTGGGCTTGCAAACTGAGCAGTGAGTACCCACTTCTGCGAGGGATGGGAAGACGATGGCACGTGGCTTGTCTTCTGGGAGTGAAAAATTTCGCAAGGGGGTAGCCAGGAGGACAAGAAGAGAGCAGCAGATGGTGCCGACAGCATAAAAGTGAGAGAACCATGCTTGAGGAACAGCCAAATCCTGCAAAACCAGGGTCAGAGCAAGATTGGAATCGACATTTGTTAAAGAAGTGGGCTTTCTTGAGCAATGTTCCACAGCCAGATTGCTGACAGCACAGTGAAAGCAACAAGTGGACAAGTGGAGCACATGCGGGAACGAATGTACACACGCACACACACTTGCTCACATGCACGCACGCACGCGCACACACACACACACACACGCACACGCATGCACGCGCGCACACACACACACACACACACACACACACACACACACACACACACACACACACACACACACAC
>LFIK01001786.1_pt1 | contig 17196 bp, 32 predicted proteins | sample 643401 | NCBI WGS metagenome assembly LFIK01 (sample SAMN03777447, study PRJNA286221) | soda lake metagenome | biome: soda lake; feature: Kulunda steppe; material: water; isolation source: sample T5-Br brine of Lake Tanatar-5 | place: Russia: Kulunda steppe | collected 2010-07
GCTGTTCTGTCCTTGGTCACCATAGCCCATGCTTGAAGTGCTTGAAGTATGTGGTCAGGTAAGGCTCGCATGTGTGAGTCTTTAACTTTTTGACTTATTTGTTTGTGGACCTTCGAGGTGCATTCCTTTTTGTAAGAGAGGAGACCAACTAATTCAGAGTTTAGGTCTTTGGGTGGAGGTACGACTTGATTATGATAGCCTGAATCCCGTGCATGGTGGAAGGTATTTGTTAGATTTATGTATAGCTTAGTGCTCAGCATACCAACACATTTTCCATCAGGGGTGTATATACAAGCCCTTGTAGCATCTGAGACTTGTGGAAGTGTGGCATGAATTGCAGGGCTTATAGGAATTTCTGTATCAATTCGATGGGCTTCTGTCCTTTCCGGCTTGACTTGAGTAATTTGGTTGATTTCTCTGATCCATTCTTTGCATTTCCCAGTGGGTTGAATATCCAGTTCTGGGTTAGTGGGCTGCATATCGAAGACAGCTTTTTTCTGATAGTATCTCCGTGTGTTGATTTCCAAGTATTTATAGGATCTGGATGCAGGTCAAAGCCTTGGCGTTCCAGGTAATCACAGCTTGTATCTTTTGGTGCTTGTACTTGGGATTCATATTCAGAAACCCTCCTTTTGAGGCTCTTCCATTCATTTAATAGTTCTTCCGGCACACATTTCATTCATGAAGCTCATGATGCTTCGCATGCAAAATTGGACCACGCATCATTCAACTCACCATTCTTCAGTCAACCATGCTTATGAGAACTACTCTTGAATTCGCACAGGTAGCCTGAGCTTTTGCAAGTTTACTTCTTCGTTGCCCCATCCATTTCAGAAAGTTATCTTCATCACTGCTGCTTGTATAACCTTCCTGTCTTTGCCTCACGCATATCCTCCAAGTTCAGGGCAAATGGTGATACGGACAGGCTCAAGCATTTAAGTAGCAAGTCCTCTTGTGCTGCGAGATTGCTCACAGTTCATCCTCGCCGGTTTCTGATGCACAATTGGCACTAATCATGGCAAGGACTCTTCTTCACGGACTGTGTAAAGCGTATCAAGCCTGTACTCATCAGAGTCCACCTTTAAGACGTCGCAGGCCCCGCATTGATGCAAGGATAGGGACAGTCCCTTGCACAGGGCCATCACACCGAGAGCTTGAACACACTGCCACGAATCATTCCATTAGAAATGAGGCATCCACCAAGGGCATCTACCACTAATTTGACTCATTTCACAAGACAACCAGACAAATCATCAAGGCGCAGGATAGTACAGCCACCGCCTTGAATCATTAGCTGCTCATCTACCACATCTGGTTGGCATTGAGCTGCCTATTGACCAGCCCTTGCTGTTGCACCACATTTTCCTTGTCAGCAAACGGTACCGCTGCTTTGTCAGTGAGGGGCACCTTCTGTGTGCCCTTGGATGGAGTCCCGGCACTCCCGCCAGCAACTGCTCCGCTGCAAGCTTGCTGCTGCTGCTGCTGCTGCTGCTGCTGCAGAAGCCGCTCCATCCTGCAGGCATGGCACAAGAATTGTTCTGTCAGGTGGTGCTCTGATCATATGTCGTCCCCTTGAATTCTATCTGTTACCGGCTTAGTAAAAGCGCATGACACACAACAAGGCGTAAATTGCTGCACCTCGCATGCCAGCTGAGTACGGTGGCATCAATTGAGAAAGCCCCCCGACAAGGATGCAAGACATGGCCACAAGCCCACAGCTCATTGTGCACACATTTGTGTGTGGCTCATGTAAACATGTATACGTGTGTCCATTGTGCATTTGTGGGCGCATGCATGCATGTCAGCATGTACATATGCTAGTGTGTGTGTATGGGGGGGGGCAAGGGGGTGCATGTGATGTGAGCACACGTGATGCGTGCATTTGTGGTGCGTGCTTGCATGTGGTGTGTGCTAGCGTGTGCGCATGCGTGCACACACACTTGTTTGCTTCAGTGCCAATGAGTTGCTGTGATAAGGGCACCCAACGCACCTCTTCAGCTTCTGTGTCAGCATATCTACATCGTACTCCAGGCTGCGCACGTCCCGCAGGTTGTCAAAGCCAGAGCAAGAGCCGCCTGCCTTCTCGATATCACTCCGCATCCTGGACACGCACACAGAGGAGGCACGTGCTTCACTCAGCAGGCACGGGGGGGCACATTCGTGTTGGCTTGCTCACGGGCATGCCCATGCATCCCCACCGCAGTCCACCCAACCCAACAAATCTGGGCCGAGCGAGTGCAAGGTCCACACACATTGCGCCAGAGCCGAGAGATTTAGGACATTGGAACCGCAGCAGACTCCTTGGTTCTGCATGTCCTCGGTCACTTTGGGCCTTGAGCACGCGCTGAACCCCTTGCATTCTCCTAGGCTGCATAGCTGCTGCATCTGAGAGGCAACCCACCTGTACAGCAGCGCCTGCAGCTTCAGTTCTGCGCGCTTCGTGCGCCGAAGGTCCGCCTCCAACGCCACGCACTTGCGGCCAAGCTCAGCCAGCTGCTCGGCCTCCGCCGCTCCCCCCGCGAGGTTAGCACTGCAGGCACACCGCAACGTGCACGGAGCGTGCATGCATTTTTCTCGTGTGGCAGCAGACATTGCCATGTGCTTGCACTTGACCAGAGGCATGCCCTGTAGGGAGGGCCTCCTGGTGATGTAGGCCAGAGAGCGCCCGGCTGCAACCGATGCTTCCGATGCACAGGCGCAGGCAGAGCACATATGTGTGGGGATTACCATCTTTTCCCTGCCTGATCCACTTTGCTCACGCGAGAAGCGCGCATGCATACCTGCAGCCATGTTTGCCTGACCAACCATGCAGTCCAGCTTGCTCTTGCATACCCCCGTCCCTTGTCGCGCCCATCCATCCACACGCGTGCATGCACACGCACGGAGGGGCACACCCATGCCACGAATGCACTCCTCACAAGCACAAGCATGCGCCCAGGCACACGCGCACCTGCCCGCATTCTCCTTATCGCCGCTGCCAGCGGCCTTGACGAGCTCCGCCTGCAGCTGCGCGTTCTGCTCCCCCAGCCAGTGGATCTGGCTCTCCAGCGACAGCATGCGCGCATTCAGCTCTGCCTCCTTTGCCTTGGCACACAGGTCCACCTGCATGCACGCAGGAGCGCACAGTGCATGTGCGCTGCTGGACATGTGCTGCAGGCTTGAGCTCTGCTGGGGGCTCACTGCCGCTGTTGCACCTCTGCCTTGCGGTGAGCGTACCGTCCGTGATGTGCATGGGTGGAGGAGAGCCTGGTGCCCAAATCACGTCACGGCTCTGCACCACCCGCCCGATCCACGACGGGTTGCTGGGCAGCAGGCTGGACCAAGGGGGCCCCCTCTCTTGAGGAGCCTCACCAAAAGTGCACGTGTGCAATCAAAAGGGTAGGCGGGCATCGGCAGGGACCCTGTGCCCGCAGAGGCAGATGCAACGGGTGGCAGGACGGATGGCATACGCTGCATCCCCATCCCACACACACCCACCTCTTCCACAGCCACCATGCTTTGCTGCCGCTCCGCCTCCACTGTCGCCTGCAGGGCCTCCACAGCAGCACGCGCCTCGTCGCGCTCCTCATGCAAACGCTCCACTGCACGCCTGCACCATGCATGTGCAGCCAGCCAGGACAAGTTCCCACCCAAAAAACTCGCATGCGCAGCAGTGAGAAGCCGCGGTGCTCTTCCTTTGGGGGGGCCAGGATTCACACACCTCAGAGGACCCTTGCTGCATGCACTGCCTACCTGCCTGCCGGCCTGCCTGCGTCAAGCAAGCTGCTGCAGTGCGTGGCATGCGCAAGCCCAACTGCACGCCCAAATGCACCTACAGATCCCCACGCACGCACCACAGGCACCGCCGCTCCAGTGCGTGCATGTGCGCGCACCTGTGGCCCGCCTCCAGCGCCTCCAGCCGCTGCGCCATGCGCGCCAGCATCTCCTGCTGTGCCAGCGTCGGCCCCTGCTGCTGCTGCTGCACAGCGTGCAGGTGCTCTGCCAGTTCGGTGCGTGCAGCTTCTGCCTCTTGCGCGCGCGCCTCCAGCACGGGCATCTGGGCACGCATCTCATCCAGCATCGCCTGCAGTTTTTCGCCTGCGTGCAAGCGCATGCATGTACGCTTGCAGCGTTGGGTGTGGGCGCTCCTGGAGCAAGTTCTGCCTCTCCATCTTCCTTCATTATAGAACCTGTCTGCCAAGCCACGATGAGCCTGGAGAGCATGGGCCCATCTCCTTTCCAGGACATTCATGCCCATCTCTTCCACACCTCTCCGCATACGTAACCATGGCAAACTGTGCCCCACCTGCGGCCTGCGCATCTTTGCGCTTGCCGAGCTCCACCTCGTACGCCTCCTTCAGCCGCACCATCTCTGCAGTGGCGCTGCCAGCCTGTACCGACAGCAGCAGCATGCGGCAGGTGGGGTCAGTCCTGTCATGGACGCCTGTGCATTGGCAAGGCACGAGGGGGATCCTGCCAAAAGGCAGGCCGTGCCTTGACCCTTGCTGGGGGTTTGGGTGCGGGCCGCCTTGCATTGAAGGGTATTGCTGGGGACACCTCTGAATCATCATTTGCTTTTACAGGCTCCCACCCCCTCCTCACTCCCTCTTCTCCTCCCTTCTTCACTGTCTATCATCCGTCCCATCCCCCTTCTTGCATGCTTCCTCATGCCTTTCCCCCTCTCTTTCCCCCTGCTTCACGCACATTTCTAAGTTGCATGCACGTGTGAACACACATGCACAGACACAACACAGACACACAGATGCACACCTGGAGCTGAGCAGCCTCCAGCTCGGCCTGCAGGGCGCCACGCTGCTCAGACAGGGCCGCCACTTGGGCTGTGGCCTCCTGCAGCTGGGCTGTGGCTTGCTGCAGCGCGCAAGCTTTGGCATCCACGGCAGACTGCATAGGCACACAGCGGGAAAGCAGAGTGTCTAGGGACTGACGCAGGGTGGGATGCTGCAGTTGCTCGCATACCTGAGCAGGCCCCAGGCGCTCAGATGTACACATTGATGAGACTGTGCTCCCGCTCCCTCAGTCGCTGCCCTCAGCAAAACTGCACATGCATACCTGCATGCCGAACCTGCTCTAAGCAAGGACTACCATCCCCCTTGTGTCAAAGGTCGCGGCTGCCCCCCTTGCCTGTCTCACTATCCCTCTCTCCCTTGCGCACACAAACGCGCGCGCACACGCAAGCACGCACACACACATGTGCCACACATGGACAAAGTATGCGCAACCGAGCAGTGCCATGCAAGGTCCAATGCATAAGGATGAGCGCAAACTGTGCTGTGAAGGGGTGCCGGCACATAAGGGTTCCACACAACTATGGCGTTGTGGGCAGACCCCCTGCAGGCACTTTGATGCTTGTGCTTTCGGGCCATGCAAAATCAAGGGCAGTAAGGGCACACGCATACCTGCTTGTACTGGCTTAAGCCACACCCCTGCACTCAGCACAAGGGCAGTGAGGGCCCGCCTGTACCAGCTCAAGCTACACCCCTGCGTCCAGCACATACACACTCACGCACACAGACACACACTCACCCTCAGCTGCTCAGAGAGCGTCTCCGCATCAAGCAGGTTTGCCTCCAGCTGCTCTGCCTTAGCACGCACAGCATCCAGCTCCTGGCCCAAGTCAGCGGCAGCCACCTGCGCCCGCAGCACGAGCCAACACCTAAAGCATGAGCGCGTAGCCAGGAGAGAGTGGCCAAGACACCCACCACACATGTACAGTCTTTGTGTGTATGCACATGAACACAAACACACAGTGATGCATGTGCATTGAAAACCCTGTCAGCTGGCGCACTTGAGTGTACAACTTGACCTTGAGGCCAGGACCCTGTGTGTGTTTATGTGACTAGCTGCGCACTGGCACAGCGATCCCCCAACCACTGCCCTTTTACCTAGGCCCAGCCCTGCTGCTGCGCAGGCCGCTTGCGTGCATGTGGCGCAGCCTCTTCAGCAGCGGCACACCTGTGCCACTCACAAGCCAGGGATCTATTGAGCCAGCCCAGCCACCACACACGCGGTAGCAGCCTCACCTTGGCCTCCTCAGCCTCCCCACTGAGGCGTGCCTCCACAGAGGCGCGTGCTGCCTCAGCGTTGTCCAGCGCGACCTGCAAAAGCAGCCGGTCAGCGGCGTGGGCGCATCGATGCTCGCGTGCTGCAGCAGCCCGCAAGAGGGGGGGCTCTGCGGCAGGCACCGCAGTGTGTTGCGGCTGTGGTGCAGCGGGCCAGGCTGGGGGCGGTGGTGGGTGCACTGCATGCTTTGCAGCATTTGCGGCACGTGCCCCACGGCACAGATTAAGCAGCGCCTACATCACACGGCACTGGTTTCCAGGCAAGGCGCTGAGGGGCGGCGCCTCCTCTCCCCACTCCATGTGCTGGGGGCTCAGAGCACTGCAGGGTCCCCTAAGGACACGCCTACGAGGGCACTCCTGGCTCCACCACAGCCTTCATCCCTCACCCTGAACCTGCGATCCCTTACCCACAGCCCACACAAGCGTCCCCCATCCCCAAAAGCGACCTCCCACCAAAAGTCCACACTGGAGCGAAAGAGCCGCTGCAAGGCCCTGCCTCACAGCACAAGTCCCACCTGCAGCTGTGCCACCTTATCCAACAGCTGCTGCTGCTGCTCTGCCGCGCCCAGCAGCAGCTGTGCCTGGGCAGCCTCCAGGGCCGCCCTTGCAGCGGTCGCATCGTCCAGGGATAGCTGCAGGTGCGACTCGACAGTGGCGCGTGCAGCCTGAGCCTGCTCCAGCTCCACCTGCAAAAGAGCGGCATGCAGGATGCGGGCCAGGCAGTCCTTGTGGATGCACGTGTGTGTATGTTTGTGTGCGTGTGCCTGCATGCTTGTGTGCGTGGTAGGGCACTCACATACACACAAACATGGGTCCCTGTGTGCGTCCATTCACTTGCACGAGCATGCAGCGCGCAGGCTGCAGCCCACCAGCAAAGCGAGTGTGGGCGTTTGCATGGCGGGTGCTGCACTTCAATGCAGGCCCAGGACCGACCACAGGCATAAGCAGAGAGCAAGCCTTAAGACCACATTGGGATGGGTCAGCCCATGGCTCCCTGGCCACAGCAGCACCACGCCGCACCTGCAACTGCTGCACCTGGGCTTGCAGCTGCTCCTGCGCGCCAGTTCCCTCCTCTTTTGGAGCCGCCACTGCATCAGCAGCTGGTGCCGCCTGTTCCTGGAGCTCCGCCAGCTGCTCCTGCAGCTGCTGCACGCGCTCCTCGGCACCCTGCAGCGCGCGGTCCCTGCTGGCGCCCAGACTTTCCAGGTCCTGGGCAATTGTATGTGGCGAGCAAAGGGTGGAAGCGCTATGATGGCGGGACAAAGTGTGCAGGCGGGATGTCTTGCATCCAGGGAGTTGCTGGGCAAGGAGAGCAGCACATTGACCAACACCGTCAAGCTCAGGTCCAGTTGTAAATGTGTCAGGTCCAGTTTCAAATGCGTTAGGTCTGTTAGGTCCAGCTGTATACATGTCAAGTCCAGTTGTTAATTTGTTGGGTCCAGTTGCAATTGTGTCAGGCCCAGGTGTAAACGTGTTATAACCAGTTGCAATCGGGCATGTGCGGCCAAGGTGCTGCACGCATGTGACCTGGCATGGGTCTCTGTGCTCCTTCCTTCAAAATACTGCTTGCCCTTGTGGCAGTGAGCACGCAGCGCGCTGCCTTCTGCCTACCTGCTGCAGGGCAAGCACACGCTTCTGCAATGTCTCCACCTCCTGCTGCTGCTGCTGCTGCTGCTGCAGCAGGGGCTGCTCTGGCTGGGCACATTCCTCTACAGCCACTGCGTGCGCCCCTGCCTCTGCCATCTCTGCATCAACCATGGCTCCGCTGCCTATCTGCTCGCCTGCCTTGTTCCCTTCAGCGAGTGCAGGGTTCAACGCCTCCAGTGCTGCACCTGCTGCTGGTGCAGGGGCAATAGCATCGGCAGCAGGGGCAGCAGGGGCAGCAGCAGCTGTGGCGTAGGCCTGCACCTCATCCTCCAGAGCAGCGCAGTGGTTCTGCAACTCTGTCAGTGCTGCGTCCGCCTCTGCCAGCTTGCGCTGCAGCTCCTCCCGCTGCTGCTGCTGCAGCAGCACCTCCGACTCCTGCTGCGCCTGCTGTTGCTGCGGCACCGCAGCCACTGCTGCTTCTGCTGCCGCAGCTGCGGCAGTGAGCTGCTGCAGCTGGTAGTCCTTGTCGGCCACCTCGCTTGTCAGGTCATTGTATGCCTGCGGGGGGGGGTGCCAGGCAGCCTGCACTGTGCACTCCTGCACAGAAGACTTGATGCTGGTGCAAAGTCCGCTGCACAAACATTAAAAAGCTTAGGAACACATGAAAAGGGGCACCTTACCGCATGTCCTCCCTTTCCCCCACGTCTCATTCCTCTCTTTCTCTCTCTCATTCTCTCATTCTCTCTCTCTCTCTCTCTCTCTCTCTCTCTCTCTCTCTCTCTCTCTCCCTTTCCCTCCCTCCCTCCTTCTCACGCAAGCTCGCACACAACCACACCCGGTCGCACCTGGCACGCCTCCTGCAGCTGCGCATCCTTGCTGGCTAGCTCGGCGCGCACATCTGCAAGGGCCTGCACCAGGGCTGCTGCTGATGCGGCCTCGAGCTCCCCGCCTGACCCTCCATCCTCTTGCTGCTGCTGCTGCTGCTGCTGGCCCTGCTCGGCCCCAGGAGCAGCATCAGCGCATGTGCCGGATGCGGAGGCGACAGTGCCCGCCTTGCTGCTGGCCAGTTGCACAGACAGGTCATCGATCACAGCCAGCAGCTGGTCGCGGTGTGCCGCCAACTGCTGGTTGTGCTGCTCCAGGGCCTCATGGGTGGCGCGCGCAGCAGCAAGGGCTGCACAAGCAACAGTGCGCACAAGTGCGCGCACATCTTGAGCGGGCGTGATCAGCAGGCGAAGGCTTGTGAGCGCACAAGGAAATGCATGTGTTTGTGTGTGTTTGTGTGTGTGTGTGTGTGTGTGTGTGTTCCTGAGCTATCAAAGCCATGGGCAGTCCTTCACAAGGACATAAGAGAGAGTGTGCATGCCTCAGACAGCTTTGCCCATATGATTCCCATGCGGCACTTTTGCACGCGGGAACCTGCGCACGAGCCACAGCAGCCCTGCTGCAACAATTGCAAAGGCTTCACCAGCACATGCTTTTGAGGGCACCCGAACCCCCCCCAGCAGGCCGAGCAAGCACAGGGCTGCTTCTGGTGAGCCTGCAAGCACCCCACATCCCCAGTACCTGCTACGTGATCCTCCACAGCGTCGTGGGCTGGCGCGGCCGCGGCCACAGGTGACCCAAATGCCGTGCCGGACAGCTGCGCGTGGCTACCTGTGGCCTTGGACAGGCGGCTCTCAAGCTGCTCCTGCAGCTGTGTGCGCTCCTGGAGCAGGGCTGCGTGCGCCCCTGTGGCCAGGTGCGCGCACCAGGAGGGGTCAGTGTGCCGTCGTCAAACAACAGGCGATCCACATGGGGGCCATCCGGCTGGCTGCCTGCCTTTGGCAGGATGGCCAAAGGCAAGGTGTACAGGTTGCCTGTACTGGAGTGCATTGCTTGGGAGGGCAGTGCACGACTTAGACAGCACGCGCTGGGCGCAAGACGGCAATGCTTTGTTCCCTTGACTTGTGAGGCCCAAGCAAGCCCCGCCATCTATCCTGAATGCAACCTAGCTGCAGTTGTCCTGTGCACACATGCGCACCTTGCAATTCCTGCAGCTCCTGCTGCAGCACTGCCACCTTCTGCACAGCCAGCGCACCCTCAGCATCCTGCTGCTGCACGCTGCCTGCCAACCCTGCTGTTGGTGCTGCCGCAGCCTGCGCAGCAGCTAGCTGCTCACGCAGTTGCTGCACTTGCAGCTCCATTGCAGCCCGCTCCTCGTTCCAGCTAAACTCAAGGTCGGTGAACTCCTGCATTGCCTGCAGCAAGGAGCATGCCATAGGGGCCCCACCACCCCACTTAGATGAATCATACCACAGAGGTCCCACCATGAAGCATGGCACCAAGTAGCATGCCACAGGGGCCCCACCACCTCACTTAGCAGATGCATGCCTATGGGCCCCACCGCCCCACTAAGTAGAAGCTTGCCCTGCTGCGGGCTGCGGCATAGGCAGAAAGAAAGGAAGCACAGCGAGAAGCACGAGATCTTCCCCCCACCTCCTGTTTGGAAACAAACGCTAGCCACACTCCAAACTTTGCAAGACGCCTCGCCTGTCCTTTGCGCATCAAAAACCACCAGCATTTGCAGCACTCTGCCTTTTCTGCCCTGACGCCATACCCCACGCACCTGGGCAAGCTGGCCCTTCAAGTTCGCCACTTCCTCGGTAGCAACCCCAGCAGCCTCAGCCCCCGCCTTCTCCACCGCCTCCCTCTCTTTCTGCGCGGCTGCCTGGCTTGCGACCGCTGCTTCCAAGTCTGCATGCGCCTTGGCCAGGCCCTCTGCAGCGCTGGCAGCGCGCGCCTCTGCCTGCAACAGCTGAGCCCGCACGTCCCTGCATGCCGCGCGGAGCCATGGCGTGGTGTGGAACAGGGGAAGGTGTGCAGGGAATGAAGAGCAGGTGGCAGGCAGGCACAAGGCAGTGCCACAGCTGAGCATCATCGAACCAACAGCCGGCAGGATCAAGAGCCTGATGAGCAGCAGGCCATGGACCTGAGACGTGCTCAAGGAGACAAGGACTGCATTGCTGGCCCCGCACCATTCACACGCTGACACAGGCATATGGTGCGCAATGCACTCCCGCCATGCCTCCAGCCACGCATGCCCACACACCCGCTCATGCGCTCACACCCTGGCCCCAAGGTGTGGGCACATTCCAGACAAGCCGTGACACGAAAGTGCAGCAGCCAACCCACCAGCTTAAGGAGCACAGCCGTGTTGCACAATGTAAAGCCCGACTTCCCAGTCCCTGCAGCCACAACGGGCCACACCGCGCGCGCAAGCTGCCCTCACTTACTCAAGCTCGCCCCTCAGCCCAGCCAGGTCCCCCTCCAGGGCAGCCGCCTGCGTGCCAGAGCGCTCCAGTGCCTGCGCCTGCTCCTCGAGCTGCCCTTGCAGGCGCGTCATCTCTGTGCCCAGCGTGTCTGCCTGGCCTGCGGGCAGCCAGGCGTGTACCATGCAGCAGCGCGGTGTGCACCCAACCCAGGCACGCCCAGGTGTCAACGTCTGGCAGAAGGGGGGCGCTGAGGCAGGGCATCGGCAAGTGCACTGTGGGTGCGGGAGGTAAGTGCGGGCCTGCTAGCTGCACGCTCACGCACCAAGGCCCAGGCTCCAAATCAGCCTCGTGCTACTCACGCCAGTCTGCCACGTGTGCCCACCCAAAGGGCGCTTGCTAAAGTGATTACGGACACACAAACGCTGATTGAGTGCCCGCACAGGGCAGCCAGGCCCAGACGCACCATCCTACGACCTTTAACCTCTCGCCAGGCCCCACACAACCTCTGGCCCATCTAACGCAATTGCCTGCCCCGGCCTTCAACACACATTGCCACACCACCTTCCTCACCTTCAGCTGCGCCTTGTAGCTCCAGTCTACCTGCAGCCTCACAGTCACTCCTCACCTGGACCTTGACCCTCAGCCTCACCACATCAATTCATCACCATACCGCCGCATCACTCACTCTGTACCACATTGTATAGCTCCACGGCCTGGTCCAGCTGCTGCTGCAGCTCATCACGGCGGGCCTGAGTGGATGCCAGGCCTGCCTCAGCCTGCTGCAGCTTGATAACCAGCTCCTGAACCAGAGCACGCCAATATGTGTGGAACGCGAGTGTTTTTGCGTGTGGAGCTGTAAGCATACCAGGCAAAGGAGCTGCACAGCATGTGCATTGGAACAGCATGTCATAAGCCGCGTAGGATCAGCAGGAGCATTCAGGGCGTGCTTTTGATCAGGGGCTCCTGCAGGGCAGCCACGCGCTTGCCACCGTACGCGTGCTGACCTGAGCGGCCCCTTCCGCTGCAGCCAGCTTCTCTGCAGCCGCCTTTTCTTGCTGGGCCGCCGCCACCTGCTGCTCGTTGGCTGCATACTGCAGGTCCGCCACCTCCTCATGCGCGGCAGACAACTGCTGCTGGAGCTCCTGCAGCTCGGGCAGGCGGCTCTGCAGGCAGGCGCCAACATGCACACAGACAAGCTGCTTATCTGTGGTCAGCCATTGCTTTGTGCAGGCTGGGTCTTAGCACACAAGCTCTCTCACGCTTCGAAAGAGGTGATGAGAATGCAGAAGCCCTGAGCAAATGAATTAATCTCCAAGCAAAATGTTGAACGGCTGGTGTGCCTGGCTGTGTTGAGAGCTGAGAGATATGTGTTGAAGGCAAGCAAGACACAGGCATAGACAGGCATACAGCCACACACACGCATGGCCAAGGGAAGGGAAGCATGCCCAGACCTGGCGGCAGATCTACCCATTGTGCAGCCACAGGTCAAAACATGAAAAGACTCATGCATGCAACTGACTCTCAGCCATCTGGGAGAAGCAATCTAGGAAAAGCCACACACCTCAGCAGCAATGCGCGCGTCCTCAGCAGCAGATGCAGCCGCCTTTGCAGACGCCAGCTCCTCCTGCACAGAACAGGCACGTGCTATTTGTGCTCGACTCGAAGACACAAACACACAGTCACAATCACACGCACACACACCTCACAGGTCTGGCAGGGCCCAGCGCTCTTGCCAGACACGCACGCACACTGCTCCAGGTATGCAGCTTCATCACACCCCCGGCGCAGGAGAGTCGGCAAATGCTTGCCGAGACTTGCACGAGGGGCGCCTGGGCCCACATAAGGCACGGCCAGCCCCTTGAATGCATGAGGCAGGCGCAAGGGCCTTGTGGACATGGGCTCGGCTTGCCTGGGCCGACACGTGCAGGCGATTGAGCTCCGCGTGCTCCCCTTGCAGCACGGCCATCTGCTCTGCCATCTCGTTGCTCGAGGCTGTGAGCTCCTGCAGTGCAGTGAGGCACAGCGTGGAGGGCCTGAAGCATGCGCATGCTGCCTTCTGCCTGGAGCGGGGTGCGACAGCAGTGAGAGCAGCGGCCAGAAGGGGACTCCCTGAACGTGGGCCATCACAGGGAGCCAATCAAAGACACAGAGCGTGTACAAACATGGCTGGATGTGCTTGCGACACGCAGCTCAGCGAGGGCACAGGATGACGGGCAACCACAACTGTACCAATGCCTGCACAGGCGAGCAGATGCGCCCAGGCCCTGTGCATCTCTGCCAGCGCGCATCCCTTGGCCTTGGCCTGCGCACCTGCAGCGTTGTGCGCAGCTGCTCCGCCTCCGCCTCCAGCTGTCCCTTGGCTGCGCCCACGGCAGCGTTCTCCTCGCGCAGGCCCGACAGGGCGCTGTTAGCCTCTTCGTGGGCTGCTTGCAGCGCCTCCAGCGAGCTGTTTGTGGCTGCCAGGCGCTCTGTGGACCACAGGCAGCACACACACAGGGTGCTTGCGTGTGTGCAGGCCGGCTCCGCGCCATGACCTCTACGCTGCGGCGGCAGCCATGTTGACTTCACCAAACCAACGCTACAGGCGCTGGAACATGGGGACAGCTGTCAATGGTCTGACCAAGCGCAGCATGTTTGTGCAGTGCAAACAGCCAAATAAGGATGAGGCAGGGCAAGCCAGCAAGCTGGGCGGGGAATCCCAAAGCTGGCCGGACAGGAGGGCAAGTTGGGTGCAAAGAGCAAAATGTTGCCGGCAGACATCATGCGCGCGCTGCCCCATTGATCTACCCTTCCCTGCCCTGCGCACCTTGCACAGCGTCGTGCTCCCTCTGAAGCACGTCCTTTGCTTCCCGCGAGCCGGACAGGTCTGCGCTCAGGCGCGTGTTGTCCGCCTGCAGCTGGCTGATCTTGGACTCGTGCTCTGCCACCAGGCCCTCCAAACCCTGCAGCCCAGCAGCAGATGATCAGCTGCAGTGAGGTCTACCGCCGCGCTGGCGTGCAGGCAGAGATCCAGGTGCGTGCGCGTACGGTTAGCTGAGTGAGTTGTGCACGCCAGCAGCTCAAGGCGGCTCAACATTTGGGCCAGGCCTGGGAGGACTCTCCTGTGCAGGCGCACATCAGCGCCGCAGGTGTGTCTGCATGGGCGCGCACAGCCCCCCTACCTGGCATTCGCTACGCTTGGCCACCAGGTCCATGCTCGTCTTCTGCAGCTCCACCAGCGTGCTCTTAAGCTTCTCCTCCGTGGAGTTCAGCGCCTCGCGGCTCTTGTTGAAGTTCTGCGCACGCAAGTGGTGTGCATTGATCAGCAGGGGGTTGAAGACTCAAGCCATGACGCCATTTGTCAGAGGCTTCCCCCAAAGATGCCTGGCCCAACACGCCTGCCCCCGTGCACTGCCGGGCCCAGGTGATGGCGTGCCGCGGGCGCATGCGCTGTCAGGACAGCCTGATCCAGGCCCTCGACAGGTTGTGGTCATATCCAGCAGAACGGTGGTGGCTATAGCATCGTGGGCCAGCAGACCAGCATCACCCCTTTCTTGCTTGCTCTCCACTCCATCCTGCCTGGTATTTGCCACTCACCAGCATGATGCTCTCCCTTTTCTTCTGCTCGATGCTCTCCTGTTTGCCCTGGCTCCTGTCCAGCAGCTGCTTCTGGGACACCAGCTGCTTCACCTGCGCCTCCAGCTTGGACTTTTCCTGCGGGAATGTCAGGGGCAAACAGGCACAGGCTTTGCGGCGCACAGGGCACACGCAAGGCCACGCGATGCCGGTGCACGCACGCAGCTGTGCGTTCAGTGCATTGGGGCTGGTGACGGGTGGCCAGAGCCTTGACAGCAGAGGCCTCCCGAGGCTTGCACATTCAGCCAGGGGCACCAGGACTCCTGGAACCACATGTTCTCGCGCGCAGCCTCGGCTTCAAGGCATCATCCTGCTCCACGCAAGGCATGCAGCCTGCCCGTCCTGGTCCGCGGTGGCCTCCCCCTCCGCCTCCGCCTCCCTGCACAGCAGCCAGCTGGCCTGACGCGCGGGAGCTTCCAGCTCCTGCGGGGACCCCGGCCCTGCTTGGCTTATACAGCCCCCCCACCTGACAAGCGCTGGTTTTGTCTTGGACCGCCACCTTCAGCTTGTTCTCCAGGTCGCCCAGCTTTTTCCTGCGTGAGCACGGAGGGCAAGCCAGCGGGCTGGGCAATGCTGCGCGCAGGTCCCACAGGCGCTGCGTGTCCCCAAGACATGCTGGAGCCCCAGGGGGGGGGGTACCTGGCCGGCACACCTAGCCGCTCCACAGGGTGCCAGCCTGGCACGCAGCGGTACACAGCGGCACGCTGCTGACCAGGCGCGCCCATTCCCAGCTGACTAGTCGCACCTGGGCTGTTCATGCGGTGGGGTATACACAAAGGGGTCTAACACGTTGCACACCCCTACAGCGCCTGGCTCTGCGAGCCTGGCACTGAGCGCAAGCCTTCCTCATGCAGGTCTATCTTAAGCAGCAGCCACATCGTTTACCATCCCAGAAAATGGCACAGCATCCATCCACCAGTCCCATGCCTGACAAAGGCCTGGATGGCACCCCCTGAACAGCCACAGCATCCCATGTGTGAAACACATGCAACATGTGTATGTGTGTTTGTATGTGTGTGTGTGTATGTGTGTGTGCGCACCACGACGCAAAACACAGCCATGCGCCCCCCTTTTGCTCCTGCAAACCACACCCACTTGAGGGCCTCCATTTCCTTGGCCGCAAGCTCCTTGCTCTTGCCGCCTGTCTTGGACTCCAGCTGCAGCTTCTGGATGTCGCTCTTCAGGGCGGACACCTCCTGCTTGTGCTTGATGCTGCGTTGTGCATGGCAGCGTGCAAACACAAAAGCATGCAGCGAGGCGGGCGTGGCGCTGCTGGTTTGCATACCTTCCACCAGTGATGTACCCTGAAGACTCACTCAGCCACAGGACTGTATGAAGACTGCAGGCATGCAAGGATATATACAGCCTGCGCGTCTGTGACCCGAGCCTCAGGCCCTGAAGCAGAGCAGGTCTGTTCTGCACAGGAGGGGCACCACGCCTGCCACACGCGGCAGCATAGCACATCCTCCAGGTGCTGAGGCCAGCAGAGAAGGCCAGAGCTCTCATCCCCGCAGGCCGGCCCCCGGCCTAGGGACATACGCATGCACTTACCGCTCCTCCCTGAGGTCATCCTTGGCCTTCAGAGCCCCAGCCGCCTCCTGCAGCCGCGCCTCCATTGTGGTGACCTGCGCACGCGCGCATGCCGACACGCAGCCCTGCCAAACGCTCATCGCCTGTGGCCCTGCTCAAGCCATCTTTGGGCCGCCGCTTAGGTCTGCGTTGCTGCACATGATGGCACAGCAGCAGGGCAGGCCCACATGGACGGCTCGCCTCCGTGCAATGGGTGGCAATAGGTGCATGCTGTCGCACTGTTTGCCTGGGGTGTGGGGCAGGCATGAAAGCAAGGGAGGCAGCAACCAGCCCGGTGCTGCCTGCCTGGTGCAGCAGCTGCTCATTCGGGCCAGCGCATCTCTCTTTACCTGCGCCTTCATCTCGTCCAGGCGCTTGGCTGCGTTGGCAGTGGCCTCGGTGGCAGCGGCTCGAGCCTCCTGCGCCTGCGCCTGGGCTGCCTCAACCTCCTTGCCTGCTTGCTCCTGCAGTCACATGCAACACAAAAGGGTGGACGGTCAGCGGCATGCGTACATACACAGTGCACTGGCTCGAATGCTTCTTGCTCTGCTGAGCGTGTGAGTATACAGTTTTACAATGTAGTCCTGCCAACGCCTCACTATGTGTGTGCCCGCACACACGTCCGCACACAAATAGCGACAGTCGTAGCAGCAGCAGCAGCTAACCTGGGTGGTGCGCAGCTGCTCTGCTGCAGAGGCTGTTTCCGTCTGTAACTGCTCTCGCAGGCTGGCTTCCATGCTTGCCGCCGCCTCCTGCGCAGCAGCAACACATGCGCCAGGAGGACCTCAAAAACAGGGTTAAACCACGTCCCATGAGCCGCCATTGCGCTGCTCAGACGGGTCACCTTCATTGAGATGGGTCACCACCATCTAGAGAGAGGCAGAGATGTGCTGGCGTCATCACGCTGCTCAGACGAGCCAAAACTTTTTCGGTGATGATGCAGCCACCCAACAAGCCCCCCAGCAAAAAAAAACACTCCTCTCGCATGGAGCCGCTGGCTGCACCACAGGCAAAAGCAGACTGACAAAGACATTGTACTCAGAGCAGCAATGCGAGCATGCATCTGCTCGGACAACCTCCTCCATCACCCTGCAAAGCTTCCCCCCCCCCCC
>LFIK01001787.1_pt1 | contig 17187 bp, 14 predicted proteins | sample 643401 | NCBI WGS metagenome assembly LFIK01 (sample SAMN03777447, study PRJNA286221) | soda lake metagenome | biome: soda lake; feature: Kulunda steppe; material: water; isolation source: sample T5-Br brine of Lake Tanatar-5 | place: Russia: Kulunda steppe | collected 2010-07
CCATCGGCGGTTGCATCAGCAACCGCACGTTACGCCGACGATTCACGCATTCGTGTGCAGCAGGGGCGGTTTTCGCAACTTGGTGACTGGCTGACTGAAGCAGGTCTTGTCGGTCAGGTGGATGGCGTGCTGCTGGATCTCGGCGTTTCGTCGCCGCAACTCGACGAGGCCGACCGGGGATTCAGCTTCCTGCGTGACGGCCCGCTCGACATGCGGATGGACCCCGGTCATGGCCCGAGTGCGTTCGAGTGGTTGCAGTGCGTCGACCGAACGACGCTGATCCGGGTGCTGCGTGACTATGGCGAGGAGCGCTTCGCGGTGCGTATTGCCACAGCCATTCTGACGGCGCGCGAAACGCAGAACCTGCCACCGACAACGGGCGCGTTGGCTGCTCTGGTAGCAGGTGCGATGCCGCGCAAGGAGGTCCACAAGCACCCGGCGACCCGGACATTCCAGGCGCTGCGCATTGCCGTCAATGATGAGTTGGGAGAGTTGCGGCGTTGTCTGGATGGGCTCTGCGACTGGCTGGCGCCAGATGGGCGCCTTGTGGTGATCAGCTTTCATTCGCTGGAGGACCGTATGGTCAAACGGTTCATACGGGATGCGTCGGGACGGCGTGATCTGCCGCCATCGGTGCCGTGTATCCCGGCAGGCTTGCGGCCGCGGATGTTGCCGGTCGGTCGCGTCATCAAGGCGGATGCTGCCGAAATTGCCAGCAACCCCCGGGCGCGTAGCGCCCGCGTGCGCGTTGCGGTGCGTCTGCCATGAGCAGTCAGCGGCTGTCCTGGCTCATCACGATCGTGCTGCTACCGGCGGTGCTGATATCGGCGCTGTTACTGGTGCACGGCAGACACGAGACGCGCGCGCTGTTCGTCGAATTGAACGAGCTGGCTCGCGAGCGTGATGAGCTCGATACGGAGTGGAGCAGGTTACAGATCGAACAAGGTGTCTGGGCGACTCACGGCAGAATCGAACGGGTCGCGACCTCGCGTCTCGACATGACCATACCGAACCGGAATGCCGTTGTGGTTCTGGTCCTTGATCACAGCAATTGAGGTGGTGGTGCAGACCAATGGCAAATGAAAGACCGCTTCATCAACGTCATACCCGCCACCCGGATGGGCGGCAATGGATACGCCCCGCGCGCTGGCGCCAGTTTCTGGTGCTCGGTCTGTTGATGTGTCTGCCCTTGGTGCTGTTGTCGCGAGCTGTCGATCTGCAGGTCGTCAACAACGACTTTCTGCTTGCCCAGGGTGATGCCCGCCATGTTCGTACACTGCCGATCGCTGCCCATCGCGGCGTGATTCAGGATCGGCACGGCGCACCACTGGCAATCAGCACGCCGGTCCAATCGCTCTGGACCGATCCGCAAAGGCTGCTGCAGCATGCCGAATACATACCGCAGCTGGCCGCCGCGCTCGGAAAGGAGCCGTCGGAGCTGGCAGCGCAGATCGAGCGGCGTTCGCAACAAGAGTTCATGTATCTGCGACGGCAGGCGGATCCTCGCCTGGTCGAGTCCGTCACGGCGCTTGGCGTGCCCGGTGTGCATGCTGCCGATGAGTATCGCCGATTTTATCCGGCTGCCGAGGTAACCGGGCATCTGCTTGGTTTCACCAATATCGACGATCAAGGGTTGGAAGGGCTGGAGTTGGCGTTCGATGGCTGGCTGCGTGGTGAGCCTGGCGCCCGCCGTGTCATGCGTGATCGGCCCGGCAGGGTCATTGCCGATATCGAGCAGATCAGACCGCCGGAGCCTGGGCGCGATCTGGTGCTCAGCATCGACACCACCTTGCAGTATCTGCTCCACCGTGAACTGGCACGAGCGGTTGCTCATCACGATGCGCTCGGTGGTTCGGCGGTGTTGCTCGACCCACGCAACGGGGAAGTCCTGGCGGTCAGCAATCAACCGGATTTCAATCCGAACATGATTCGTGCCGGTGTTCCGGCGAACGCACGCCGCAACCGCGCCCTGATCGATGCCTACGAGCCGGGCTCGACGATCAAGCCGTTTGTTGTCGCTGCGGCAATGGAGCTGGACCTGATTGACGCGTCAAGCGCCTTCGATACCTCTCCGGGTGTCATGCGCGTCGGTCGCCATCGCGTCAGGGATCTGCGCGATTACGGGACGCTCGATGTGACTGAGGTGATCAGCAGGTCCAGCAACATCGGTGTGACGCAGATTGCTCTGGCGTTGCCTGACGACGCGATCTGGGGATTGCTGCGTCGAGTCGGGCTGGGGGTGACGCACGATACCGGTTTCCCTGGCGAATCGGCTGGCATGCTGAGCCTGTTGCCGCCGCGTGATGCCGTCTCGCAGGCGACGCTGTCTTTCGGGTATGGCTTGTCCGTGACGCCACTGCAGCTGGCCCAGGCGTATGCCGTATTCGCCAATCAGGGGGTGCTGATGCCGCCGACCTTGCTACGGCGTGACGCCAGCGAGCCCGGTGTGCCTGTGCTGTCGCCAGACGTCGCCGATGCTGTGCTCGGCATGATGGAACATGCGGTTGGTCCGAACGGGACGGGTCGTCGTGCTGCGGTGCCTGGATATCGAGTGGCTGGCAAGACGGGAACCAGTCGCAAGGCCGTTGCGGGTGGTTATGCAAGCGATCGTTACGTCTCCTGGTTTGCCGGCATTGTGCCGGCAAACGATCCGCAGCTGGTGATGGTGGTCATGCTCGATGAACCGACCCGCAACGGCCGTTATGGCGGTGAGGTTGCAGCGCCGGTCTTTGCCAATGTCATGCAATCGGCTGTGCGCCTGTTGAACATCCCGCCCGAGCTGCACGATACCGGCGATGCGATCATGGCATTCGGCCCGCACGGGCTTGTCGATGTCGAGCAACCGTGACCGGCATCGGCCTGCGTCGGCTGCTCAAGGATGAAGCCGTGTCGGCGCCTGACATCCAGCTCAGCGGCCTGTCCGCGGACTCTGGTTGGCTTGCGCCTGGCTGGGCGTTTGCCGCATGCAGTGGAAGCCGGCAACACGGGCTGCGCTTTGTCGACGAGGCTTTGCGGCACAAGCCTGCGGTGGTTCTCTGGGAGCCGGTGGCCGACATGGATCCTGCAGTAGCGCTGCGATCGTGCGCTGAAGCTGGCGTGCCGGCACTGGCGGTATCCGGTCTGCGTTATCGGCTGGGTCAGCTTGCCGCACAGGTGTGGGGGCAGCCGTCCGTCAATGGCATCACGGTGCACGGTGTCACCGGCACGGACGGCAAGACCTCGGTCAGTCAGTTTCTGGCGCAGGCACTCGATCCGGTTGGCGGTTGTGGCCTGATCGGTACACTCGGTCATGGGCGCCCGGGTGCCTGTCAGCCACTGGCGCACACCACACCTGATGCAGCGCGTCTGCAGGCCTTGCTGGCAGGGTTTCGTCATGACGGTCTGGCGCACGTGGCGATGGAAGTCTCCTCGCATGCGCTTGATCAGCGACGCGTTGACGCGATCCGTTTCCACAGCGCGATTCTGACCAACCTCGGTCACGACCACCTCGACTACCATGGAGATATCGCCGCCTACGCCGCAGCCAAACGCCGCCTGTTCAAGATGCCTGATCTTGCGCTGGCGATCCTGAACCGTGATGACGGCTTTTCGCTTGATCTGCGCGAGGCGCTGGCAGCAGATGTTCGCGTGGTCGACTATGGCTGGGAACGGCCGGCTTGTGATGCAGCGAGCCTCTGGTGCGACGCGTATGACGTCCATGAGCGAGGTTGTTCGATCGAGCTTGCGACAACGGCGGGCAAGTTGGCGCTGGAGTTGCCGCTGCTTGGGCGATTCAACGTCTGGAACGTGATGGCCGTCGCCGCGCTCCTGCAAGGGCTTGACTGGTCTGGCAGCGCGATCCGCGATGCGTTGCAGCGCCTTCAGCCGATACCGGGGCGCATGGAGCCGTTTCGCAAGGCTGGCGAGCCGCTTGTCGTCGTGGATTATGCACACACCCCGGGTGCACTGGAGGCAGCGCTGAGTTCGTTGCGTGCACATGCGCAGCGGCAATTGATCTGCGTGTTCGGTTGTGGCGGTGAGCGTGATCGTGGCAAGCGGGCACGGATGGGTGCGATTGCCGCCCGGTTGGCCGACCGTGTGGTCGTGACGGATGACAACCCGAGGAACGAGCCGCCGCAACGCATTGTCGACGACATTCTCGTCGGATTGCGAGATGCGCCGGTACGCATCATTCGTGATCGGCGGACTGCCATCGCTGACGCGCTGACGATGGCTGACCCGGCGGATATCATTCTGCTGGCTGGTAAGGGCCATGAGGATTATCAGATTGATGCTTCCGGACGCCGGGCTTACAGCGACCGGTCGACCGTGATGGAACTTCTGGGGATGTAGACGCGCATGATCAAGGAGTCACTCAGCGAACTGGCAGCTGCGATCGGCGCTCGTCTGCATGGCAGCGACGGCATCTTCGAGGGGGTGTCGACAGACAGCCGAACATTGTGGCCCGGATGCCTGTTTGTCGCATTGCGTGGCGATCGTGTCGACGGCCACGACTGCGTCGCCGAGGCTGTTGCCGGCGGCGCGGTTGCCGTGGTTGTCGAACGCCGGGTCAATGCCCCCTGTCCGCAGCTGGTCGTTCCCGACACTCGCCGTGCACTCGGGGCAATCGGCCGCAGCTGGTGTCGGCAGGTTGCGCCAACGGTCGTTGCTGTGACGGGCAGCAATGGCAAGACGACCGTCAAGCAGATGCTGGCCGCCATCCTGTCGCGTGTCGGGCCGACGCTGGCAACGGCAGGTAACTTCAACAATGAAATCGGTGTTCCGCTGACGCTGTGCCGGTTGCCGATGGGGTGTCGATTTGCCGTGATCGAGATGGGTGCCAGCCGGATCGGCGATATCCGTTACCTTGCCGAGCTTGCGACACCCGACGTCGGGATCGTTACCAACGCGCGTCCAGCGCATCTCGATGGCTTCGGCAGCCTTGATGGTGTGGCGCAGGGCAAGGGCGAGATGTTTGATGCGCTGTCTCCGCAAGGTGTCGCCATCATCAACGCGGATGACACGTATCAGAGCGCCTGGCGCGCGCGCGCCGGCAACCGTCAGATCATCGACTTCGCCATTGACGCAGATGCTGCGGTGACCGGCGAGCAGCGTCGCCTGTCGGGTGCGATCAGCTTGCACTGCGATGCCGGCAGCGTCGAGCTGACGCTGCCGGTCCCGGGGCGTCACGCGCTGGCCAATGCGCTGGCGGCGACGGCGGCGTGTCGCGCGCTTGGCATCAGCCTTGAGGCGATTGCCGCCGGCCTGGAGGCCTTCCAGCCGCCGCCCGGACGGCTTGATCGCAAGCGTGGGCTCGCGGGGTCGCAATTGCTCGACGACACCTACAATGCGAATCCCGCTTCGTTGCAGGCGGCTGCCGAGGTACTGTGTTCATTGCCCGGCGAAGCCTGGGTGGCGATCGGAGAAATGGCCGAGCTCGGTGAGGCTGCTGCCGATCTGCACGAGCAAGCCGGCGTGATGTTGCGGCAGATCGGGGTGCGTCGCCTGTACGCGGTCGGCAGTCACCGCCATCGGGTTGTGGACGGGTTTGGGCCGGGAGCACGCGCGATGGATTGTCGTGATGATCTGATCGCGGCTCTGCAGCAGGATCTCACGGCAGGCGTCAATCTGCTGATCAAGGGCTCGCGTTCGGCAGGTATGGACAAGGTCGCGACGGCGCTCCTTGATCCATCTTCAACGTCCGGGGGCTGAGATGCTGATTCTCCTTGCTGAATGGCTCGAGCAGTTCCATAGCGGCTTTCGCGTCTTTCAATACATCACGCTGCGAACCATCCTCGGCGTCCTGACCGCATTACTGATCTCTTTCATTGTCGGTCCCTTGCTGATACGCAAGCTGCGTCAGCACCAGATCGGTCAGCCGATCCGTGTGGATGGACCGGCCAGTCATGCGTCAAAGCGTGGCACACCGACCATGGGGGGAGCGCTCATTCTGGTCGCTGTCGCGGTAGCGACGCTGCTGTGGGCGGACCTGAGCAACCGGTATGTCTGGATCGTGCTCATGACGACGCTGGCGTTCGGCATGGTCGGCGGCGTTGACGACTTTCTCAAGCTGCGGGCAGGTAACAGTGCCGGACTGCGCGCTCGGACCAAATATTTCTGGCAGTCGGTGGTCGGCCTTCTGGCGGCGGTCACGCTGTACGCCACGGCGCAGAATCCGGTCGAAACCACATTGATCATTCCGTTCCTGAAAGACGTGCACGTCCAGCTCGGTCTGTTGTTCGTCCCGCTCGCCTACCTGGTGATTGTCGGTACCTCGAATGCGGTGAACCTCACCGATGGACTGGATGGACTCGCCATCAGTCCAACCATTCTGGTCGGCGGCGCGCTAGGCGTGTTCGCCTATGCGTCGGGGCATTTCAATTTTGCCACCTATCTCGGCATACCGTTTGTTCCTGGTGTCGGCGAAGTGGTCATTTTCTGCGGTGCGCTGGTCGGTGCCGGGCTTGGTTTTCTGTGGTTCAACGCCTACCCGGCACAGGTGTTCATGGGCGATGTGGGTGCACTGGCGCTGGGTGCTGCGCTCGGTGTCGTGGCGGTGGTTGCGCGGCAGGAGCTGGTGCTGTTCATCATGGCGGGTGTCTTTGTCATGGAAACCCTGTCGGTGATCATTCAGGTGGTCTCGTTCAAGCTGACCGGTCGTCGTGTCTTCCGAATGGCGCCGTTGCATCACCATTTCGAATTGAAGGGGTGGCCGGAGCCACGGGTCATCGTCCGCTTCTGGATCATCACCGTGATTCTTGTCCTCATCGGGCTGGCATCATTGAAACTGCGTTGAACGGAGTCCCTGTGACAGACGGGCAGACGCAAGGCTTGCAGGGATTGACCGTCGTGGCGGGGCTGGGTGTCTCCGGTCTCGCCTGCCTGCGGCATCTCCTGCGGCAGGGCGTTGCAGTGGCGGCGACCGACACGCGTGCCGATCCGCCAGGCCTGGCCGAGGCGCGGGGGTTGATTGGCGCCAGGTTTGTCAGCGTCAATGGCCTGGATGATGACATGCTGGCCGCGGCGAAGCGGATTGTGGTCAGTCCCGGGCTGACACCCAGGCATCCGGCGCTGCGTCGGGCGCGTGCCGCCGGTGTGCCCGTTGTTGGCGAGCTGGCGTTGTTTGCCGAGGCGTTGTTGGCGCATCCATCAGCGACCGTGCTGGCGGTGACCGGATCCAATGGCAAGAGCACGGTTACCACGCTGCTCGGTGACATGCTGAGGGCTGCCGGACGGCGGGTTGCCGTTGGTGGCAACCTTGGCCCTCCGGCACTGGACCTGCTGGACGACGGTTGCCCGGCAGTCGATTGTCATGTGCTGGAAGTGTCGAGCTTCCAGCTGGAGGCTGCAGGCGCGTTTTGTCCTGATGTGGCAGCGGTCCTGAACCTGAGTGCCGATCATCTCGATCGGCACGGCAGTCTGGCGCGTTATGCCGCGATCAAGCGGCGCATCTTTGCCGGTGATGGCGTCATGGTGCTCAATGCCGATGATGCCCGGGTTCGGAGCATGGCCCGTCGGCGACGATCGATTCGCTGGTTCGGGGAAACTGTCCCCGGGCTGTCGAGCGATTTTGGCGTGACGCGTGATGGCGAATCCGACTGGTTGACCCACGGTCAGCAGCGGCTGTTGTCGAGTCGGTCGATCCGGCTGCATGGTCGTCACAACCTCGTCAATGCGGCGGCTGCCCTCGCGATGGCCGATGCAGTCGGTGCTGATCTGTCTGCGTGCCTGACGGCATTGCGCGCGTTCAGCGGACTGCCACACCGAATGGAAACCGTTGCCGAGCGTTCAGACGTTGTCTGGATCAATGACTCCAAAGCGACCAATATCGGTGCGACGTTGGCGGCGGTCAGGGGGCTCGAGCGGCCATGCGTTCTGCTCGCTGGCGGCGTTGCCAAGGGCCAGGATTTTCGGGCGCTGGCTGCCGACCTGCCTGCATCGGTCAGGATGGTCATCGTTTTCGGCGCGGATGCGCCGCTGCTGCTCGAGGCGTTAAGCGCCCGATCCGGGGTAACGCGTGTCGGCAACCTGTGTGATGCAGTCAACGTCGCGCGGTCCAGCGCGGTTGCTGGCGACGTGGTCCTGCTGTCTCCTGCCTGTGCCAGCTTCGACCAGTACACGGATTACGCCGCTCGGGGCGACCACTTTCGGCAGTTGGTGATGGAGGCTGCATGAGTGCTCAGGTTACGCTGCCTGCCCCTTACGGTCGGGGGTTGGGTCGGGGGCTGGCCATTGATCGCGGGTTGTTGTTTGCTGTCATTGCCCTGGTGATTCTGGGGCTCGTCATGGTGACGTCTGCATCATTGTCGCCCGCCGAACGTGATTTCGGTTCGGCTGGATTCTACCTGCGCCGACAGGCAGCGTTTCTGTTGATTGGCTTGCTGGCTGGGGGTGTTGCCGTCTGTTTTCCGCTCAAGGTGTGGGAGCAACTGTCCGGGTGGTTCTTGCTCGGCGTCGTGTTCCTTTTGCTGCTTCTGTTGATTCCCGGTGTTGGTCGTGAAGTCAACGGCAGTGTGCGATGGCTGCCGTTGCCGGGGTTCAATCTGCAGCCATCGGAGTTGTTGAAGCTTGCGATGATCGTCTATCTGGCGGCCTACATGACGCGCCGCGCAGAGGCGCTTGCACGCACCTGGAAAGGCTTTCTGTGGCCGCTGCTGGTTCTTGTCGCCTGTGGCATGCTGCTGTTGCGCCAGCCTGATTTTGGCGCGCTGGTGCTGATCATGGCGATCGGGCTGACACTGTTGTTCGTCGGTGGCGCGCCGCTGTCGCGACTGCTGCTGATCGGTTTGTGTGCGGTTGCTGCCGGCTGGCTGTTGATCATCGAATCGCCATACCGGCTTGACCGTCTGGTGATGTTTCGTGATCCATGGCTCGATCCGTTTGATCGCGGCTTCCAGTTGACGCAGTCGCTGATCGCCATTGGGCGAGGGGAGTGGATCGGGGTCGGGCTGGGTAGCAGTGTCCAGAAATTGTTCTATCTGCCCGAGGCGCACACCGACTTCCTGTTTGCCGTACTCGCCGAAGAGCTGGGGCTGGTCGGCGTTGTCGGGGTCATTGGCCTCTACAGTTTCATCTGTTTCAGGATTTTTCTGATCGGTTATCGTAACCTTGTGCAATCGAGATGGTTTGCCGGTTATCTGTGTCTCGGTGTCGCGATCTGGCTGGGGCTGCAGAGCTTCATCAACATGGGAGTCAACATGGGTCTGCTTCCAACCAAGGGCCTGACCCTGCCGCTGCTCAGCTATGGAGGCAGCAGCATGGTCGTGACGCTGGTGGCGTTGGCGCTGGTACTGCGGGCCGAACATGAGCGGCGCGCCGCGATGGCCGAATCGCGACCTGCGCAGCAGCGGCGACGCGCAGATGGGCGCTGAGGCGGCGGTGGCAATCCTTGCTGGTGGAACGGGCGGGCATGTGTTTCCGGGGCTGGCCGTGGCCGATGTGTTGCGCACGCGTGGCGTGCCGGTGGTCTGGTTCGGCACGCCGCAGGGTCTGGAAAGCCGTCTGGTCCCGGATGCGGGGCATGCGTTCGAGGCCTTGCCTGTCCAGAGCCTCCGCGGGCGTGGCCGTACCGCCTGGCTGACCGCTCCCTGGCGTTTGCAACGCCCGTTGTTCATCGCCATCAATCGGTTGCGGCGGTTGCGTCCGCGCGTTGTGCTCGGTTTCGGTGGCTATGTGGCCGGGCCTGGAGCGATTGCTGCGAGGCTGTTGCGCATTCCACTGGTGATCCACGAACAGAACGCGATCGCCGGCCTGACCAACCGTTGGCTGTCGCGTCTGGCGACGACGGTCCTTTGCGGATTTCCGGACGCCTTTCCGAGCGGTACCCGGACCAGATGGGTCGGCAACCCGGTGCGCGCGGACATCGTTGCCTCTGCCGCTGTCCGCAAATCGATCGCGCTGTCGTTCGAGTCCCGACCACTGCGTGTTCTGGTGATCGGTGGTAGTCAGGGCGCGCTGGCGTTGAATCGCGCACTGCCGGAAGCGATCGCCACACTACCCGAGGCGCTGCGGCCGACGGTGCTGCACCAGGTCGGTGAGCGCATGCTCGGTGTTGCCGGTGATGCCTACGCTGCAGCAGGTGTCAACGCCGAGGTGCGGCCGTTCATTACCGACATGGCGGATGCCTATGCGTGGGCCGATCTGGTCGTCTGTCGCGCCGGTGCCTTGACCGTCGCGGAACTCGCTGCAGCGGGCGTCCCGTCGATTCTGGTGCCGTTTCCACATGCCGTCGACGATCACCAGACGGCCAACGCTGAGCATCTGGTTGCCGCGGGCGCGGCCTGGTTGCTGCCCCAGCCTGAGCTTGAGGCGGGCAGGCTGGCAACCATGCTGCAGGCGATCGCCAACGACCCCGAGAGTCTGCTGCGCATGCGTGACCGTGGCCGTGCGCTGGCTCCCGCCGATGCCGCGCAGCAGATCGCTGATCTTTGTCTGGAGGTTGCATGACACACGGCCGACACGCGGCGACAGGTCAGGCAGCGGTTGCTCCGGCGATCGGATCGATGCCACCCGGAATGGGGCGGGTTCGTCGCATTCACCTGGTTGGCATCGGCGGTGCCGGGATGGGTGGAATCGCCGAAGTCCTGATCAACCTTGGGTATGCTGTGACGGGTAGCGATCTGCGTGACAATGCGGTCACCATGCGGCTGCGTGATCTTGGCGCGCAGGTCTGGATCGGCCATGCCGCTGAGCAGGTTGCGAGCGCAGATGCGATCGTGGTGTCGAGCGCGGTCGACAGCGACAACCCGGAGGTGGTTGCCGCGCATCAGGCGCGCCTCCCCGTTGTGCCGCGCGCCGAGATGCTCGCCGAGCTCATGCGCTTCCGTTACGGCATTGCCGTTGCCGGAACGCACGGCAAGACCACGACCACGAGCCTGATTGCCAGCGTGCTTGCTGACGCCGGTCTGGATCCCACCTTTGTGATTGGCGGCTTGCTCAACAGCGCCGGGACGAATGCCCGCCTGGGCAGCGGTCGGTTTCTCGTTGCCGAAGCTGACGAAAGCGACGGGTCCTTTCTGTATCTGCAACCGTCAATGGCGGTGATTACCAACATCGATGCAGACCATCTGACAGCCTACGCCGGTGACTTCAAGCGGTTGCAGCAGACATTTGTCGAGTTCGTGCACCATCTGCCGTTCTATGGTCTGGCCGTGGTCTGTCTTGACGACCCGTGCCTGCGTGCGTTGCTGCCATCATTGTCGCGTCCGGTGTTGACGTATGGCTTTGACGATGCAGCAGCAGTTCAGGCGGTTTCGGTGACTCAGCAACAGGGCCGGATGCGTTTCTCGGTCCGTATCGCAGAGGCTGCTCCGGTCGAGCTCGAGCTCAACCTGCCCGGCCGCCACAACGTGCTCAATGCGCTGGCTGCGATTGCGGTTGCCGTCGAACTGGGCGTGGATATCGCAACGATCGGACGCGCGCTGGCGGGTTTTCAGGGAATTGGCCGGCGCTTCCAGTCGTGGGGTGAGCTTGCCCTGCCTGCTGGTGGTCGGGCTGCCGTCATCGATGATTATGGGCATCATCCCACCGAAGTCCACGCAGTGATTCGCGCGGTGCGTGACGGTTGGCCAGGCCGGCGGCTGGTGCTCGCGTTCCAGCCGCATCGCTACACCCGGACGCGTGATCTCTTCGAGGATTTCGTTCGCGTGCTGTCCGATGTCGATGCCTTGGTCCTGACCGAGGTCTATGGTGCCGGCGAGTCTGTCCTGGCCGGCGCTGATGGTCGTCGTCTGAGTGGCGCCATCCGGGCGCGCGGTCTGGTCAATCCGGTGTTTGTCGACGGTATCGATGAACTGGTCGAGACACTGCCCGCGGTGTTGATGGACGGGGATCTGTTGTTGTTGATGGGGGCTGGAAGCATCGGTGGTGTTGCGGCCCGTCTGATCGGTGCGGGATCAGCGGGTGCATCGCTCGATGCGCCGCCGAGGCCGCGGTCATGACCGCTGTGCGCTCGCAGCGGGCGTCGGCCGATGCGCCTGTCGACTGGTTGCCGGCGAACCTGCGCGGGCCATTGCGGCTTGACGAGGCGATGTCCCGACACACCACCTGGCGTGTCGGTGGCCCGGCCGAGCGGTTCTTTCAACCGGCCGATCGCGACGATCTGGCCTGTTTTCTCGCTGCGGCTCCAGAGTCCGAACCGCTCTACTGGTGCGGCTTCGGTAGCAATCTGCTGGTGCGCGATGGTGGGCTTGCCGGGACGGTGATCTGCCTCCATCCGGGCATTTCGGGCATTGCCGTGCGTGCTGATGACGCCACGGTGCAGGTCGATGCCGGCGCGTCCTGCGCGCGGGTTGCACGGCTCGCAAGTCGGGCGGGGTTGCATGGCGCCGAATTTCTGGCCGGGATTCCGGGCACGATGGGTGGCGCGCTGGCGATGAATGCCGGTGCACATGGTGGCGAGACCTGGCGCCTGGTGGCCGAAGTGGAAACCGTTGATCGACATGGCATGTTCCATGTTCGCCAGCCGGATGCATTCCGTGCAGGGTATCGAACGGTGGTCGGGCGTTGGCCCGAGGAGTGGTTTGTCGGTGTGCTGCTGCGGCTGTCACCCGGCGATCCGCAAGCGTCACTTGACCGGATGCGCGACGGACTGGCCCGGCGAGCGGCAACCCAACCGATCGGCCGCCCAAGCTGTGGTTCGGTGTTTCGCAATCCGCCCGGTCAGTTTGCGGCTGCGTTGATCGAATCGGCCGGGCTCAAGGGGTTTCGCATTGGAGGTGCTGAAGTTTCGCGCAAGCATGCCAACTTCATCATCAATCCGGACGGTGGTCGTGCAGCCGATATCGAATCGCTGATCCTCATGATCAAACGCCGAGTGCTGGAAATGCACGGCGTCGAGCTCGAGCCGGAGTGCCGGATACTGGGCGAGCCCGGCGAACACACCGAGACGGGAGGCACTGCATGAGTCAGGGTGTCGAACCGACCGATTTCGGTCGCGTGGCAGTCCTGTCTGGCGGCTGGTCGGCCGAGCGGGCGGTCTCGTTGCGCAGCGGCAAGGCGGTTCTTCACGGCTTGCGACAGCGCGGTATTGACGCACATCCGGTGCTGGTGGCCGAGACGCCGGACACTGGTTCCCGGCTGTTGCGGGATCTGACGGCAGGCGCGTTCGATCGTGCCTTCATCGTCCTGCACGGACGCGGTGGTGAGGACGGAACCATTCAGGCCGGGCTGGAGCTGATCGGCATTCCGTACACGGGCAGTCGGGTGCTGGCGTCGGCACTTGCCATGGACAAGGTCCGGACCAAACTGGTCTGGCATGGCGCCGGTCTGCAGACGCCGGCATTTCGTGTGGTTGACAGCGTCGAGGCGCTGCAATCGGCGGTTGCAGAGCTCGGACTTCCTGTCGGTGTGAAACCGCCCTGCGACGGCTCCAGCCTCGGGATGACCCGCGTCGACAGCATCGAGCAGTTACCGGCTGCCTGGGATCTGGCTCGCCGTTTCGACGCGCGTGTCCTGGTCGAGGCGTGGGTCACCGGTGTGGAATATACCGTGTCGATTCTGGATGGCGAGGTGCTGCCCCCCTTGCGACTGGAAACGCCAAGGGTGTTCTACGACTACGAAGCCAAGTACCATGCCGGCACGACGCAGTACTTGCACCCCTGCGGGCTGGATGCCGATGCGCTTGCCGAGCTCGAGAGGATCACGCTGCGAGCCTTTGATCTGGTCGGCGCGCGTTGCTGGGGGCGAGTGGATTTGATGCGCGACCATGCCGGGCGATTTCAACTGCTCGAGGTCAACACCGTTCCAGGGATGACCGAGCAATCGCTGGTCCCGAAATCTGCCGCAGCTGCAGGCCTGAATTTCGGCGAGCTGGTCTGGCGCATTCTGTGTAGCAGCCTGGAGTCGGGTTGATGCGTGGCCGTCGAGGTGCCAGGCCTCGGAGCGCGTCGTTCGATCCGGCGCAAGCGCTGCGTCGTGTCTGGCATGCGCTCGCAACGGTGTTGCTTGTTGCCGTGATCGGTGGCGTCGGTACTGGCGTCTGGGTCTTCGCTCAGCAATTGCTCTCGCCGGAGGTCCATCCGGTCGAGTCAGTCGAGGTCAAGGGGACGATCAGACATGTCAGGGAGCGCGATCTGTTCATGGCGCTCGCTCCATTGTTGCAGCAGGGGTATTGGGGGGTTCGGGTCCATCAGGCACAGTCTGCGATCGAAGCGCTGGAATGGGTGGAGTCTGCGCGCGTCAGGCGCAGCTGGCCCGGGCGTCTGATCGTCAGCGTGCGTGAACACGAGGCGCTGGCGCGTTGGAGTGATGACGGCCTGGTGACCGTCGACGGGCTGATCTTTCGACCGCCAGCTGAAACCTGGCCGCAAGGCCTGGCTCTGCTGGAGGGAAATGCCGCGCAAGCGACACTGCTTGTCGAGCGCTACCTGGATTGGCGCGAATTGCTTGAAGAACTCGGCGACGCACCGCTGCACATACAGGTTGATCAACGCCAGTCGTGGCGCGTGCTGCTGAACAGTGGTGCGATGGTCGAACTGGGGCGCTCGGACGTTGAGCAGCGCATGCGGCGTTTTGTCGATACGGCGGGGCTGGTTCTGCGCGCCACGGATGCGCGTATCATGACGGCTGACTTGCGATATCCGAACGGGTTGGCCATTCGCTGGCACGGTGATGACGGGAACTGAATCGAGGTTGTGAGCATGTCGAGGAAAAAGGATCAAAGACTTCTGGTCGGGCTGGATATCGGCACGACCAAAGTCGTTGCCATTGTCGGGTCGCTCGACGCTGACGGTGGTGTCCACGTGGTCGGCATCGGCTCGCACCCGTCACTGGGTCTGAAGCGTGGCATGGTTGTCAACATCGAATCGACGGTCCACTCCATCCAGCGTGCGGTCGAGGAAGCCGAGCTGATGGCGGGCTGTCGGATTCATTCGGTGTTTGCCGGTATTGCCGGCAGCCATGTCCGCAGCCTCAACTCGCACGGCATTGTCGCGATCCGCGACAAGGAAGTCGGTCTGGCCGATATCGAGCGGGTGATCGATGCTGCGCGGGCGGTCGCCATTCCGGCCGACCAGCAGATTCTTCACATTCTTCCACAAGAGTTTGTGATAGATAATCAGGAAGGCATTCTCGAACCCGTTGGCATGTCCGGCGTTCGTCTGGAAGCGAAGGTGCACATGGTCACAGGTGCCGTGAGTGCGGCGCAGAACATTGTCAAGTGCATCCGTCGCTGTGGTCTCGAGGTGGATGACATTATTCTCGAGCAGGTTGCATCGGCCGCTGCAGTCCTGACTGACGATGAGAAGGAGCTTGGTGTGTGCCTGGTCGACATCGGTGGCGGCACGACCGATATCGCGCTGTTCAGCGGCGGCGCGATTCGCCATACCGCGGTCATTCCGATTGCCGGTGATCAGGTGACCAACGATATTGCCATGGCATTGCGAACACCGACCCAGTATGCCGAGGAAATCAAGATACGACATGCCTGTGCGATGTCGCAGTTGACCCGTCCCGAGGAAACCATCGATGTGCCGTCGGTCGGCGATCGTCCGTCTCGCCGTCTCGCTCGGCAGACGCTGGCTGAAGTCGTCGAACCGCGCTACGAGGAGTTGATGACGCTGGTGCATAACGAGCTGCGGCGCAGTGGTTATGAAGAGAGCATCGCCGCCGGTATCGTGCTGACCGGCGGAAGCTCCAGCATCGAGGGCGCGGTGGAACTTGCCGAAGAGCTGTTTCACGCACCTGTCCGTCTCGGTGTTCCGAACCGGGTCACCGGCCTGACCGACGTGGTCAACAACCCGATCTATGCCACCGGCGTGGGCTTGTTGCAGTTCGGTGGACGTCAGCAGGGTCAGCAGGAGTGGCAGCAGATGCAGAAGCAGTCGGGCGGTGTCGGCGTGCTGGGAAGAATGAGAAACTGGTTCAAGGACAGTTTTTGAACCATGTGAATGACGGCCTATTGGTCATTGATGCTTCAACAGGAGATGAGTCATGAAATTCGAGCTGATTGATTCAGTGAATCAGAATGCCGTCATCAAGGTGATCGGGGTTGGTGGTGGCGGTGGAAATGCCGTTCAGCACATGGTCAATGCCGACATCGAAGGTGTCGAGTTCATCTGTGCAAATACTGATGCTCAGGCGTTGCAGAGCATTACCGCGCGCACCTTGATCCAGCTGGGAACCAGCATGACCAAGGGGTTGGGGGCCGGTGCTGATCCCGGCGTCGGGCGCGATGCGGCCAACGAAGATCGTGATCGCATTGCCGAAGTGCTCGAAGGTGCCGATATGGTCTTCGTCACCGCCGGTATGGGAGGTGGAACGGGAACGGGTGCGGCGCCGGTGGTGGCAGAAGTCGCTCGCGAACTTGGCATTCTCACTGTGGCCGTGGTGACCAAGCCGTTTCCTTTCGAGGGGTCGCGGCGTATGCGCGTGGCGATGGAAGGAATTGATGAGCTCTCGAAAACGGTCGACTCGTTGATTACCATTCCCAACGAGAAACTGCTGACCGTGCTTGGCCGCAACCTGACGCTGCTTGATGCGTTTCGTTCCGCCAACGACGTGCTGCTTGGCGCCGTACGAGGGATTGCCGAACTGATCACCCGGCGCGGTCTGATCAATGTCGATTTTGCCGACGTGCGCACGGTCATGTCTGAAATGGGCATGGCGGTGATGGGCAATGGTGTTGCATCGGGTGAGGGGCGTGCACGCGAGGCCGCCGAGCGTGCGATCGCCTGCCCGCTGCTGGAAGACGTCAACCTCGCTGGCGCCAAGGGGATCCTGGTCAACATCACGGCCGGTATGGACATGGGCATCGGTGAGTTCGACGAGGTTGGTCAGGCGATCCGCGAGTTTGCTTCGGATGACGCACAGGTGGTGGTTGGTACCGTGATCGACCCCGAGCTTGAAAACGAGATGCGCGTGACCGTCGTTGCGACCGGCCTCGGGCGACCGCGCGGAGCCGATGAGCGTGTGACTGATGAGCCCCGCGCCGCTGCCAAGCGGCGGGTTGCTGTCTCGCGGCGTGAAACGCCTGGTGGCGACGTCGAGCGTCAGCCCGAGCAGGTGCGCAAGCGGGTTGCCAACGATCGTTACAGCACCAGCAGCAGTGACATGGACTATCTGGATATCCCGGCGTTCATCCGGCGGCAGTCCGATTGAGCGGCGCACACCCATGCTGCGACGCAGCATGGGTGTTGACGACAGTCGTCATGTCAAGCATCATGAATTGATCCAGGTCAACTTGCCGCGCGACCTGTCCTTGGGCGTCAG
>LFIK01001788.1_pt1 | contig 17185 bp, 17 predicted proteins | sample 643401 | NCBI WGS metagenome assembly LFIK01 (sample SAMN03777447, study PRJNA286221) | soda lake metagenome | biome: soda lake; feature: Kulunda steppe; material: water; isolation source: sample T5-Br brine of Lake Tanatar-5 | place: Russia: Kulunda steppe | collected 2010-07
CCGATCTGTGCACGTGGTGGTGGTGTCGCACGTGGTGTGCCTTTGCAGGAGCGGAGAAGAGGCGGTTTCCCAAGGGATGGAGGGGAGATGTATGAGTTCCAAACCAAGGTGCCACGTGGAAGAAACGGATCTCCCATCCATGCATGCCACAATGGTGCCTACCCCTGCCATGCACCATGCCATCCAACAAACGTACGTCATGTCCTCCCATAAAACGCATTCCATGAACCGTGCCATCCATCCATGCTACTTCCATGGTCCATGTCGTGCCACCCATTCGTCATGGAATGCGCCATGTTGATCCACGCCATGACACATGCCAAGACACAAGTCTGCCCTTGGTTCGCTGTCATTGGATGAACGTAACTCGTCCAAGCATTTTGAACGTCATCCAGACGAGACGCACGTGATGGCAGACGAAACGGTGTGCGACAACCATGGAAACGTACGTGCGGATGCTTGCTCTGCGAACACGTGACAAAGGCACGTGCGACACAAACCACAGGCGTTTGATCGACGCGACTGACCGAAGCGTGGTGCGACGCCTTTGGAATTGTGCCCAACCACGCACCTGCAACAGGTGTACGAAGACGTGGACACGTGGTGGAAGAAACACGTGCATGCAGACCATGGGAAGAAATGGTACCAAGACGCCATCCACTACTGGAAAGGAGTGGATGCGACCGTGGACGGCGTGCTCGGTGGATTCGGATCGGTGAGCCAGGTGGACACGAGCGAAAGTCGAGCGTTCCTTCACCACGTGCTGGAATCGCAACGAAAACGGACGCACGGACGTGGAGGTAGGACCAGAGCCATCGACTGTGGAGCTGGAGTCGGAAGGATCACCGAACAACTGCTCATACACGTCTTCGACGACGTGGATCTGCTGGAACCACTGCCGCACTTTCTCGACAAAGCCAAAGAAAACCTGGCACGTGCAGGGGCGTGGGATGATGGACAACAACAACAAGGAACCATGCGATCCGACGGACATCGCGTGAACCACTTCTTTCAAATGGGAATGCAAGAGTTCGTGCCCGAAGAAAAAGCGTACGATTGCGTTTGGATCCAATGGTGCCTCGGACACCTGGACGATCAGGCGTGCGTGGAATTCTTGCAAAGGTGCAAGAAAGGACTGAAAGACGGAGGACTGGTGATCGTCAAAGAAAACATCTCCTCCAAAGGTATCATCCTGGATCGAGAAGACAGCAGTGTTACAAGGCCGCATTCCTGCTGGCTGCGATTGTTCAAGCAAAGTGGACTCACCCTGGTCAAAGTCGAAAACCAAAGGCAATTCCCCCGAGAATTGTTTGAAGTGAAGATGTACGCCCTTAAGCCAAAATGCTAGTGGACACCAATGGCTGCGATTTCCATACTTCAGGAGGAATGCGTGGCTCCCGTACGATCCCTTGTGAAAACTTTGTCCACGCTAGCCTTCAAAGGACAGACAAATAAGATCTACTACCATGCATTTCCGATGGGTTGTTGCGGAACTCCTTCTTGCATAATGATGCCAAGAAGACACCGCATCGCTAGCATTCGTGGCAAGCACATCCCCTGGAAACGTGGTGCGTCTGTGCGCTTGTTTAGAGACACAGGAAAATCAAGGAAAGATACCCTCGTTTCAGTGGTTTCCTCTCTTTCTGTGACCCTTGTTGTTCGCGCTGGGTTTTCTCACTGTTTGGGTCCGTATTGCAACTTGTGGGAGGTGTGGATGGACGATTGCCTCCCTACGATAATATGTTCTGTGACCGTGAAGAATACATCCCTGCCCGTCTCCTGCAAGCATCTGCACACAATGGGGCCGCCGTTGTTACCTGTCAAGGCAGCCTGTGTATGACAGACCGGGGGCAACGTGTTCGTTCTCCGCTGAAATGCAGATGCTATGGTTGCAATGACTCCGTCTGCCTCCTGTCACCGCGACTTTGTGGATAATGGAGCTGCATTTATAATAACTCCTTTCTTGCCATGCATTGCCTGAGGAGCAACATTGTTGTTCCTGTTGGGAATGCTCCACTTGCAGACCCGGAGGTTGTATTCTCCATCCGGCTTGGTTCAATGACTCTCTGGATCCAGCTTTCATGACGAGAGGCTGTCCTTATCTTGTTCCGCTGTTGCTTTCTCGTTTCATCTCAAGAAATCCTGTTTTCCTTCCTGACCAAATTGTAATATCCTTGTGCACTGCATTGGATTGGTTTGCATGTCCACAAAACCACGTGGTTCCTACCGGCACCACTTGTCCCTTCATTCCAATAAGAATCGCTGGGATAGCGTCTCGGCCGACACCAACGGTGGCATCGGAGGACATGTGGCTGCTCTGCGTGTTCTACCATCGATACTTGCGCTTTCGCAGACCAGAAGTACGTGGAGAACGAGGCGAGCGACACTCGACCACGCTTGTGTGCAATCGCTGTGGATGATAGTTGGACGAATGGGCGGCTGACCAAGTGTCGCACATGCGACGCAGGTGGAATCCATCGCCAAATTGTATGGATTCGAAGACGAAATCGAATGGAAGGAGCCTGCAGGTGGTGTAGAAGACTCTCCATTTTGGTATTTGAAGGTGCCGAATGAAGAGGCGGCCCAGAAGCTAGCTGCTCGAGCCATGCTCATCAAAGGGCTCTACGACTTGTGGGGAGAAGGGAAGGATCACGAGGAACTGAAAGCGAAACTACGTGCATACCCGGAGGACAAACAAGCACCTTACATCCGAGAAGACACGACGTTCAAGATCGTGGTGGAAGGATTTGGATGCGCTCTGGACCTCGAGGAACAACTGGATGTCATTCGTGACCTGTCCTTCATGGAGTTCAAGGGGAAGGTAAGACTGTCCAATCCAGAGCACGAATTTTGGTACATTCAAACTGCAGACGGAAAGCGTAACAACGGGATGGACGATGACATCCCTCAGAGGGTTTATTTTGGCCGAGAAGTAGGTAGAGGCAATAGGAACAATAGCGCCAACAAAACCACGGCTCCTCGACAGCTCATCACGAGGCTCGCACTGAAAGATCGCAAGTACTTGGGACCCACCTCTATGGACACAGAAATGTCTTTGATAATGGCCAACCAGGGCCTCGTCTGTCAAAAGTCTTGGGTGTACGATCCATTTGTGGGCACGGGTAGCGTCCTGGTAGGCGCGGCTGCCTTCGGTGCAAAGACCATGGGCAGCGACATCGACATTCGATGCGTACGGCCAGACAAATTTAGCAAAAGTGGGGAAAAGGTGAGTTTACAGTCCAACTTCCTCCAATACGGGTTTGCTCCACCCGTCGGGGTGTTGAGGATGGACTCTCACAGACCTGCCATACGTGAGGACTTGGAGTGTGTCTTTGATGCCATAATTTGTGATCCACCTTATGGGATGCGGGCCGGTGGGCGCAAGTCAGGAGGGCGCAAGTTTGAGGCCGGCCCTTACGTCATCCGTGAGGAACAGCGCCCATCCCACATCCCTTCCACCCAACCGTATCCTATGTACGAGTGTATGGATGACTTGTTGGATTTTTCCGCACGAATTCTGAAGCTTGGAGGTAGGCTGGTCTATTTTTTCCCTGCCGCTGTAGACTTGTACGAGGACCAGCAAGTGCCACAGCATCCGGCGCTGCACTTGGTTTCCAACAGCGAGCAGGTGCTCTCCACGTACAGGGCCAGAAGGCTCATCACGATGGAAAAGGTCAGGGATTATGATCGTGAGGAAGCGTTGGAAAGTCGCCGGCAACAAGAGGGCATCCGTTCGGAATGGAAAGAGGTGGCCTGTGGCACCTCCACCACCTTGGTGTCTCCTTCCCATGCGTGTTTTGATCGCTTGGAAGTCTCCATCGGTCCTGCAGGGGATCCTCGCATGGAGATGGCGGTGCCGTCTGGGAAGCCTGGTCGCAACAAGTACTGGTAGTTCTCGGGGTATGTATCCCGTGTTCCTTGTACGGTGCATTTTTTCGAGTCCTCGGCTCGCTTTCGTGCGAGGCCTGGGCGTCCAGGCATGTGCGTGCATGTCATTTGCTCCTGTCTTGCGTTTGGTTTGGATCCAATCCTTCTCCGAGGAGGAGTGCACGGACCAGCCGTTTCTCATCCGCCGACGGTTCGTCTTGGTTGGTGGGAGCGGCGTCCATTCCTCGAAAGAACTTGCGAACCTCTTGTTTCGCAATGCGCGGGTTGGGTTTCTGTTCTGCCTGTGTTGCTTCTTTTTTCTTTCGGGCTTCTTCCAACGCCAGCAGGACCGTCTTGGCTTTCTCTCGCATGGTGCCGGCGCTGTTTCCTTGGTTGTTTTTCTTGCGTTGCGTGCGGTTGCGCCTCGTCTTCTCTTCCATCTCCGGCAGCGGCTTCGTGGACAGCAGGATGGGCAACACGTCTGCGGTTTCGGCACGCACGTCTTTGGGCATGGCCACGTGCACGTCCAACCACGGCGAATGCCGACGCGTCCATCCTTCCATTTGCAGCTGGAGCACTTCGTACCGTTCCAACACGTCCTCTTCCCATCGCAAGGCGTCTCCGAGCGCCGTCCATCCGTGTGCGATGCGCTCCAGCGCACGCAGTGCTTCTTCCACGTGTCGACGCACCTGCAGCCGTCCGGTGTCGCGCGGTCAGCTCGCCGCACACGTGCGCTTCGTGCCGCGTTTCGCGTCTTCTCCTCGCCCACCTCGCCGTCTCCTTCCACCTTGGCCGTCGCCATCGTGCGAGATGCGAAGAGCGCACGTAGCGTCGACGGTGCGACGTCGCCTTCGCGTGGGAGGTGGGTTTGGATGCGTCTTGTGGCTGGTGATGGAAGCACGTGTGACGTGCAGGAAGCGCATGCGGCACGGTTTCGAACTCTATTATTCGTCGTTGCAAGGTGGCAGCGACACAAACACACGAAACACGCCATGGACGTGCGCCATGGACGTGGAACAGGCGGTGGAAGGTGCACCGACGGTCCACGAGGACCGGTGTGCGCAGGCACCAGCGCGTTCGCAGGAGCACGGACGGACGCGAACCGCGTCGTAAGCATCCGACGTCGGACGCGAAGCGACGGCGCGCGAGACGTGCGCTTCACGTGCCCATGGGATAGCTGTCGTCTTCGTCTTCCCACGCCATGCTGATGCCGTCGTCCAAATCGCCGCCATAAAAGCCTGCTTCTTGGGTGTACTGCGGCTTGACTCTTCGCACAGGGACGCTCACCGAATACAACGTGCCGAGGTTGGGATCTGCGCTGACGGAAAGATCCACGCCTTGTTCGTCTTCGATGACCACGTAGTTGGACAACGCACCGACGATGGTGGTCTTCATCTCGTTCAACGTCACCGGCGACATGCTGCAGCGATCAGCCACCAGGATCATGCGCAAGCGTTTCTTGGCCTCGTTCCTGGCGTCTTGGACTTCTTTCTTCGGGAAGAAGATGCGGAACGCCATGCCCAACTTCTCCACGAACGACTTCTTCTCCACGTCTTCCGGACCGCCGTAGTTCAAGCGACGACGCAAGCCGCCGTCTCCTCCGAGGCAGAAAAACCGCGTGGACCTGCTTCGTAGGCGGCACGGACGGGACGTGCGCACACGCAAGCGCACGCCTGCACAGCTCGTGCGACACGCCATGCCCAACGTCGTCGTCGGTGCGTGTCCACGTGCTGGTGGGTCGACCCTCCCCACGTCCCGGTTCGTCTTCCAATCAACGGACCACGTCCCCTTTCAACGTTCGGGTTCGAACCCGGATGGAACCCGGTCTGTCCGTGCCTGGTTCTGGCGGGAGACCACGGCCACGTCCAAGGGAACGAGGTGGACCAAGAGGCACACCCATCACCACCAGGTGCGTGGTTGCACGCGTCCATGGCCACGGACCAACGTGCACACGACAGGTCCATTGCCATGCAGAGACTTGGTTGAAATTGGCGTGGTGGTTTGGAGCTCGGTTGTCCACGATGCATGGACCGTCACGCATGTCTCGACCAAGAATGGGTGCACGTGCTCCACACCTCCAACCTCGACGGGTGCAAGTCCACGCCATCGCGTCCGAAGGATACAACGTATGAAACGTGATGCACACTCGTCAAGTGAAAAGTCCATCGGATGTATGTTTTGCCGATGTCCAAGACACGCGTGCAAAGTGTACGAAGAGCAATCCTTCCATAAATTTTAACGTGCATCCCTTGTCAATGGCATGCCATCCTTCCGAGGAAAAACGCCACTCGTCTTCCCTCTACGAAACAATTGGATCCTTCGAAAATGGGACGAATCTTCGTGAAAATTTGTTGCGGCAAGAGATCGTTGGAATCGCTACGCCTCGAGATAGAAATGCCTTGCCACTTGTACGACGGTTCGCTGTCGGCGCTTAGAATCACACCATCGATGGCAAAGGACGGTTCTCTTGCGAGCCGTCGTGGAGGGTCGAATACACCAACGTTACGACGAGTCATGTGGGGAACCGAACTATTTTCTGAGGTGTCTAACCCGTCCAGGCTATATAAATCGAAGGAGGTTCGCTCTCACACAAATTGAAGTACGTTTCACTTCCGTTGCACGCGGAGTGTGCAAGGTGATCTTGAACCGAATGGGAAAAGCACCACACAAGCCTTGCATTGTCCACAAAAGTCACTTGTTCAACGGTTGCATGGCTCCACGAATACAATGCAACGACAAATTGCGACAAGTCACAATAAGCTATCACGCATCACGAGGCATCGTTACATCCTCCCAAGGAGGGGCTTAATCGACGCATCGTGCAAAGCGCATGATCGCACTCCTGCTGTCTACAACTGCTCAATCACACATGCCAACATTGAGACATTTGAGCTGCCCATTTCTTGGTCAAAGCCTGCGCCCTCCTCCAGGCGGTTCTTAGCCTTTGCAAGTTTTCGCACATTGAAATTTGAAAGGTCAACCCTCTTTACACCTCATACAGGAAGACAAATCAAGAGGAGATGTCGCACTGCTTCACAAGAATGCGCAACCTTTTGCAGCTTCTTGCACTTGCCACTTTGCATCAACCAAAGGCAGGAATCACAACAACAAGAAAGGCGCATGGCAAACTTGGCCAAATCCTCCCGCAGGAGACGGGTGTGCTCCACACACGATGACTTTGAAAAATTATTGCTTGTCCTCACGTGGCAGCTCCACTAGGACTTGCACCATCAGCGGAATTTGATACTCACCAATGGGACATCCACATCTTCTCCTTCCTCGTCCTCGCAAGCAATGACAACGTCAAAGTGCTTCCTTGAAGCGGGTATTTCTAATTTGGCAATCGTAACCACCAGTTCTGACATCTTTTTGTTCAATCTCTCTTTATGCTTAGGAAAGATGTTGTTGTAAATGAGGCTTTGTCCACAGGATATGGAATAAGCAGTCAGCTCCTTCTCCTTTAGCCAATCCAGCACATCCTGAACTGTGACATCTCCTTCTATGATCCACCTGTCCCACAAACTCCAGGCCATGTCTTTGAAAGTCTCCCTTTTCGGGGGAATAGGCTCTGCGAGAGCAAAGAGCGGCAAAGCCAAGTTTCCAAAGGCGTTACGGTAATCTTCAATTTTCTTGTTCTGAATAACCTTATACATCTCTAAGCAGACGAACCCAGTAGCCAAGGCTGTGGTTGTCGCAATGGCAGGAATGATACGGCCCGCAATAAACTTCGCCTTCAACTTGTCAACTTCTGTGATTTCGTAATTCCTTGCCCGCATGTTTGCAAGTGCTGTGATTGCTTCCATGTGATAATTCGTGTCATCATCTTTCTCAAAGTGAATGGGGTTCAAGCGTAGGTCAGCCTTGCGAAGGTCATATCTTCCTTGCTCCAGCTTATCAATCAAACTCAGGATGACGCTTTCGTCACTCATAGCAGGACGATTGGCTGTGGCATTGGGGTCTGTCTCTATCTTCACACCCGACTTAGGTTTGAACTCTGGAATTTCCATGCGAGAAAGCAGGGCCAGTACCTTTGCTTCATCCCATTCTGGTGCAGGTATTCCGTACACTCCAGCTTTGAGATTCGCCATAGACCTCACAAACATAATATGAGCCGGGTCAGAAGTATCAAACACTACAGGCTTGGGGAACCTCTTTGGAGGAGACCAGAAAGGAGTGCCGGATGATGTAAGTGCATCTTCCGGAAACGTGTACACGAGCTGCGCAATTCTGTCATGGAAGTAGTCTTGAAATTTCATCCTTGCCCATACCAAACAGTCCTCGTAAGAGCTACAACGATTGGTGGCCAGGCAGTCCAAGACCTTTTCCACTTTTTCCTTGGTAAGAGAATCTGTGGCGGAACGAGCACTCTCAGCATACTTCACTGGATCTTCCAGGTACACGTTGGCTTCTGCCGGAGCTTGCTCAAACATTCCTTCAAACTCTGATCTTGCCCACGCCAGACAGTGGTCTATGTTGTGGGGAAAAGAATGTAGTGTGCACATCGGTGCCTCTTTCTCTGGCGGGTCCCGACTTGCACCGTAGTTTTCTGTCAAATGAGGGATCACCATTTGTGTGTTGCACTTGGTCCCCAGAGTGCCAGACTCCAACAGCGGCTTTGAGAAGTAGACACACCTTGAATCAACGTACAGCCTAGCTGAAACATTATCCAGTGCATTGACAACAATATCCAGGGCCTGCCAAAACTCGTCATTGAAAAAGTTTTCAGTCTGAGGACTGACACGATTTTGCATTGCCTCTATGTTGATAGATGGATTGATTGCTCTTGCAGCATCCGCTGCCACTGTGCTCTTTGATTGACCAATATTCCAGTCGCGGAAAAGGAATTGCCTAGACAAGTTGCTCCTCTCGATGGTGTCATCATCAGTGACTGAAACTGTTCCTTGGCCGCATGCGACACCCATGACAGCGAAGCCCTTCAAGAATTCGCAGCCCAAAGCTCCAGCCCCGACTAGGAAACAGTTCATATCCTGCAGTCGAGATTGGACGGCACGGCCAAACACAGCAATCTGAGCGCCGAAGCGTGAATCTGGCTGCAGCAACTCCTCTGCGGGGAGGAGTTCTTTGGGCAAGCTCTCTGCTGAATCGAAGTAGAACCACTGGTAAAGTGGGTGAAACTTCCCAGAGCATGCTTTGACGACTTCTTGCCCCACGATGCCACCCACAAGTGCCGCCATTGGACTCAGAACACTAGTACACCCCAGAGCAAATTGCTTCAAAAGAACCGTGTCTAGACCATCTAACTTCTCTTTGGCTTCATTGTTCATTTTCTCCACGATTTTGACAAATTTGTCTGCGTCTTCGTAGGATCCAGGGCAGGGATGTGCCCCGTGAGTCTCTATGTACCTGTCCAGCGCTTGAAATGCCAGGTGCAACACCTGGGATCTATCGATCTTTGCGAAATCTGAGAGCAAAAACTCCCCAGGTGTTTCGATCGCTTGCGCCATGGGTTGAAAATTCAGCACCTTCGGTTCCTTCACCTGGGTCACCAGACCTCCGCCGACGTAGTTACTGAAGTCTTCTGTGTTCACATCGAGCTCAAACGATTGGGGCTTGCAATTTTTCACCCGAACAGGTCCCAAGCCGTTGATTTCCGTCATTCCTTTCACTTCCGAGAAGGTCACCAGTTCACCGTCCTGGAACTCCAGGCGCTCGTCTTCGATGCAGGTGACCAGTGCAGGGTATCCGTTGCTGATGGAAGCAACAATTCCAGTGTGTGGATTTTCTCCGTCCACGTCCAGCACGGTGAAAGACGGTCCAAAGTCGCAGAAAACGCTGGAGAACACACCCGCAGATTTGGCGTAGATGAAGGACACCGCGGGCACTTGTCGGTGGCAGAACGCGTCGATTTGCTTGGCTTCCTCCATGGTGGCATCGGCCAAGACCACGACGCTGTGCCCGGCGACGAGGCTTTCGTCGAGTTTTCGATCGCACACACTTACGGACACAGCGGTGTTGAGCTCCTTCAGTCTTGCGACGCAAGCTTCGGCTCGATTTTTGCCCACGTCTTCTTCGTTGACGTAGAATTGGGCCGACAGGTCCCACAAGGACACCTTCTTGGTGTCTTGCAGGGTGACGGCTTTGACGCCCGCCAAGATCACGTTTTTCGCTGCGCATGTCCATCGTCCGCTCGTCAGTTTCCCTGGTTCGTGGCAGCGTTTCTCTCGTCGTTCCGTTCCCGCGTGTTTCGTCGGTGTTCCTTGCACGCACCGACTTCGGCACCGAGTCCGTTCATTCCGCAGATGAGCACGTCTGCCGCGGCCATTTTTCGCATGGTTTCTCTCCCGTAGACGGCGAGTTGTCTGCTGTGCAGATCTTCGTCGATGTCCATGTGGGTCTGTCCTTCGTTTTCTTCCGTGCTGGGCTTCATCGCGTCGCCTCTGGCGCGTTTGATCGGTCTTTCCTCCACGCTTTCGACCGCAGACATATAACGGGCGTCTTCCTCCGTCTCAACCGCGCACGTCTGCGTCGAGATCGCCTCCTATCGATCGCGATCGCGCGCGTGCAAAGCTCGCACGTGCGTCGTGCTTCTCGTGCTTTGCTCCGATCACCCCTCCAAGCACCCCCTCTGGATCCACCAAAGACCGTCTAAAGACCGACGGTCTCTGCGGTCCATCTCCACCCGGGAGCGTGTGCCCCCCTTCTCTCCGCCCCGTAGGGTTGGTGCTTCCCTCCTCCTCCGTCGAAGCGGGGGGACAGGGATCCGCGAAAGGGGGGCATTGGGACCGCCCCCTCTCCTCCGGAGGAGAGGGAGGAGAGCAGGTGGCGGCTCCTCCTACGGTGGGTCTCTCTCTCTCTCCCCCTGTCTGAGAGAGAGAGAGGGAGAGGGTTGGTTGGACGAACGGGACGACGAAAGTGTGGTGGTGGGACACCGACGAACACGAAAGACGTGCGTGCACGATGTCGCAGATCATCAACATCCGCAAGAAGTTCCTGGAACAGCCGCTGAGCACCATCCTGACGGAAGAAGAAGAGTTCGTGGAAGGAGAAGAAGCACCACGCACGCCGTTCCACCTCTCCAAAACCAAACTCATCGCCACCGTGGGACCCAAGAGCTGCTCCGTAGACGTGCTCAAACAGCTGCTGCAAGCTGGGATACAAGCCGTCAGGTTCGACTTCACGTGGTGCACGCTCGAAGTGCAAGGGTTCTTCGATCGAACCTACGAGAACCTGCTGCAAGCATGCCACGAAACCAAGAAGATGTGCGCCATCATGGTGGACCTCGCCGGACGTGAACTCTACCTCAAAGGAAAGCACGCCGTGGGAGAAGATGGATGGCCCAGAAGAGTGGAAAATCCAGTGACCGTGGAAAGCGGACAAATCATCTACCTCAGCTGCGACGAAGCGGATCAAGACAAGAAAGACACCTTCCTCGTCAACTACGACGACTTTTACGAAATGGCCAGAGTAGGAGACACCATTCACCTCGGTAGGTATCTTTCCACGGGTGCCGAAGCATCCGCCGTCTACGTGGACGTGCTGGAAGTCACCGGGAAAAAAATCAAGTGCAAGTGCAAGAATCCCGCTGTGCTGGATGGACTCGTGACCGTCTTCCACTGCGAAAGGTCGAAATCTGGACAAGAAAACGTCCAAAACCTGCTGCCCATCATGACCGATGCAGACAAAGAAGCACTGAAGAGATGGTCCACCAGAGAGGTCGACTTCGTGCTGATTCCGTACCCAAAGTGCAAAGAGGATGTGCAAGAAGTGCGTGATTACTTGGACTTCTTGGGCATGCACGAAACACTCTGTATCTCCAAAATTGAGAGTCGGGCAGCACTCAATTGCTTCGAAGAAATCCTGGATGTCAGCTACGGTGTCGTGATATCCAGGAGCAGCTTGGGAATGGACATGCCAATAGAGAAGTCCGTCAAAATCCAGAAGGAACTCATCAAGCGATGCAACTTCGTCGGCAAGCCCTGCATCATCACCAGGGTGGTGGATACCATGACCAATTCACCTCGCCCGACGCGCGCAGAGGCAACTGACGTGGCGAATGCAGTGCTAGATGGTACAGATGCCATCCTCCTAGGAGCTGAGACCACGAGGGGAAAGTTCCCGGTTGAGTCCGTGAACACTGTGAAAGACATCTGTCGTCAGGCCGAGATGGTTTACAACAACGATTACCACTTCAAATCCATCATGAGGGCCCTTGGAATCGATGGGCACACCCCAGATGTAGGAGAACCAATGTCAGAGGCTGAAGCCATGGCCTCTTCCACCGTAAGAGCAGCAGACAAAACCAACGCAGCAATGATCCTCTGTTTCACTGAGTCTGGCACGTTTGCACGACAAGTGGCAAAGTACAGGCCAAACATGCCCATTCTTGCAATTACAGTCCCGACCCTCAAGGTCAAGGGCTGCTCTTGGACATTACTGGGAAGGAGGGCAGCAAGACAGAACCTCATCATTCGCGGGGTCTTCCCCAAGCTCGCAGACCCCAAAACAGGCCTGCAGGAAGGTTGGATCCTTCAGGACGCTATCAAATTTTCAATCGCACAGGGGATGCTGAGGAAAGATGACTTTGTCGTAGTGTGCCATAGGTTGAGGGGTGACTTGGTGATATCGATTGTTTCGGTGAACGATGCTCTCGGCATCACAATGCGCAGCGGTTCGGAGCTTGGTCAGAGGCATGCATCGACCTCTTCAATGACATCCCTGGTAACTTCTGAGGGTGACGATCAGTACGGCAGTCTGTCCTCATCCTTTGAGCATGGGTGTGCAGTGAAAGCCCAGCCAGGCGACAGCAAATCTCGTTCCCCGAAGCACAATGGTAAGGGGTTGAAACCTCTTTCAGAAGAACCGCGCGCAGAGGAGAAGGCAACCGCATCGTCTGGGGATGACCCAGTAAAGACAAAGATCAAAAGAGGCTTTTTTAGCTCTTGAAGGAGGGGTAAGAGAAAGGTACAGTGTAATTCAATTCCTTGAAACCAAAGCTACCAAACTTGCTCGAAGCAAAAATGCGTAGTCTACATGCTTCCCAGTAGGTCCTGGTCCCAGTGGTACACGCCATGGCCCTCCCCAACCCTTCGCAACTGGGTCACATATTCACTCACCGTCCTGATGGCCTTCACCTGATCCTCAAGGTAGTTGCTTTCGATGAAGTCACACATCTGAACATCCCCACACTCGTCCGCAACCTTGTGAAGGCTCAAGAGCTTCTCATTGTTCAACTTCTCCAAAGAGAGGGTGAGTTCCATGGCATAGAGAGCATCCCCCTTGGCCTCGCTGCTGAATTCCATCTGCGGAAGCATGATGGAGTTCAGCTTCACCCTCCCACCACGTAGGTTTTGATAGCTCATTAATCCTTCAGCATGACCTCGTTCTTCTTCACTTGAGCTTTTGAAAAACGCAGCAAGCCCAGGCAAAGCGATGTAATCGCGATCGAAGTACGCCCAGAGGGCGTGGTAGATGTACGACACGTTGTACTCGATGTTGATCTGTTCGTTGAGCGCCTCCTCGCAGCGGGTGTCGAACGCCTGCCTCGCAAGGGAGGTAGACATCGTCTTCTCGACAGTCGCGAGCTCTCCCTTCACCTGCACGCACATCTACGTCAGCATCGACGTCACACCCTTCGTTCCTGCGACCTCGACAGCAGCCGGGTCCTGCTTTCCCGCCGAAGGTTGAAAGCCATCAAAGCGTCGACCTTGTGTTCCGCGGTCGTACCTCGGTGAAAGGTTCAAACACCACGCCAGTTTTCTCGCTGGAGCTTGCACAGACAATCTTGCTTCCATTCGTCCTCCTCGCACCGTTCGTCCTGCATCTGGGCACGAAAGGGAGCCTGCTTGGTCCCGCACGATCCCACCCGCGTCGTCAGCCTCTGCCGTCGTTCCTACTCCTCCTTGGCGGTTCCATCGATCCGCTTGGACCGCCTCGTGCCACGACTTGTCTTTCCAATGCGCACCTGTTCGCACGGAGGCAGCTGGAAGGTGCGCTTGCACGTGCCATGGCGCTGTGTGGTCGGACGGCTGAGCACGAAAGACCAAAGTTCGATCGACGTCGTGGGCGATGCGAAAGGCTCGAGCACCGCCCCCGACGTAAACTCGAAGTGAACTCGATGGCCGTAGGAAGTTCGAGAGGCGAAACGAAGGGTTAATCCGAGGTTAATGGAACCGGGGGAGGGGGCCTCGTCGAGGTACGGACGTCGGGCACGGCGGTGAGGAGAAAGGATGCCTGCAATTCGGGGTCGGTGAACGTCACCCGCAGAGGAGTGCATCGGGCCAGGGACGTGCGACCTGCAAGCACACGAAGCACGTCCCACCAAACACGATTGCCAATGAACTCGCGCACACCTCGTGTCGTTTGCGTGCTCCGAACCGACGGGAAGCTCGAGCTCCAACATGCCGCAGAAGTACACCATCTGATCCGCCGAGGGATTGGCTTTTGCTCCGTGATTGCGAGCCAAATTCGGGTTGCACGGGGAGGGGTTTCAACGTTGCAAATTGCCGAGGCCAACAATCCTTCTCGCAATCGAGGACGAAGCTATTGATTGGTACAACATCCAAACAAAACTACTCGATTCTGTATACCACGCAGTTGGACTTGCAAATCCATCCATTGCACAACCAACAATGCCAATTCATGTGCCGGTGCGTGAAGTTTGCAAAGATGTGCACGGTTGTTTGGCCCTTTTTACTCGTATGGAAGCTACCGCCGTTTTACCAACCAATGTTTGAACGAGGCCCATGGAAACGATGACATCGCGACTTGTCCATTCCTCCGCATCCTTCGTCGAATGTCTAGGACGAGCATGTTCCCACAACATTGTCCCATTCATAAAAATGTTGACGCCTTGCTTAGAACTTTTTGGATATAAAATAGCCTCCATTTCGAAAGTGGCTTGGTTCGGAGTGCGGTCAGAGCAACGACGAAACATTTAAGATTACTACTGAAAACTAAGCTTGCGCTTTGAGCAAGCACCATCGCCTTGGTTCCACGCGATCTTTGCGCGCTATCTATAGCTGTGTGCCATGACGAGCTCTCATTCATTGACACGTAGTCTGCTCCGCATTGTCTTTGTGCGCGCGCCTTTGAAGCCCCACACGCTCGCAACAACACTTCAATCACTTTGCGATGTGCCTGAATATTCGGCTTTTCTACATAGCGACGTGCGATTTCGAAGTTACAATCGCTCCGTGTCTTCATTTGCCGGTGAACCAAAGCGAGGTGGATGACCCGAGGACCATCGCAAATCGTTGTCAACGGATACATCCCACGTATCCTGCCATCATCCGTGCGGAAGAAGCAGGAGGGTCGGCGTGTTTCCACGCACACGGGGCCTAGGCAAGAAAGTTTGTGGTTGCACCGCCTTGCATCCGACCTCGTTGCCTCGCTTGCTTCGGTTGTGCGCACGTGGTCGATGGTTCGTCCTTGGTCGGAGGGACGAACCACGTCGGACAGTCCCGGTTCAACGAGCCCGATTTCCCTTCCAATCGGCAGCTTGGATCGGGTTCAATCGGCAGGTGTCGCTCCTTTCCACACCGACTGTCGAGACGAGTCGGTCGGGACCTGAGGCGCGGACGCACGACATTGCCATCCGCATCCGCTCGAGCCATGAACGCATTGTGGAAGCGCTTGGACGTGCCTCGCGCATCCGCGACGTCTGTTCGGACGCACAGGGAGGCGTTGGGAGGAGCTTTGGTGACGCGACAAGGGAAATGTGGTGCCCATTCGGGCTGGCGAAGGGAACGGGCCACAGGGAGGCGGCGGCCGACCTTGCCAGAGGCACGTCTGTTTGCGGCTGGGAGTGACGAGAAAGGTGTCGAGGAAGATACGAGCGAGATGGAAAGTTCCTCGCGCACCGCGATGGAGGATGAAAGCTCGGAAACCCATCGAGCAGAAGTGCTCTCGCAAGAAAATGGGATGACGCCTGGGAAACAAGGATACCGATCCTTCGTCGTGGCTGGATGCGAATTCCTGATCGGGCTCACTCCTGAAGGGATGCTGGATTTGAGAGAAATATTTGTCTACGACAGTGCGACCGGAATTTACGGTAGACCGCAGTTTGTAGGGGAGCAGCCTATTGGACCTGCCTTCTACAACGAAGTACGCTGGGAAAACATCGATCCTGAAGATCCAGTCACTTACAAGAAAGGTAAAGTGGAACTGATAAAGCTCTACTTGATTGAGGAAAGAAGCAAGGACCCCTACGAGCTGAATCTCCGAGAAGTGTATTGTTTGGATGGGAAATTGCAGCAAGTCCAACACCACGAAGTCAAAGGCGTCGAGGCAGAGAAGCGGGAAGATACCAGGCTTGTCATTCGCGAGGATGGGATTTTTTTGGACGACATAAAGAAACTTCCTACTCCAACTGACATATTCAATGAATTTAAACGCGCTGAAGAGGAGGGCAGAGGCCCATTGGGTGGGAAAGATGGATTGCAAGGAGATGAGGACGAGGACGATGATCTAGCTTTTGAAGAGTCTGACGTACCAGAGGTGGACATGTTGTAGATTTCAAGTTTTGACTCCTCATACTTGCTCGTGCGGGGATGGTGCTCCATGGACTACCTCAGTAGTCCTTACTGTGCTACCTCTGGAGCTTCCGTTGACTCCTTCGTCTCAGCCTCGTCCTTCTTCTTCTCGAAGTAAGAATCTAATTCGGAATCCAGCTTCTTCTTTGCAATCTACGCCTCACAAACCCATCCCATCATTTGTCAGTCGATCGAGCAGAAAGCACGACTCTCCGGTACGTCCCTCGGCAACCACACGCACCGGCTTATCTTTGAACATGTACTCGTCCATCTGACGATCGAGCTCTTCCTGCGTAGGTTTCGGTGCCTCTGGCACCTTCTTGTTCCCTCCTGCGATCGAGAAACGCATGTCAGTTGCGTCGCAGCTCCGGACCTACCCGACGGTGGCTCGCTCGTACCTTTCTTCCCACCACGCGCTTGTTTCTTCGCGCCTCCTACCGCCGACAGGGACGCATTCTTCCCACCGCGTCGACCTCCACGTCCTCGGCGTGATCCTCGGCCTCGTCCGGCGTTCATCGCAGCGTCGGTTCCGCTTCGCGCGCGTCCCACGTCGGTGTCGCTCGAAGGCGGCAAATTCGCCTGTGACAGGCGAAACCACCGGCCACGTGGAGTTTCTTCTCCCAAGGGAAGAGACACTACGTCGGTGTGTGTCTGCCTCGTGATCCAGCGGAGAGAGATGGAGGTGGCAGCACGAGCCGTGGAAGCGACGGCGTGTCCGATTGAAGAGGGCTGGCCTGCGTGGACGGAAGGCGCGAGGAAAGTGACGGTGTGGGGAACGTGGTGGCCGAAGCTGATCGCGACCTATGATTTGATGTGCCATTGATGGC
>LFIK01001789.1_pt1 | contig 17185 bp, 20 predicted proteins | sample 643401 | NCBI WGS metagenome assembly LFIK01 (sample SAMN03777447, study PRJNA286221) | soda lake metagenome | biome: soda lake; feature: Kulunda steppe; material: water; isolation source: sample T5-Br brine of Lake Tanatar-5 | place: Russia: Kulunda steppe | collected 2010-07
CGTTTGTTAGAGCGAACAATAATAGCCGTATCTTGATGCCCATTATTATGATAAGCATCATTAATGGCATCCATAATTTCATAGCCATCTACCAAGCGTTGCATATCGGCTTTTCCAGTTAATTTAAATTGGAAATCGACATAAATTTCATCCTGAATAGCATCTCTAATTCTGGTGGCGTTTAATAATATATCGCTTTCCAATTCTTGTCTTACTACTTCGTCAAGCTCTACGCCAATTACTTCCATTTGAAACTGCATAGCTAGTAATTTTTCATCTAAAGCCGGGCTTAATTCGGCTTTAACTGGAGGAAGCTGCGCTGTATCACCAATAAAAATCAGTTGGCAATTTTCGCCAGCATAGACATATTCTACTAAGTCTTCCAGCAGCGAACCTTTACTAAAAAGTTCATCTCCCGTGGGTAAATCTGGAATCATGGAAGCTTCATCAACAATAAAAATAGTGTTTTTAAATTTATTTTGTTGCGCCACAAAACTGACTCCCCCTCCACTTGTTTTTTTGGGGTAATAAATTCTTCTGTGGATAGTTTGAGCCGACTGATTAGAATAATTTGAAATTACTTTAGCCGCGCGACCTGTAGGAGCGGTAAGAACGAGTTTTTTTTTGACCTTAGCAATATTTTTTACCAAAGTTCCTATCATGGTTGTTTTTCCTGTGCCTGCATACCCCTTTAGTACATAAATATAATCGTTGTGTTCTTGAACAATAAATTTAGCTAAAAGCTGAAGTCCTAAATCCTGTTTTAAGGTTGGTGGATGACCCAAATCTTTTTTTAAAAGTTGATAAAATTTCTTTTCTTCCATAAAATTGATAAAAACCCAAAGTTAAGTTTTTAATTTTAATTCACCTGTCAAAAAGCACTAGGATTACTTGAAGAATAATCAAATGTATAACTCTAAAAAGTTTTAAAATCAATTTATGCTATCTCCAAAATGCAGTATTGGATATAACCTGAAGAAATAATTAGCGAATCGTTATAGATTTAAAGAGGAATTTACAAACTGAAACTTTCACAAACCAAAAAAAATTGTAGATTTGTCTTATTAAGTAAACAAACAAACAAAAACTGATGTTACAGATTATCATTTATATTGCAGTAGGTCTTTTAATAGTATTTGGTCTAGTAAAAATTATAGATAGTTACTTACCCAAGAAACTTAGACCTGCTTTATCCATTGTCTTGATTATTGGCATTGGAGTTCTAGCCTATATGAATTATAATGCAATATACGGCCCTGTAGAATTTAATAAAGTAAAGGAAAAGCGTTATGCAAAAGTTATTGATAAATTAAGAGATGTGCGTAAAGTCCAAATTGCACATCGAGAAATCAATCGAAGCTACGCCAAAAATTTTGATCAACTTTTACGTTTTTTAGATACTGCTGAATATGTAATTACACAGAGAAGAGATACTACTTATTTGGATAAGGAGTATTTAGAGACCTATGGTGTTGATAAATATATTGAAGATTATGTAGTTGACACACTTGGATATAAACTTGTTAAGGATTCTTTATTTGGTTCTTCAGATAGATATAAAACAATGATGAATGTTCCTTTTACTGATGGAAAGCAAATGAAGATGGACGCAGGATTACTTGATGTAAAGGGGGTTAATGTGCCTGTATTTAAAGTAGAAGTTCCTAAAGAATGGATTTTAGCAGATCAAGAAAAAGATCTCTTAAAACAAGAATTGCAAGTACAATCTGTTGATGGGATTAATGGAGAATCAATCATTGTAGGTTCAATGAACGAGGTAAGTACCAATGGTAACTGGCCAACAACTTATGGAAAACAAGATTAAAAATATCAAAGAAAATAATCAAATATCCATTCTGATTCGTCAGGATGGATATTCTTTTTTAATTGAAAAGTTGACAGAGAAAGCAAATGAAGTTTTCAACTTCAAGCTTAGACCAGATCAACACAAAACACCAGAAGCACTTCTTTCTCTCATAAAAGAAAGTATCAATTCTGAATTAATTAATGATTCTGAAATTTCTAAAGCTAAAGTACTTTATCATCACTCACTTTATAGCTTAAGTCCAATTCCTTATTTTCAAAGTGAATCAGCTTCTGATTTTATAAAGTACAACACAAAAATTTTACCCCAAGACCAACTTATTTCTGAAAAAATTGAAACTGTTAAAGCAGTGATTACATTTATACCTTTTACAAATATCAACAATTACTTTATTGACTTGTTAGGTGGTTTTCAATACCAACACAGCCTAGAACCAATTATAAAAATTAATGCTGAAATAGATGAAGAACGCGAAAGGGTTCTAGTTTTTATTGACCAAAATATAATGAGTCTCTCTGCTTTTTCTGGAAAAAAAATGATATTAGCAAATACATTTAGTTACCAAACTGAAGAAGATTTAGCTTATTATATTCTTTTTTGTATTGAACAAATTGGCTTTGATAGGCAAGAAATGATTCTACTTCTTTTTGGTTCAATTCAAAAGTCTAATAAGTCATTTGAATATTTGTTTAATTACATTAAGCACGTTGACTTTCTATTTAATTTTGTAGATCACAATTATACAACTGTTCAAATCAAATCATTTCAACTTTTATTCGAAGAAAATTATGCGCATAGTCTCAGGAAAATATAAAGGCCGAAGAATAACTGCTCCTAAAAGCATTCCCGCAAGACCTACAACCGATTTTGCAAAGGAAGCCTTGTTCAATATCCTCAATAATCAATTTTATTTTTCAGATTTAGAGGTAATTGATTTGTTTACTGGAATTGGAAGTATTTCTTTAGAATTTGCTTCACGAGGTGCAAAAACAATACTAGCTGTTGATAGCCATCCAGCGTCTTGTCTCTTTATTAAAGATACTGCATCAAAGCTTGAAGCCCCAATTCAAGTAATTCAATCGGATGTCTTTGATTTTTTAAACAAAACTCCAATCACATCAAATTTAATCTTTGCCGACCCGCCTTATAATTTTGAAGTGGAAGATTTAGAACAAATAACAAAACTAGTAAAAGAGAGAAAACTGCTAAAAGAAGAGGGAGTCTTAATTATTGAGCACTCTAAGCATACCGAACTTGACTCATTAGATGGATTTAAGGAGAAAAGAAAGTACGGAAGTTCTAGCTTTTCATTTTTTGAATTTAACTAAAAACTAATTCATCTTTAGAAAACAATTTTAGTTTTAATATCATTTAAAACAAATGAATTGTATTTTTACGCTATGGATGAAAAAAGATTTTATTTAGTTTACGATTCTGAGGAATTAAATCACGTCTCATCGGTAGATGAAGAAAACATAAATGACTTTTTCCATCAGAAATATAAATTTGAATCAGATTTCAAAACAAGTATCCCTGAAGAATCTTTTGTCATACTTCTACTTTCAGACGAGCAAAACAAAGAGTTTATTGAAAAAACCAAGGATAAAAAATTAAAAATAGGATTTCTTCCACACCAACACAACTTTGAAACTAGAAATGGATTTCAAATTTCAGAAAATATAGCAGATTGTATTAGTGATTTTAAAGAAAATGATAAAGTTATTAATTCAGACTTACTCTATTGCAATGAAAAAGTAGTTTTTAATTATTTAATTATAGGAAGCTTAGTTACCACCTTTACTAAAAAAAGAACACAAAATAGACTTGTGTCTTTCATCAAACAACTATGGGGTTTACTAAAAAATTACAACAAAACAAAACCCAAGAAAGTTGAAATTACTGCAGATGAAAAGGACTCGTTTACCACAGCTGTAGCAGAGATTTTAATTACTCAACACGGAAAAAATTCAGTTATTTCTAGATTAATTTTAGAAAATTCTTACCTTAACGACGGCTTGTTTCACGCTTTACTTTTTGCTCCAAGAAGTTTTTCTGAAGTCATTTTTTCATTTATCAAATCAAAATTTAGCCTAAGGCAATTTAAAGGAATAAAAGCTTTCAATTTTTTAGGTCACCTCAAAACCAATCAATTAAAGTTTAAATTTGAGCAAAGTACTAATTACAGCATAGACGGCAAAGTCTTTGAATCTGATCAATTGTTTATTGAAATTCAAGAAAACTTTAAGCTGATACCAAGTAAAAACCTGCTTTTTACAAAAGAAGAAAAAAATGACAAAAAGATATATCGAGTAGAAAATTTGCCGAAAGGTGAAGCTATGACAGAAATGATTGGTAAACGATTACCACTTATTAAACACGCTTCAACTGAAGAATATAAAGAGCTTTTTACCACCTTAAGAGATAATGCTAAAACTAAATCTTCTTACCTTATTCTGATGATTTTATCTACGCTTTTAGCCACCTTTGGACTTTTCGCAGATTCTACGCCTGTAATTATTGGAGCTATGATTTTAGCTCCACTCATTTCTCCAGTTATATCCTTATCTATGGGGGTTTTAAGACAGGAAAAGAAAATCATGCAAGATAGTTTGGTAACTATTGGTTCAGGTATTTTATTTTCTTACATAGCAGCTATAATTCTAACCTTAATTACACCTTTATATGCCATTAATAGTGAAATTGGTTCTCGTTTAGAACCTAATTTATTGGATTTAGGTGTAGCAGTTATCTCTGGAATTGCTGGGGCATATGCACATGCCAACACGGCCATTGCTAAAACCTTAGCAGGTGTTGCTATTGCTGTAGCACTAGTCCCTCCATTAGCTGTGTCTGCCATTGGTTTAGGTTGGGGAGAATGGAAGGTTTTCTTTGGTGCTTTTCTATTGCTTATTACCAACTTAACAGGAATGGTACTTGCAGGTTCTTTTACCTTTTTATTGATGGGATACAGTCCGTTTAAAATAGCTAAAAAAGGATTACTTATTTCGCTTGCCATTGTGCTTTCCATAAGCGTACCCCTTGGCTATGGTTTTTTTCAAGTAGTAAGAGAAAACAAGATTGTTAACTCTGTAAACAGAATGGAGGTAAAAGACATGAGAATAAAGCAGGTAGAAGTGATTAATAAAAACCCATTGAAACTTGCCATTAAAGTAGTAGCCGACCACAATCCTGGCGATGAAGAAATAAGACTAATAAAAGAAAAAATAGAAGATAAACTTGGAAGAGAAGTACGGTTTGAAATGACTTTTAGCCTAGAGGTTGATTAATCAAGTTTGCTAGTTGAAGACCTACCGCACTTCCAATAGCTACACCCATACCTCCCATTCTCACACCACAGTATAGATGGTTATCAAGCTGTTTAACTAAAGGTGCTTTCTTCTCTCCTATTCCTAGAATTCCACTCCACCTATAGTCGATTTTTGGATGTTGACCGGGTAAGATATTAGTGTTGAGAAGTTGGATTAATTTACTTTCAACAAGTTGGGTTGTACCAAATGCAGAAGTAGTTTCTGTAAGCGGGTCTAAGTGTCTTCCTCCACCAATTAAAATCCTTCCATCAATAGCCCTAAAATAATAATAGCCTTCTTCTAAATGAAAGCAAGTATTCCATTTTAAATTTGGTATTTTTTCGGTCACTAAAACCTGATTCCTCACAGCTTTAACAGGTAAATCAATTAAAGATTTAGCAAAAGCATTGTTTGCTATAAAAACTTTTTTTGCTTTAAAATCAAATTCTGTTGAATAAATATGAACGCCATTCAAATTACTTGAAAGTTTCTTCACCTCTACTCCATTAAGAACTTGAATACCTTTAGAACGAGCTAATTGAAGCAAAGCAAACATCATTTTACCTGTATCTAACTGACCTTCATAAGTATTTTTAATGACTTTTTTATGAAAACCTTTAAATCCGAAGCGTTCATTCTCAAGCTTAAAAACTGGATTTGAGAATAGTGACTTCAATAAGTTATTTAAATAAGGAATTGCTTCAAAGTGTTGATTATTGAAATCCTCATTAGTTTGAAAGACTTCATATCCGGCCTTCTGCTGATAGCCAATTGAAGAATCTCCTAAAAGAGCTCTCATAAACTTCAATCCCTCAAGCCTAAACTTCACTAAATCAAGCACTTCTTCTTCAGAATGGCTTTTTAAATCAGTAACTAATTCAGAAACACTACCAAAACAGGCAAAACCTGCATTTTTAGTACTTGCACCCTGAGGCAACACACCTCTTTCTAGGACTAAGACTTTAGCTCTTGGATAAAGTTTCTTCAGTTGAATAGCACAATTTAAACCAACTATTCCACTTCCAATTATACAAAAATCAATGGCACTTAACCAAGATTTTATTTCCCAATAAGAAAGCTGTGTATTCATTAATTTCCAGTAATCAGAGACTCTGTTAGTTGGTTCATCTGTGTAGCCACTTCAGTATTTTGATAATCATGAAGTCTAAAAATAAACTCCATATTGTTATAAGCTACATGAGTCACTCCGTCTGTAGTTTCGTAAATTAACATTTTAAGAGGTAAATCAATTCCTAGACTCGGGCGTTCTTTCATTAAGCTTGTGCCAACTTCAGGGTTTCCATACAACAATAAAATACATTTACCTACAGAATAATTAGCATCTTGTGCAAAACTCTGAAAATCATGAGCTGCAATCAATTCAACTTTCGAATTATTTTTAATTGTATTCAATATGCTTTTAGCTGTTTGGTCAAAATTAGATGTACTTTGAAAAATTTCAATACCTTCTAATTTTTTAAAATTCAAATCTGAAGTTTGATAAGGCTTCTCTTGGTTTGAAAGACTTTTTACAATAGAATTTAGTACTCTTGAGTTAGATTCAGCAGTTTGGATGCTTTCCTGTAAGCCATATCTTTTAATCAAATAATGACCGTCTATAAATTGAGCAAAACCATTGTTATCTTCTTCAAAAAAATGTATGCGCAAAGGTAAGTCCAAGGCGACTAAAGGATTTTCATCAATTAACGGATTAATTAATTGATTGGTGTAAAGATGATGAAACGTAGAAAAGTCCATTTTCAAACCTGCCGCTTTAGCATTTTCTTGGTGGTCAAATGTATTTGTTACTAACAGTCCGGGGTTTGCATTCATCAATTCATTAAACTTAACATAAAAATCTTCTGCTTCAATTGTAAGTTTGAATTGAATTAGATGATTAGATAAAGTTGATGTCAAATCGGATTTTGTATGCTCTTGACTTCGCTTAACAACATCATTTTCAGACGGGTTTTCTGAAGATTTATTCTGCTCAGTTGCTGCTTCGTTGGTCTTTGTTTTTTTATTTTCTTCACAAGAAATTAAAAATAAAAGCACAAGTAGTTTAAAAATTGAAAAGATTACAAAACGCATACGGTCATTTTTTAAGTAGTAAAAATAGGAAAAATCTTTTGGTGTTGCCCCCATCTAAAAGCGAAAGTTTAAAATGCTATTAAAACAAGATCAAGCAAAGAACAAATACTTACTTTTAAAAAAAAGAAAAATATGAAATATCTATTTATTTTTTTAATGATTAATTGCATTAGTGTCACTTCTCAAGATGTCAAAGGAAAATGGATTACCGTTGATGATGATACAGGAAAAGAAAAATCTGTAGTTGAAGTTTATGAAAAAAAGGACGGAAAAATTTATGGAAAAATTATTGAATTTCTAGAAGATGGTGCAGATTCAGATGATACTTGTGATCACTGTAAAGGAGACATGAAAGGAGAAAAATTGATGGGTTTTGAAGTACTCAAAGGATTTGAAAAAAAAGGTGACAAATACGAAAATGGCAAAGTCACAGACCCAGAGGAGGATAAAACTTACGATTCAAAAATTTGGGTAGATGAGGATGAACCAGATATCCTAAAAGTTAGGGGTTACATTTCTATCATGTATAGAACACAAGAATGGAAAAGAAAAAAGTAAAATTATTGAAGCAAGGTTTTAGTTCTATTTGGGTTTTTATAGAAAAAATGTTCGTGACGTTATTTAGTGTAACACCATATTATTAAACTATCATGGCTTTTAAAAGTCTATGAAAAAAACTAATTTAGGCTTTCTCCACCATCTACTTTAATTACGCTTCCATTTATCCAATTGCTTTCAGGCAAACTAAGCAAATAAACTACATTAGCTACATCTTCTGGTGTTGTTAATCGATGAAAAGGATTTTTTGCTTTCACTTCTTTAATCAGATGATCAATATTTGGAATTTGCTTCAAAGATTTAGTAAGACAAACACCAGCTTCAATGCAATTAGAAGTGATTCCAAATGGAGCAAATTCTAGAGCTATATTTCTACTTGTAGCCTCTAAAACAGCTTTAGCAGCAGATACAGCCGCATAATTACGCATAGCCCTGGAGCTTCCTAAACTTGTAAAAGCCAGTATTTTTGAGGGATTAGCAAATAAATCTTTAGAATGTAAAGCACTAACCCATTCATATAAACTATAGCCCATAGCGTGTAAAGTAATTCCAAAGTCAGATTTTTCAAGCCGGTTTTTTCCAATCATTGGTTTTAAAGTTCCTTTTGAAACGCTGTGTAAAAGCAAATTAATTTTGCAGTTATACTTAAGCAACTGATCTAAAAATGAATTTCGTTTTTCTGCATTTAAAGCATCAAAATTGAAAGCCAATAGATTAAGCCCTTCCTTATTTTTTTGTTGAATCTGCTGCTGAAATTCTTCATCAAAACTCCTTGAATCTCGATGAATTATTATAACCGAATTGCCTACTGAAGCTAATTTACAAGCACTAGCCCACCCTAGTCCAGTGCTTCCGCCTAAAATTAAATTGTAAACTGTATTGGGTTGTAATTCCATAATCTATCACCATTTTAAAAGTAGCCGTTGTGCGGTAAACCCAGGACCAAAACTGAGCATGAGTCCATAATCATTTGCTTTGGGCTGTTTGTCCAAAATATCTTTAAGTACGTACAATACAGTTGCACTACTCATATTTCCAAATTCTCTCAAAACCTTTTTTGTACTGCTGATGTCTTTTCCTAATTCCTCAAATAAAGCTTCTACAGTTTGTACAATTTTTTTCCCTCCTGGATGAAAAATAAGATGATCTAAATCGTCTAAAGTTAAACCAAATTTTTCTAAGAACGGATGAAGAATAGTAGGAAAATGAGCGCTTATAGTTTCAGGAACCGCTTCATCAAGGACCATTTTAAGACCTTGATTAGTCAAATCAAAACCCATCATGTGGGTTTGATCGTAGAAATGATACATTTCACTTCCACAAATTTCGGGCCCCTCAGCTTCTTCTTCAGAAGACATCAAAACACAAGCACATCCATCACCAAAAATAGCTGAAGAAACAATATTAGTCATAGAAGTATCTTCCATTAAAAAAGTGGCAGTTGGGGCTTCAAAAGCAACAATTGCTGCTCGCTTACCAGGATTAGCCTTAAGGAATTCGGAAGCATAGATCATTGCTGAAACTCCTGCCACACAACCCATTTCAGTAACTGGTAAGCGCACCACCGATTGTTTTAAGCCTAATTCATTAATTAAAAAAGCATCCAAAGAAGGGATCATTATTCCTGTACAACTTACCGTAATAATATAATCTAATGATGAAGCTTCCCAATTTGAATTAGCCAAGGCTTTTTTCAATGCTTTAGCCGCTATTATTTTGGCTTGTTGTGTATAAATTGTATTACGCTCTTCAAAGGAAAGCTGACCAAAAACGGTTTCTGGTGGCATAATAGAATAACGTTTATTAACCTGAGCACCTTCAAAAATTTTTACTGCTTTCCTTCGGTAGCGCTCGTCTTCATTAGCTAACCAAAGTTCAACTAGAGGAATAATATCTTCCGTATTTCTAGAATAAGGAGGTTGAACAGTTTGTATATCTTGTAGTTTTACTTTCATTTAATGTTGTATTATCCATTGATACCTAAAAGCCCATTTCCACTTGATTTGGTGCTTGTTTTGTAAGTTCAGTTTTTCAGCAAAAGCATTAAAATCTTGCTTTTTAAATCCTCTTAAAATAGAAACCAATCCATCGCGATAAGCGACTTTTGATTGAATAAAGAAAAGCGCATATAGCTGAAATAATCGGTAGGCTAACATACTTCTGTGCAAGTCATTAATAACAATACCAAATTTAGTGTTTGCATATAAGACTTGAATGAGTTTTAAGATTTCTTTTTCCTGAAAATGATGCATTGTAAGCGAAGAAAAAGCAAGATCTGCATTCATAAGCTTAAAATTCTCAGAAAAAACATCCATTACAAGAAATTTAATATTCTTGAATGTAGCCGATTGTCTTCTCGCGATTTCAACAATGTGAGGGTTAGCATCAATTCCTATTAATTCAACTTGATAATGAGAAGTATTAAAATAACTAGCTAATTTTCTTAAACTTGCTCCGCTCCCACAGCCAAACTCAATAATCTTAATTGGCTTTTCAATATTAATCTGCTGTTGTTGAAGAATCTGCATGATGGCCTGTATAGTTACCTTATAACCACCTAAATTACTGTTTACTCGATCAATTGAACGTAAAACCTTTTCAAGTTCTTTTCCTCGAAAATCAAATTCATCCATTATTTCAGGAAGTTTAGACCTAAATTTTGTACTAATCATCATCACAAAGGTTTTCCATGGGTTTGTTTAATTAATTGTTGAAAAATGAAATTGTTGTTTCCTACTAATTGTAAAGCGTATTTAGTAAGCTTTGGTTGCAATAATAATTGCTGAAATAAATTTCCAAAAAACAGTCTTCGCTTGAAACTTTTTTTCCATTTTTTAGTAAAATCTAAGTTCAATTTTGATCTGTTTTTGTGTCTTTTATAATCAAGAATACATTCTGAAACAATTTTTGCACTGTGAATAGCCATAGCCATTCCATTACCACAAAGTGGATGAATCAAGCCTGCAGCATCGCCTATCATTAAAGCATTTTTCTCCACGCAAGTTTTGTTTTCGAATGAAACCTGAGAAATAACGAGTCGTTTATCAAAACTCAAAGTTGCTTTTTCAAAAAAATGCTTGAGGTGTTCATTTTTACTAAGTACAATTTTTTCTAATTCTTCAAAGTTTTTAAATTTTTGGTACTGCTGAAGGCGTATTAAATAACAACAATTGATGTGATTTGTTTCTACTTTTGAAAGGCCACAATAGCCACCTTCAAAGTTATGTAATTCAACTAAATTGTCTGGAAAATCAGCTAATTGATAATGGGCTTTTACCCCCATCCAAGGTGTTTTATTTTTAAAAAAGGAACGTTGCAGCTGTCCATCTAAAACCGAACGTTTTCCATAAGCACAAATAAGAAACTTAGAATAAAACATAGCATTCTTGGTGGTGACTTCAAACTGCGAATCAATATACAAATAGTCCAAAACTTGATCAAAAACGAACTCAACACCTAAGTCTTTAGCATACGTGTAAAGAAGCTCATCAAAACCATACCTTGAAACACCAAAACCACCAAGAGGCAAATCGTTTTCTATAGCTTGGCCAGTTAATGTAGTGAGTTGAAAAGAAGAAATTTCCTTAACATCTAGTTGGTGTAAAGGAACTCCAAGTGAAGCTAAATAAGGTTTTACTTCATTTGAAACATATTCACCACAAACACGGTGAAATGGATAAGCTTTTTTTTCAATTAAAGTCACCCGTTTCCCTTCTTTCTGAAGATGAATGGCAGCGATTAAACCAGCTAGTCCACCTCCTATAACAATAATTTCGCGATCAACCATTTGTCAAATATGAATGATTAATTTACAAAAAATCAGAAATTGGTCAGACTTTAACGAAAAGCTATAGATTGATAAAATAAAGTAGATTGATTCGATTATGATTGAAGCATCTGATAAAAATACAGTTGAAGCTGTTCTTCGTAAATGCGAACCAAAACAAATACGAGTAAGGCAAAAATCACGAAACTAATATGTGTTTTTCGAGATTTAAGCAGATTTATGCCTACCACTCCTAACACAAGCGCTGGAATACAAATCAAAAGATTAGGGATTAGCCATAGATCCTTACCAACTATAGCGAAGAGCTTCATAAAAATAAATACCGCAGAAAAAATAACTACTATTCTAGTACCAGTAATAGCGTATTTTTGAGTTAAAATAGGTGGTTTTTTATCTTCCATATAACAAAGTAAACTACTATTGCTTAAAAAAAGAATCTACAAACTCAACTTTATCAAATGTTTGTAAGTCGTCTATTGCTTCACCAACACCAATATATCTTACAGGGATTTGAAATTGATCACTTATACCTATTACTACACCGCCTTTTGCTGTACCATCTAGTTTAGTAACAGCTAGCGAAGTCACTTCAGTGGCAGCAGTAAACTGTTTGGCTTGTTCAAAAGCGTTTTGTCCAGTAGAACCGTCTAAAACAAGCATAACATCGTGAGGTGCATTAGGAATAACTTTTTGCATAACCCGTTTAATTTTAGTTAATTCGTTCATCAAATTAACTTTGTTGTGTAATCTTCCAGCAGTATCAATTAAAACTACATCGGCATCTTGTTTAACAGCACTTTGAACAGTATCAAAAGCAACAGAAGCGGGGTCACTTCCCATTTGTTGCTTAATAATTGGAACATCTACACGCTCTGCCCAGATTTGAAGTTGGTCTATTGCGGCGGCTCTAAATGTATCGGCAGCTCCCAAAACAACTTTTTTCCCTTCAGATTTAAACTTGGAGGCCAATTTCCCGATAGTGGTCGTTTTTCCTACTCCATTTACTCCAACAACCATAATTACATAGGGTGATTTAACTTCTTCAAAATGTGCTGCTTTGTCATCTTTCTCTGAAGCTTTAAGCAAACCTGCTATTTCTTCACGCAAAATAATATTTAATTCTTGCGTGCCCAGATATTTATCTTTTGCTACTCGATCTTCTATCCGATTTATGATTTTAATTGTTGTTGCAACGCCAACATCGCTTGAAATTAAGACTTCCTCTAAATCATCAAGTACATCATCATCAACTTTAGATTTTCCAGCAACAGCTTTTCCCAGTTTATCAAAGAAAGAAGATTTTGATTTTTCCAAACCTTCATCTAATTTCTGTTTTTCTTTCTTTGAAAATAATTTTTTAAACAAGCCCATAATCTAGGGTATTAAAAGTTATGTGTAAATATTTACTTGATTCTATTTAAATAAATGAATTTTTAAAATAATTCAATACAAATTTATTAAATAAATTGAACTTATTGAAGTTTGTATTCTGAATAAAAACAAAAAAAGTCGCTGTAGAAATACAACGACTTTAATCCTTTTAAAATATATAACTTACTTCTTTAAAAAGTCATTAACGTCTTCTGGGTTCATAATGCGCTCTACAAAAGTGTAGGCACCAGTTTTTGGCGACTTTACCATTTTAATGGCTTTTGTAAGTCTTTTACTTCCTGTTTGTAAACTTGCTACTGATTTCTTTGCCATAACTTAATTATTTTATCTCTTTATGAACCGTCATTTTTTTGAGTATGGGATTGAATTTCTTCAACTCAATACGGTCTGGAGTGTTTCTTTTATTTTTCGTTGTAATGTATCTTGATGTACCAGGCTGCCCAGAAGTCTTGTGTTCTGTACATTCTAAAATTACCTGGACTCTATTTCCTTTCTTTGCCATAACTTATAATTTCTAAGGTTAATTATTTCTTCAAGAATCCTTTAGTCCTAGCTTCCTTAAGAACGGCAGAAATACCTTTCTTATTGATGTTTTTTAACGCAGAAGTAGATACTTTTAAAGTAATCCATTTATCCTCTTCAGGAATGTAAAAACGCTTTTTTACTAAATTTACATTAAATTTTCTTCTTGTTCTATTTAATGCATGAGAAACGTTATTCCCTGACATTGCTCTTTTCCCAGTAAGTTCACAAACTTTAGACATGTTATATACTTTTATGTTTTTAAAACAGGTTGCAAATTAACTACTTTTTACCCAAACAGCCAAAGAAAAAAAGAATTATTTTCTGAAACTTTGTTTTTAATTAAAAATCTATCCGTTTTGATCAATGATCCAATCATAAATTAATTCAAGTGACTTATTTACAGCTTTGTATGTAACTCGTTCTCGTTGATTACCAAAGCTAAATTTTTGAACATCTACACCCTTACTATCAGCTAATGCAATGTAAACTGTTCCAATCTCAGCCTCACTATCGCCCTTTATTGGCCCAGCATTTCCAGTGGTAGCAACGGCTAAATCAGAATTAAACATTTTAAGAGATTTTTTTGCCATTTCAGTAGTTATTTCTGCACTTACTACAGAATACCTGTCAATAATTTTAGTATCTATTCCTAGGGCATCTGCTTTTGCTGAAGTAGCATAACTGATAACACCTCCTTTTAAAAAAGCTGAAGCTCCTGGAATATCTGAAAATTTAGAAGCTATTTTACCTCCAGTGCAACTTTCTGCAGTACTTATACTCAGTTGCCGTTGAGTAAGTAACTGAGCTATGTTTTCTTCAAGACTCATCTCATCTTCAAAACCTTTAATAATATGACCAATGTACTGGTGGAGTTCATTTATTTGCTGATTAAGTTCATCGTACAATTGGTTTTCGTTATCACCTCTTGTAGATAAACGTAACCTTACTCGCCCAAAATTAGGTAAATATGCTAGCTTAATATGTTTAGGTAGCGCCTCTTCCCATTCTTCAATTAAATTGGCTATAGCACTTTCTCCTAATCCGTAGGTGACTACTGTTTTGTGTATTATGTAAGGGGTTTGAAAACGCTGTTTTAAGCGTGGAATGACTTTGTCCCGCATCAGAGATTTCATCTCATAGGGCACTCCAGGCAAGGAAATGTAAACCACTTGATTCTCCTCTATCCACATCCCAGGAGCTGTACCATAACGATTAAATAAAGCCGTAGATTTTGAAGGTAGATAGGCTTGTGTTTTATTAGCTGGTAAAATAGGCGTACTTACATATTTTCTAAAAATCTCTTCAATATGTTCGAGCACTTGTTTGTTTAATATAAGCTCATCGTTAAAATAAGTACATAAAGTTTTCTTAGTCAAATCGTCTTTTGTAGGACCTAAACCTCCAGTTGTTATAATTAAATCTACTCGTTTTGATGCGCCTTCAAGCGCATTGATGATTTGCTTCTCTTCATCCTGAACTGAAGTAATTTGATAAACGTCTATGCCTATTTTATTTAACTGTTTACCTAAAAAAGCAGAGTTTGAATCAACAATTTGACCAATTAAAATTTCATCCCCAATAGTTATAATTTCAGCTTTCATTATTTAATTTTTAATTGAAGTATAGAAGTGTTTTCTATAAACCCTTCTAATCGATCCCCTTCTCTAACTTGACCAACACCTGCTGGAGTGCCTGTAAAAATTAGATCCCCAATTTTCAATGTAAAGTATTGAGATACATAAGCTATTAACTCATCAATTTTCCAGAGCATCATTTTTGTGTTTCCTTTTTGAACTATTTGTTCATTATGACATAAATGAAAATTAAGTTGAGTTAAATCAATTTTATTCTTATTTATCCATATCTTTCCTAAAACAGCCGAGCCATCAAATGCCTTTGCCTTTTCCCAAGGCAGACCATTACTCTTTAACTCATGTTGAAGGTCACGTGCTGTCATATCAAGCCCTAAACCAATTTCATCATAATATTTATGAGCATGTTTTCGATGAATAAACTTACCCAATCGTTTAATTTTAATTACAATTTCAAGCTCAAAATGAACATTATTGGAAAAAGGAGGAATAAAAAAAACCTGATTTTTTGGTAATAAAGCTGAGTCAGGCTTCAAAAAAATTACAGGTGAACTAGGTTTTTCGTTTTCCAATTCATTAATATGATCAGTGTAATTTCGTCCTACACAAATTATTTTCATAATTAAGCACTTTATTTAGTAGCCAACTTTTTTAGTTGAATACCTGTAATAACCTTTTTTGTATAAAGTGGAAAATCTGCATTTTGAAGCCAAGAGAAATAACCTGGTTCTGCTTCTAATACTTTTGCTACTTTTTTCCCTTTGTGTTTCCCAAAAGAAAAAATTTCCTCACCGTCATCATCGTATCTAATAAAACCAGCAAAGTCGGCAAAATGTGAAAACTTACTAAAGTCTGCAAGCCACTTAATAGTAGGTTCTAAATCTTTATAGCGTTCTAATTGTCCTTCTAAAACTTCGTAGGTGGCTAAAGTATCAGCCTCTGCACTATGGGCATCAATTAATTCCTTACCACAATAAAACTTATATGCAGCCTCTAGAGTTCGTTTTTCTTTTTTATGAAAGATAGTTTGTACATCAACTGCGTTTATGTTCGAAAAATCAAAATCTTGACCAGCTCTAAGTAATTCTTCAGCCAATAACGGTATGTCGTAACGATTGCTATTGTATCCTGCTAAGTCAGCTCCTTTTAAAATATTCATTATTTTACTTGAAAGATCTTTGAAAGTTGGTTCATTTTCAACGTCTTTATCATAGATGCCGTGGATTTTAGACGTTACCTCAGGAATAGGTATTTCTGGATTCACTTTGTAAGTGTAACTTTCTTTGTTTCCATTAGGATAAACTTTTAAAACAGAAATTTCAACGATTCGATCTTTAGCTACGTTTGTACCTGTAGCCTCTAAATCAAAAAAACAAATCGGCTTAGTTAACTTTAAATTCATTTTAAATTTTAAAACAAAAATAATTAAATTAAGAAAACTAAAGAAAACAAGAGCGTTAAAGTGTAAATAAAAATAAAACAAATCAAATTTCAAAGCTTAATCGACTGAAAATTCATATATTGTCGCTGTTATCAACCAACCCAAATAAAATGAGTTTAAAATACGTATCTTACATGAGTAACCAAGCTCTAATTCTCAAAGAAAATGATATTGAGAAGTTACTATTTCAAATTAGAGAAAAAAACAAAAAATTAGCAATAACTGGTTTATTGTTACTGATTCAAGGGAAGTTTATTCAATATATTGAAGGTCCTGAGGAAGAAATCGAAAAAGTGTACAAAAAAATTAAAAACGACCCTCGGCACAACCAATTAATTTTATTGGATAGTGGAGACATAGACGACCGTCAATTTAAAGATTGGTCAATGGCCTACAAAAAAATTGACGACGAAGTGGTAGAAAATATTACAGGCTATAAAAATCTTGAATTAGATGATTTATTCTTAAAACCCTATCAGGAAGGCAAGCATCCTGTTTTAAGAGTTCTCTATAACTTCACAAAAGCCTTATCTACTTAATGTTTAAACTAAAAACAACGTAAAAAATCCCACTTAGTTAGGTGGGATTTTCTTTTGGCCAAAAAATGGATTAAAGCGTAGTTCAAATAGACACACTGTCTTTGTATATTTTGATGGTATTTATTGC
>LFIK01001793.1_pt1 | contig 17149 bp, 19 predicted proteins | sample 643401 | NCBI WGS metagenome assembly LFIK01 (sample SAMN03777447, study PRJNA286221) | soda lake metagenome | biome: soda lake; feature: Kulunda steppe; material: water; isolation source: sample T5-Br brine of Lake Tanatar-5 | place: Russia: Kulunda steppe | collected 2010-07
CAACTAGAGCAACTGATCACCGGCACAGACAACTAAGCAAGTGGTCACTTTAAAAGACAACTAGAGCAACTGATCACCGGCACAGACAACTAGAGCAACTGATCACCGGCACAGACAACTAGAGCAACTGATCACCGGCACAGACACCTAGAGCAACTGATCACTGGCACAGACAACTAGAGCAACTGATCACTGGCACAGACAACTAGAACAACTGATCACCAGCACAGACAACTAGAGCAACTGGCTGCCTGGATAGACAACTAGAGCAATTGGTCACCGGCACAGACATCTAGAGCAACTGATCACCTGGGCCTGGAGCTTGATCAGAAGCCAGTTCAAGAACTCCGGGTCGGGGTGTTGGTTGACCAGGGCGCGGGAAGATGAGTGGACCAGCTCCTATACCAGCACCTGCGTGCTTACATGCATGTGCAAGCATGGTGAAGTGCTTGTCGTGCAGCACAAGCAAGGTGAGTGGACCAGCTCCAATGCTTGCACCTGCATACAAGCATGTACAAGGCATTTAAGCATGCTTGTCGTGCAACATGGGCAGGGTTGATTTGGCCAGTTCCTTTTACAAAAGTTGCCTGTAGCATTCTTACGTGCCAGACTGTGGTGGTAAGTCTTTTTCTATAGTTTGCATTTTCCCGCGAGACAGTTCCATGCAGGACAAGTACATGTGCACATTTTTTGTAATTGTCACAAAAGATTTGTGTGCATGTCGTAGGAATAGTAAGCACATAGAAATGCACCCCTTTATGTGTGCACAAAGGAGGCAGGCTTGTGCAAGCTTGCCGTGAAAGTGCATGCAGGCATGCAGACATGCAAAGGCATGCTGAAATGAAATTATCATTATAAGGCTTTCAGAAGGTGTAGACAGGGCACAACATAATTACAACAGGGCCCTCAACCATTCCCACAAGGTTAACGCACAAAAGACTTACATGACAAGCCCTTCCAAAGCCCACACAGTGAAGTTTACTTCCAGCATTAACCTGGCATGCGCAACACAGCCTCTCTTGCCAAAACAAGCAGCCAATACCCTTGACCTAAAACATACACTGCACATTACCCTAGCACTATCCTAGCTGGGAGGAAATGTGGGCTTCTCTCTGGCACATTTAATTTGATGCAATAAGAGCGGGCGTGCAGGCCTCACCCGGAACATGCAGTGTGGCCTCCCTTGCACTGTAAGGGAACCAGCTCCAGCCTACAAATTCACAAAAATTTTCAATCAAAGATACCAGTGCAACTCCAATGATTGCAGATTGGGTTTGATCCAATTCCAGTATAAATAGATTGGGGCTGCTGATTCAACACCAATTACAATGGAACAAAGCGCTACCACCATCACAGCTGCATGTGCATGCAAGCAATATTGCTCGGCAGTGCAAGTAATTGCATTGACGTTGCCTTGCCCGTTCCAGGAAGCGTTGATCCAGATCATCCTCTTGCATTTCTGGTTGCAAACGAGGGGAAACGGCAGCTCACCTGGTTCAATGCCCCACCTGAATATTAAAGAAAGGCAACACTGGTTGAATTTCATTGAGTGCAAGTAAAAAGTGTTCCGAAACACATACGTGCACAGGTCGTAGCATGCATTCAAGAATTTAACACAACACATTTAGTATCTCTGTGCTCATGACATTAACGGCAGATGTACAAGGCACAAGCAAGTCAAGCTGGGAGTTTTCAGGTGGCATGCAATTTGGTGGCATACCTTCTGCTGTAAATCACTTGGCTTACATAAGTGTCTGGGATTGCCTCAGACGTCTCACAATCCCTGCTTGGGTAGTATGATAGTCAGTGAATGCCACATCATCAAGGCTTGATTCACTTTGAGTGCCTAATCGCTCGTTTCTTGCAGATGTCTGGGGGAGAGTACGAAACAAACAATTTGGTTCTTGCAAGCCACATTACAAAACAAATGCCTCCACTTCCATTTCGGCATGGCATGAGGGTGCTGACTGCAAAGATTTAATCTCAAGCTTGCTGGGGATCTCAAAGAGGACCTTGCAAATTTTGGGTGCTGCTGACATAGAATACGGATGGGCATAAGAAGAACAGGTACATACAAGCACAATTGAATAGAGGAATGATTTTGTCACATGGAAAATCTCACTGGCACGGCTACATCACTGAACTTAGTCCGTACCCTATGGCTCCTGCCACATGTATATAAAGCTTTTACAAAGTCAGCAGAAATTCACGCACAAGCAAGACACCTGTTTTTGTGCACCCACGCTCTTGGCACATGTCATACTCCTTCAACTTATTGTGGAGACAGGGTGAAGTTGATATGGCAAACCAGTGCACATTCTTGAGGAGGCTCTTATTCATCCTCCAATCCTCAATATTTGTGGCACAAGAAACACCTAGAAATGCAAGCTCTTAGCCTTACAATGTAGCTGATAAGTCCTGGCAGACTTGGTTTGCTGCCCACCCTTACGCGCGGGTTGGCATGGCACTTCTTTTGCCACAAACCAGGGGGGGTGTGCAGCAGCAAGGGGTGCGGCTTGTAAACGCGGGTGCAAGGGTAGGGGGGTTGCAGTGGAGGTGGTTTAGGTGCGTGCTCCGTGGTCCGATTAGAGTGTACTTTTACTTACACAGCCTTGTAGTCAAGGTTGATTGCCCCCCACAACGGGTGCGCGAGCTGCTCCATGGCAAGCCAGGAGATGTCAAAGTGGCTGGTTGGACCCCCTGGAGAACCAGTGGTTTTGGAGTGAGTGCAACTTCTCAGTTGCGGGGAGCTCTGCAGATAGCTATGTGGCATGTCAGGGCTTGTGATAGGGGTGGGTAGGCATTCCCCAAGGGAGGCAAGTGTTTTGTGCTGGTGCCTTGTTGTGGGACAGCACCGATGCCTTGTTTCATCTTACCTGCACCATTTGGCTCCACCATGACAGTTTCACTCTGACCAATTGACAATCCGTTATCTTCCATTGCGTCTTTCCCATTTACCTTTCAAGGAGGGGATCCTTCTCCTCAGAATTTGGTGGGGGGAAACGGCCAGACGTGGCATGGAGACAAAGAGCCATGTGTGGCATGGGGGACAGCCCCCCAAGGGAATGGCGCACGCATCAAGTGGACAATTGGTGTCTGTGTGCGCAAGCCAGCAGTGGTGACACATGGGCAAAGGGGAAATGGGGGAGCTGTCCTGAAAGGAGCATCAGGCCTTTTATCCTGCAAGGAGCATCAGGCTTGTTTGGCTGTCCAGCGAGGAGCATCAGGCCTTTTGTCCTGCAAAATGCATCAGGCCTGTTCGGCTGTTCTGCAAGGAGCATGAGACCTGTTTGAATGTCCTGCAAGTTACTTCAGGCCTGTTTGGCTGATCTGCAAGGAGCATCAGACCTGTTTGACTGTCCTGTAAGGTGCACCAGGCCTTTTATCCTGCAAGGAGTATCAGCCCTGTTTGGCTGTCCAGCAAGGGGCATCAGGCCATTTGTCCAGCGATGAGCATTAGGCCTTTTCAGCTATCCTACAAAAAGCATAAGGCCCGCCCTGCTGTCCTGCAAGGAGCATCAGGCCCTTCCGTCTGTCCTGCAAGGACCATCAGGCCTGCACAGCCATTCCCCTTGCGCAGCCCCTGTCTTTTTTTGCATGCCCTCTACCACAGCCCAAGCGCAGGCGCGCCCCCTGTGGTCCATGACTGCAGCGTGACGTGCAGCCGTGCTGCAGAGGCATGCGAATTAGCTCCGAGCAGGGTTTGCCTGGTTGCCTGGGTTGGAATGATGCATTTTTACTGATACCCCACGCGCCGAATCGCGTCTTCCATAAACTGGCCCTAAATGCAGCCCCAAGATGAGTACCGCCAGACATGGGCCTCGCCAGAGATGGGAAATTTCCAGGTGTCAAAGTCCGATCATGACGCCAAAGCCCCTTTACTAATGCTTCCCTGGGGATTGGGGCTGTGAGGGGATGTTATTGTAGTATCGATGATACACATGATGTTGACATGGATATGGATGTGATTCCACACAAAATGGTTGGTGACAAGGCTTGTAGGGGCAGTGGGACGACAGCACCTCCCCTCCACCCCTACATCCCTGATCCCCTCAGCTCCTGTAGCACCCATAGGAAGCTACCTGGTGCAGTTGGGCCGCAGCACCACTCCTGCCTGCGCTCCTCGCCCCCTGGCAACACGCCTGGGGCGTCTTCAGACAGCACCTGAGCCCAAGTACAGAGCAAAGCTGGCATTGTTTGCAACAGTGTGCACGCGCTTTCAAAAGTCAACGTGAAGCCAGAGAAGTGTGGAGCAAAGCAAGATGTTCCTGCTGCAGGCCTGCACAAAAAGCTTGTGTTGGGCTCTTGTCAGAGTTGCAATCAGAAGCAAATCTGACAAGACTGCTAGGGCAAGATCCAACCAATGTGCAGTGCCATCTGCACTGCCAAGAAACTCAGCGTTTGCGTAAGGGAAATGTAGAGGAATGCCAAGCAAGAAAATTTTGACAGATGGGTGGATCTCACAGTCCTCAAAGAGCAACCACTGAAATTTTAAGATGCTGCCATTGCAAGCCATTGCCGCTGCAAAGGCAAATCTATTGCACTGGTGCCTTGTTGGGGAAAATTTTGTCGAGGCAAATGAAGCAGTTGACTGCATGGGAACTGCTCCCTGTACCTTGAGCCAATACTCTACATACTCTGCAGCTGCTCAAGCCACTGCCACAACCTGCTTGCATGGACAGTTATCCGCAATGATGACAGTGACGGTATTGGATGGGTCACACTGCACGTCCACAATGCCTCCGTCTTCCGACCCCTCCGACGGGCCTGAGCAGGCGGTTTTGTACAGGAAGCACACCATTGATGCTGTGCATGTCATTGATATGCTGTATATGCCATTGGCATACTGTGCATGGTATTGATATGCTGTGCATGTCATTGATGGTGTGCAGGTCATTAATATGCTATGCATGCCATTGATACCTTTGAATGTGCTTTTCATCTGCCGCTCAATAGCAGCCTCCATCTGCTGAGAGTGATGGCTATTCAATTCCTCCAACTAAAGGGGGTTAAAGGCCAATGGTTTGCTTGCCAAGGAGAATAAATGTGCGAGCCCGACAGGGGATATGTAGACATATGTCTGAGGCCTCAAAAAGGGTACACGAGATTTCTATAAATGAGGGCCCCCCATTGCCAGTTCACATGGCTAGCCTAGTTTTTGCACAGCTTGGCACTTTTGTGGATAAAACAAGAAAGTATGTGAATGCAGCAACCAACGGGATAGATGTCATGGCATCCCAGGTGTTCATAGTAGCCTTAGGCAACTCGACATATCCTTGAATACAAGAAGCAAGAGTCAGGGCACCAAAGTCTATACACTGTCTTTCTAGCTGTGCCACCAACACTCAACCTCCTCTCTGACTCTCTTTTGGACAGATGTGCGCAACACACACGCACGATTATTCTTACTCAAATAATCTGAGTAAGTACAATACCCGAAGCATCAGAATATGAGAACGAATGGCCATTCCAAATAAGCTGGTCTGTCTTTAGATCATATTAATATCAGAATATTCTGGACAAAGGGGTGTTACAGGTACCCACCAATCTGGCCAGGCTTGCCAATGTGCCAATGTGGCCAATGTGGCCAATGTGACCAATGTGACGGATGTGACCAATGTGGCCAATGTGACCAATGTGACCAATGTGACCAGGTACCCACCAATGTGGCCAGGGTTGCCAGGGAAGCTCCTGCAAAAGCAGCAAGGAGGGGGGGAGCGCTTCACAGCGCCTTCACACAATTATACAGTTCTTGAAGCTTGATTGCCAGAAAGTCCAGGCCAAGAAGAAGCTTGAGATCAGGGCCTGCACAAGGTCTGGCTTTGAAAATCTGGAAGCGCTGCCATGTCTGCTCTCTTGGCTTGCAGCATATGTTTGGTGTGGATGCCTTGTGGGATGGTACGGATGCCTTGTAGGACAGTGCGGGTGCCTTGTAGGACAGGACATATGCCTTGTTGGACAGTATGGATGCCTTGTGGGACAGGACAGATACCTTATGTGACAGCTCGTGCATTTGAGCGTGTGCCTGCCTGAGCGCATGCGCGTGCACTTGCTCGTGCTGTGTACCTGCCAAGGGAGTCCTTCACGGTGGCATTGATCGAAGGCAAGTATGGGCGGCGCACATCCCCATCAAAGTACCCAATGGTGCTTTGGGTGCCGTTGTCAAAGAGGGGGTACAGAATGCGGATAGGCTGTCCGTCGTTCCCTGCACCAATACAGGTTGGCGCGTGCAGAGATGGGCGTGCGTGCACAGGGTGGGGCGTAAGCGCACCAAGGCACCATCAGCATCGGCTGTGCACACGCCTTGACGCACACTTTGCACCAGTCTTTCAGCACTCAGCTCTACAAACCCCAACCCGACCAGCACTCACCTGGCTCACGCTCACTGCGCATGCAGCGTGCCCAGATTGTTCTCACCTAGCACTGGCCCAGGCTTGCAGCGCACAGTGTAGCAGCGCCCGCATGACCCAGGGAACCCAGGATTTTGGTCTGCTGAAGCAGCCATTTGCCAGGGCTCAAAGGGGATGTCTCCCTGCACGCTCGCACACACAGCACTCACACACACGTTTGAATCAATGGAATCAATATGTGTGTATGAATGCAAACGATGTTTCCTTGTATGCGCTGCTATGTATCAGAAGGGCTCAAGGTAGATGATAAGAACCATGCACCTGCGCGTCTCAAGAAACATGGACTGTCCCCTTGTATCCGGCTGTTGAACCTTGTTTTGGTGAGCACAAACCGTGCAGGCCTGTCTTAAAAGCTACCATGGATTCATCCTGTTCGAGGTCCTTACATTGACACGTTGATGCCTAATATAGCAGATCCACTTAAACAAACATTGAGAGGAACCTGCGCTCTCTGAGGTGATAATGGCAAAATGGGGGATAATGAGAGAGTTGGAAAATTCATTGACAAGGCTACCATGATCCATCTGGGTATTGCTACTTTCTTTCTACAATATACAGCATTGTGCGTCCTATCTGCAAATTCAGTAAGAAGTACCTGCCTTTTGTACAGTTATTATAATCTGGCAATATTCGTTCCAGTTGACGCACATTTAGCAATGATTCAGGGGAAACAGCCAAGAATGGGCATCTCACCGAATATCAACTGCATTGCCGTACCCAAATATCCATAAGGATATGATTCAACAAAAATAGTGTGGTCTGGTGACCTTAAACATCTGGAGCGGGCAATCAGCTGTGACAAGTAGGGATCTTGCCCCAGCAGATTAGGTAATTAATCCTTAACTGGGGCTGGCAAGTTTGTATGAACTAAGATGAATTATGTGAGGAGCCTCATACATTTCAGTTGGAAGCAGCCTATGGGGGAGCACGTGGAAAGCATTCTCATTTGAGGTGCCTGTTGCCCCCCTGTTAGGCGTTCGCTTCAAAGCAAGGCAAGATGGCCACTGGAGGAAGGTGTTTAGTGGTCACAAGGAGTATAGTAGCGCTACCGCTCATGAAGAGCCGCTTGCGGCTTTCTTGCAGCATGCCATGTGCGCATGCGGCGCACTCTGTGCATACACATGAGAGTTCGCACGAGCTGTTTCCTTACCGCTGGCACGTTTGTATAGCCACAAGCGCCAAAAGCCAGTATACCAAAAGATCCCTCTCCCCTTGTGGGATCAAACTGCAAATGGAGGCATGCCAGGGATATGCATGAGTTGCAACAGTGGGGCCAGTTGGCAGCAGGGCTATGGCTCTGTCCTGAATGCATCAACAGTGTAAAATCAAAAACCTTTTTCTTAATTTGCACTTCATCCATCCCCATGTTGCCTTACCGCCTCAGCGATTTCTGGAGAAGCCCCGTAGTACCTTTATGTTTCAAAACATTTAAGTGGGCATGAGGACACAGCATATGTAAGTCATGGAAGTGCAGATGGATTGGACTCGGGAATTTACACTTTTGACCTTAAGCTCTGCACAGGATTTCAAGTACAATTCCAGATTACTTGTAAGCTAACTATAGTGCACTACCACGTGGACGATCACCCATCAACCATAGCCAGCAGGCCTGCTCCTAGGATCTGTGGATCATAAGTTCACTTTTGCGCTTACGTTGCACGGCCATCCAGCCAGGTGTCATCTGTGTATGCTCTTGGAAGGCAAGTGAGGAGTATCAGAACTAGCGCGCGCAGAGTGCTCTGCAGCACACTAGCATGCGGGCACATGCGTGATCTTGAAGAGGGATCGTAGGCAACAGTTTTAATTTTTAAATATGTGCGAAATAAAAATGCTGCTCGTGTGTCAGACATCACGCCTGGCGTTAAAATGTCGCTATGCACTCTATTTTGATTTCGACACTTGAAGGATAAGAGCAAAAAATGTAGAATTTTCCGTGTCACACTCGCTCCATGACCAGAAGTGCACTGCACACGACCTCTCCTGCTGGACTGCTGTGTTCATTTTTCTCTGCTAGCACAGCTTTTTTAGATAAAAAAGAATCAAATGATTCTATTACGCTGAAGCATCCCCTGATAGCGCCAAAAAAGGTGATGTTGTTCAATCGATCATTATCATTACATCAAGCTGTGATCGAAAACTCATGACATTGCATCAATTCACGGACAATAAGAAAAAGACACGAATGACTACCATAGTCATTCGTGACACCAACAGGCCTGTAACCCTAGGGTAACCCATGTTTGCGCGAATTAAAGAAGCACCAGGCTTGGGCAAACCCCCACCATAAAACTAGGAAGAAGTTTCAACCTTGTGGGGTCAGGATGGTTCTGAAAAGAGCCGTTTGTCCTTTCCGTGCTATTTTTCAACCTACTTACATTTATAATTTTGGTTTCATATTTAATAATAATTGGTAGAATGAGTTTTAAGGTCAATTGTAAGCTTTTTTACATAACACCTAGGCCAAGCTTACTGAGGGGTGGCTCAGGATGACATTTATAGGTGGTCCCCATCACTCCAATCAGGATGGTATACACCATGTATACATACATGTAGGCTCACTTTGTGGTATTGCTGTGCAAGGGCGTGTTTCAATCCATTATGCTGTTCAGTTGCTCTTGCTAGTTTTGCTCTGAATGTGTGTCATCACAATATTTCATTTCAACGAGGTGCGCATCCCAGCACGAAGGGTGTAAAGCCTGGGTGTCAATCTGGTGGCGATTCTGTCTTCCAGCTGGCAGTATACATATGGCATCTGGTCTAGAACAAAATCGATGATCATCTGCTGAAAGGTTTGGTACAAGCCATTGGGGTAGATTCCTGTTGGCTACATGTGCTAGCAAAACCAGGCTTTGTTGAGCCATCCGGGCTTTCCAATATCTGTGAAAACGATGTTTCCTCCAAATTCACCTTTGTTCAAGGTTTGGATGATAGGCCTGGAAGCAATGTTATGTTTTTCAGTCACCAGAAGTTAAGATTACTGTAGGTTCTGGTAATTTCCAGGCTCAAACGCAAGTGGACTGGCTGCCAGCAACATTCCAAGCATTTAGTCATTTTGCTCATGGTTAGAATGAGAAAAAAGTGTTTGCAATTGCTCTGGGTGGTCTGATCCAATGCTTTAAAAAGTAGAGTTTTTGCTGTGGCAAAATCAAGTGCATGTACATGCACGACAGAATTTAGAAGCCGTTTTGAAAGATGGCTGTTGGAGCAGGACGTGCGACAAGTTACTTGATGGCACACCTATGTTCTATTTTGGTTCATGGGTTTAAACTTCAAACCTGAATTCATTCAGCCTTGAGAATTCTTTGCTTGCCATTGTAAAAAGGAAGCTTAAATGATTGCAAAAAGGAGCTGAAGTGTTGGATCACATGTTTCTCTAACGAAAAAGTAAAGCCCTAGCTGAATTGGCACACGCATGTGGCACACACTTGACCTTCCAAAGCATTTGCCACATAATGACAATATCACTTTTCAGCAGCTGCAGGTCTTCCGTCTCGGCTACGTGGTCTGGTGCCTAAGAGAGAGGTAGAGAATCAGGGCTTAGAAAACTGCTAGAAAACGAGCAATATGGGCAGGTTCCCTACTGCTTTTATTTTGTTGCAGCATTGGCAAGGTGCTCACTGGCAGCTCAGGCTGGCCATGAAGGACAGCACCAAAACGAATTTTGTCCACATGGCCATCTCCCTTCCCTTACCTAGGTCATGCTGAGGAGGTATAGGGTGCTCTTTGAAATTGATATAGCCTGGGTCCTCTGCTCCAGGCGCTCGTGCAGGGCTTTCATAGACATCCTATGAGCACAGCACAAATATTTCTGCACATAATCATAATGGTTTTATGCACAAGTGTTGAACTTAGAAAGAGCCGCTGACCTTCTCTGGCAGATCTGGATCTCTGTGATGTCTGTGTGACTGGCCCATGCGGGCAAAGTTCAATTTCAAGAGTGCCTGCTATCCTCTGCATGGCATGCTGCTCATATAGAGGTGCATACGCGTACGTGAGTAAATGGGAACGCAAGCAAAAACTTGCCTTTGCACGCTGCAAAGCCCTTTCTAGCCGCGAAGCTCTGGCCCTAGGCAAACAGGAGCGACATGTTTGCAAATGAAATCAGCTAAATCTTAGGGAACGCAGTCTGCGAGGTTGAGGGTCTCCAATGCTTACCCCTCGAGATCGCCAGGTTCGCCTTCTAAAGACAAGGGTTCACCTTTTGAAGACATGTTATTTTGAAATTATTCGTTCAAAAATCCTACAGAATTTTCCTCAAACTCGTTCATCTTCTGTCGTGGGAGCTGCACCAGTACAGTTCCCTTCGTGAATTGTGTACTTGCCGGGGGCGCATCATGCTTATGATAAGCCTGGGCACAAGTGACTAGCTCAACCTAGGGGAGTGATCTTCGCTGATCTTTGTCCGGTCAGCATGTGTAAGATCAAGTTGCACCGTATCCTGCCAGTGCAGACATCTCCCCTAATCATTATTGTGTGATATAAGTTGACTCAGGATCCCCCTGCTGGTTCATAGAAGGTCCAATCCGAATCTATCACTTGTGGACTTCATGAAGGAGTATGTAAGCGCGCTTTACATAGACGACATGCATTTTAAGGAACGAAGTCTTCCACTGGAAGCCAGATCCAATCTGTTATAATTCGCCAGGAACAGCTTTGTAACTTTCTCCTAAGCCAAAGTCAGTCAGAATACAAGGGCATCAAAATTGGTTCAGACAAAAACAGTTAGCCCAAAACCACCAACTTCATTAATCAATGTCGCTCTCTCTACCCACACCTCACTCATAGGGCCTAACAGCACATAATCAGCATGGAACCTCTACTTTACAATGAGCAGCTTGACTTGATAAGGGCAAGTACACTGTGCAGACCTGCTTGAATACATTAAATAGTGGTCAATCAAATGCGGGGACGAGCGTATCAAGGACAACAGCAGCAGGGCAGCATCGCCCAGTGCAGCGAAAGGCACTCATGAAAATCCCTGGCTAGGTTGTAGGCAAGCGCAGGGCCTGTTTTGAAAGAATGAGGCGGCAGCGGAGGCATGACCGTCTAACAACCAAACCTGCAGCCGTAATTGTTCCTCCACTCCTCTCTGGTCTCACGCCCAAGACCCTGGGGTCTTGTGCCCGAGACCTCTTCTGGTATCACACCCAAACCTGCAGCCGCTGTTGCTGCTTCTGGTCCCCCACACGGATGCGCACCTTGCCCCTGTGCACGGACACCTGGTCAAGCTTGTAGCCCAGGTCCCCGGCCTGTTGCAGGAACGAGGGGAAGTGCTGCCGCAGCGCGTGCACGCTGGCGGCTTCAGCTGGGCTGGGCGAGCTCCCTGCCGCATGTGCCTGCTGCGACTGCTGCTCCACATGGTGGGGGTGGTGCTGAGACAGCCAGGCAGCTTGCCACATTGCCTGCACAGACGTCAAGCAAGCGTACCAACCAGCTGAATGCAGCCGCTGCACCACCGACATGTCAGCAGCTGCTGGGCGCCAGAGGCACCATTGAGGGCTGCAGCCAGCGTGCTCCGTAAAGGCCAATAGCCAGCATGCTGGATGCAGGCAATAAGCCCGCGCCCATCTGGATCCCATTCCCTGTACAGGCGCAGGGACGGTCCCCTTTCTTTGAGCTCATGTGAGCTCAAGCACTAGTGTGAGCTGCCATACACGCATGCCTCCCCCTCCAACTGCAACAGCTCGAGCTGCGGTGCGCGCATCGCGCGCCCTCATCTGCACTTAGCTGTAGGTCAGATGCTCTGCGCCCTCGCACAGCAGCACCCTGCGCACCCGACGGTGCTCTCAAAAGCGCACCGTCCCCCGCACTTCAGCAGCAGCTGTCACAAGCCCAGCAGCAGCAGCAGCAGCAGTCGTTTTGTACTATGATGCCTGATCAGGCCATGCTCCTGCACCATTTGCAGCAGGCAGCAGGCCTCAGCTCTCAAAAGCGCACGAGCCCCCGCGCTTGCGGCGCAGGCCGCACCTCTGCAGCTCTGCGTCCTCGCGCAGGGGCACACAGCATACTCATGCATGCAATGAGCTCGCGAGCACACATTGGGCCCCCTCAGCACCTGCAGCAAGCTCTGCGGCTCTGCGTCCTCCTGCAGCAGCACATGCGCCTCGCCGCCCCTCCACACAAGCACGTGCTTCTCCTGGCTGTACAGCGCCAGGTATGCCTGCAGCGTGCCGGCCAAGCTGTGCTGCTGCGCGGGCTGCCTGCTCGCTGCTGGGGGCGCTCCCTGGTGGAGCTGCGGGCTGGAAGGGATGGCGGCTCCTTCAGCCAGGGAGGGGCCTGAGTGGGAGGCGGCAGGGCTCACCGCACCAGGAGCGGACGCAGGGGCTGGCAGCAAGCTTGGCGCGGGGGCAGCTGCTGTGGGCTCTCCCCACAAGCACTCCTGGACGCTCTGGGTGGCCAAGTGGACCTTGGGGAAGGGCACCCAGGGCTGGAGCTCGAAGATGGGCTCCTGCACAGGCGGCAAAAGGGGGGCAGGGGGGCAATGGGGGAGAGGAGGGAGGGGCAGTGCAGGCTTGAGCTCAAAGGTGGGCTCCTGCGCAGGCAGGGGGGGTGGGGTGTTTGGGATTGAGGGGGTAGGTTGGCAGGTGCATGGTTGATTGAGGGGGTAGATTGGCAGGTGCATGGCTGATTGAGCGGGTAGGTTAGCAGGTGCATGGCTGATTGAGGAGGTAGGTTGGCAGGTGCATGGCTGGGCCTGCTGCTGACTTTTGAAGGTGTCATGCAATCATCCTAGCACAAAGCTCAGGGCAGTGTACCACTCAGGCCAGATACACAATCATACCGTCAAGCATGTGCACTGGCCTTGTGAGGAACCTACAAGCACGCCACAGGGCTTGTGCTCTGGCATTGCATGGAATCCAAAAGACTGCACACCAGCAGGCCACTTCCACGGGCCACTCCCGCAGCAAGGGCCACATCCGCAGCGAGGGCCACATCCACTGCAAGGGCCATCCACAGCAACGGCTGTATCTGCAGCAAGGGCCACATCCACTGCAAGGGCCACATCCACAGCAACGGCTGTATCTGCAGCAAGGGCCACATCCTCAGCAAGGGCCACATCCACAGCAACCCTGTATCTGCAGCAAGGGCCACATCCACAGCAAGGGCGACGTTTGCAGGCACGGATTCTGCGCGCCATGCCAACGCACCGCTTTGTTTGCCTCCTTGACGCTGTTCAGTGGTAGGCCCTGCACGTGCTGCATGATTAGCAGCCGGGCGCGCTTCTCGTTCATGGACGGGAACTGCAGCGTCTTCAGCGCCAAGTACCGCAGGCCCACGTGCTGCACAGGCACAGGATTCCAGGAGACAGCCTTCAAGAGAGACAGCCACCAAGAGAGACAGCCTTCAAGAGAGACAGCCTTCAAGAGAGACAGCCACCGAGAGAGACAGCCTTCAAGAGAGACAGCCTTCAAGAGAGACAGCCTTCAAGAGAGACAGCCTTAAGAGAGACAGCCACCAAGAGAGACAGCCTTCAAGAGAGACAGCCACCAAGAGAGACAGCCTTCAAGAGAGACAGCCACCAAGGACATCCATCAAGCGCATTCATGAATGAAACCAATAGAGGGATCACCAGGGCATCCATCTTGAGCTTTGGAGGCGGCCATCCCACCATTCTATCCCCTCCCAACCTCTCAAGCTGTACTCAAACATGGCACGGATGCCCTAGGCTCCTGTGGGAGAAGCTTGGGACTTCAAAGCATTGGTGCGTACCCTCTTTGACGGAGTGCCCACGCACACACAAAAACTTGGCATTGCAGAGTACAGGCAAGACAGGAAGGCACAGAACGCTGGTCTCCTGTGACGAACGCTCCTGGCGCAGCGTAACTACAGGCAGCGGCCTCAGTAGACCAATCTCTTGCTGCTTATCTGTCACCAGCTACTCCCTTCCCATGTCGCTCACGAGTGCAGCCCGCGCAGCCATCTCGGCAGCAGCCTTGGCCACGCACCTAACCTCAGGCAGCAATCAGCACACAAGCGCGTTCCTCAGCAAGCCACCTGCCGCAGCAACGCTCACTGCGCTCTGAAGCATCGCCCACATGGCGATCATGACGGCTGTTTCCTTGTTTGCACCCAAACTCGCGCAGGGACCAGCTCCTCAGCCACCATCCAACCGGTCACCCTCGCTCACCACGCTCTGGAATGTCGCCCACGTGGCCATCGTGACGGCCGCCTTGTCAACAGACCCATCGTCTGGTAGCGCCGCAAGGGCAGTCAGGAGGGCAAGGCTGCTCACTGTGCCCACCAGCTCCGCAGATACCTGCACACACACTCGTACACAGGACGGCGTGCGCAGGATAAAAGCAATGGCAACCAGGGGGGTTCCACTTAGCCAAATCTTGGGGACTCCCTCGAATCAAACTCATCTGGGGTGAAACGCCTGCTCGGCTTCCAAACTTTCCAGGTGCACACCACCTCTAGGCTCACATAAGTTCAACTCAAGAGACGGCTTCAACGGCAGACTGCCGTCGGCAGTGGGCTGCAATGAACAATGAGCTTTTTTGCACAGCACACAGGGCAGCGTGTACAGCACACCAGGCAGCTTGTACAGCACATGGGGCAGCGTGTACAGCACACAGGGCAGCTTGTACAGCACACGGGGCCGCAATGAAACAGCTTGTACAGCACACACAGGGCGGGGCTTGTGGCGAGTGAATGGTGCGTGACGGCATGGGCGCAGGAAGCAGCAAATGTATGCGTACTCATGCAAGCACAACAATGCACATACACGCACAATCAAACGGCAAACTCGGGTCGGAGACCCACCTCCCACACTTCCTCCTTTGCTGCCACAGCTCCCACGTTGTTTGTCGCGGCAAAGTCTGCAGTGCAGGAGCATGGGTGCAAGGCACATACAGAGATTCAATGCGTGCGCGCTAAAGCATACATCAACGATGCACGCACACGCATGCTAAGACATGCACATGTGCAAGTGAGGGATGAAAGCAGCAGCCGGCAGCATTGCCATGGCAGGCAGTGGGGCCACAAGGTTGGATGCATGAACAAAAGCATAAGCATGTAGGGAGTGGCGCAGAGACAGAGGCAGGCAGGCTAATATGAGAAAAGCACAGCTGTGTGCTTGGACTTTAGGCTAAGGACGGTTTAATGGCAGGCAGCGCAACCATATAACCATAAACCCACTGGAGTGAACCCAACCATAAAAGGAGATTAGCATATGCTTGGATGGTTGGCGGGGCATGCGTGCTTTGATGACTGGAGCATTTCCTTGACAGTCTCCGACGTGCGCGCGAAAGGGAGCATGCAACCCAAGCATCCACGCGTCTGTGGATGACCGAGGGAGAGGAGGCACAGGGGCCTGAGGACACACGCACCGGCGCGCTCATGTGCCTTGAATTGAAGCGCGCACACTCCCCCATCAGGACCACATGGACGCACAAAATCATTCAGCACCCAGATGACTCAAAGGAAGGCAAGCCCCAGCAGGCCCTCCTTTTTGTGCAAGCACGTTTGGGCCGTTGGCCACCCTAACACACTTACGTGTCTGGATGACCCTAACACACACTCACGTGTCTGGATGACCCTAACACACACTCACGTGTCTGGATGACCCGGAACACAGGACGCCCGAGGCTCTTGCTCAGCGCGTGGGTGAAGTTGCCCGCACTGGCAAGCAACAGGAAGTGCTGCGTGCAGGGAGGCCGGGCGCACACGCACACGGGAATTGAGCAGCTCATGGTGGGGCACTTTCAAGGACAAAGTTGTTGCCCAGGATGCAACACAACTTGGCACATCATTGCCATTGCGCATCCCCGAGGCAGAGCATCCAGAGCATTTTGTGTGGTCCCCTAGTCTTCGCGATAGCGCGCACTACATGCGCCTTGGTCCAGGATGGGATTTTTGAGACAGCTCACGTCCGCCTGCCGTCCAGGGCGTTATCTGCTTTGCTAGGCCTGACTACCTGGCAGCCTAACAAGCCATGACCTGCTTTGTTAGCAACAACCTGGCAGCCACATTGGCAGCGACCAGCTTCGCTGCACTCTGGCAGTACAGTAATAAAGCTTGCAATGTCCTTTTAATCTATATCCACTGCACCTGCATACTCACACACACACACAAGCATCCCATGTGGACTCACCTGGGGGAAAGCCACAGTGGCTATTTCCAGGCCTGCTCCTAGGGTGGACACAGCCTCCCCCACCATGCGCCAGTACCGTGGACTGTGGGACAAAGGAGGGCAGGAACGCATATTTCAGAGGGGGTAACCTTGGGCCCAGAGTGAGTACGCTCTTAGATTGATCCCAGGGTAGGGTCTGTGACAGGCTACTTTCAAATTCAGCATCCACTACCCAAACACTCGAGCTTGAAACAAGCCAGTCATGAAGACTGAGCCTAATCTTCAACAGCGTGAACCCTGTTTTTCACAGCCAAATCTCCAAACCAGATCGTCTCCTGATGGCTGGTGTCCTTGTCATAAACAAGAGCACAGCCACAGGACACAAGCAGTGAGGGAGGTGTGAAGGTAGAATCACAGAATAAGAAACGGGCGCTGTGTGCCACAAGCATGGGGTGATGTAACTGTGGGTCATGCCCCTGGTGCATGGCTGCAGCCATGCCTGACCCACGCCCTCATCAACGACCGCCATGCATGACCCACGCCCTCATCAACGACCGCCATGCATGACCCACACCCTCATCAACGGCCGCCATGCATGACCCACGCCTTCATCAACGGCCGCCATGCACGACCCACGGCCTCATCAACGGCCACCATGCATGACCCA
>LFIK01001794.1_pt1 | contig 17148 bp, 14 predicted proteins | sample 643401 | NCBI WGS metagenome assembly LFIK01 (sample SAMN03777447, study PRJNA286221) | soda lake metagenome | biome: soda lake; feature: Kulunda steppe; material: water; isolation source: sample T5-Br brine of Lake Tanatar-5 | place: Russia: Kulunda steppe | collected 2010-07
CTGGGTATTCCCGTGTTCCTGCTCAGCCTTGATCACTGCTCCTCCGCTCTGCAAGAGTCTGCTTCTTTGTAGTTGCAGAGGCGGTGCTCGCAGTTGCTGCTGTGCTTTTGTTGAGCTGCCACAGCGCTGCCGTTGCTGCTGCTGCTGCTGCTGCTGCTTCTGCCTTGCGCTGAGCATCAATGGCCCTCATTGCATTCAGGACAGGCAGCAATTCTGCTTCATCCGCCATGCACTTCTTTCTATACCCCAACAGCTGCATTCACGTGCAGAAATGCACGAAGCACGAGCTCCAAAGACATTCTTGCAGAATGTGCGCTGGTGCGGCTTGTCGTTCAGCACAATGATCATGGCATGATCCCACTCCTTCCCCTCTCCGCTTGGCATTGTAAGTGTATATTTATGAGAGAATATATTGGGGTGGTAACAGGTAGCTAGGGGGCAAGTCGAGTGCCCACAGCTTCCCCCCTCCAACCTCTACCCATAAAAATGACCCTTCATTGCGGACAAATGGATGTTAGATAGGCGCATTGTTCATATCATACACACACTTGCTCTGGGCAAATAAAAACATGATCCAACAATGTAATTTCCAGTCTTCTTCCTATGAGAGTGGAAAAGCTGCTTGGCAAGGTCAAGAAAAAAGTCTCCATCATTGTTGGTGTGAGACACATATATTTTCAAGACTCACCTAGCCCAAAGTCATCTGCTCCACAGGCCATGAATCTTCTTAGTTCAGGGTCGACCTACATTGAAAAAGTAATCGGCAATGAAGTGCACATCCGCCAGTCAGAAGGGGACCGAGTTCCTCAAATCCATGCAATATTTCCAGTCATTGCTATGAGAATGTGTCTACTTAATAGAACAGGCATAGCAGTCTGAGTTGTGTGTAAATGCAGCAGCAATGAACATGATTTGATCTGGCTTTCAGAGGAAATGTCCTGCCACACCCTTCCTTGATGCACATCAAATCATCATTGTCATTCAGGGGTCGGCCGCTAAGGGTGATATTCGGCTCTGTTAGGGGAGATCTCCTTCTCAAGCATTTCTGAGGCTCGAGGGTTGCACCTTTTTAGTTTTATAACCTTTTGGACAGCTTGACAACATAGATATAGGCACAAAGTGCTGTAGCTTGGCAACGGCAAGCTTGGCAAAGGCAATGGGGCCTGGAAGCCAGAGGAAGCTGCACAGATTCCCGCCCTTAAATTCTGGCTAATAGGCGCTAATAATATATTGCACCAAAGAAACATCATCATGGTTCCTACACAACTAAAGTTAGATGAGTGTGACTATTGTCTGTACAAGGGGTGCCCCAGAACGCATTTTCTGCCAAGCTTATTTTCCATAATGACTAAGCATCCCCCCAAGCATTGCACCTGTTAATCTCATTTTTTTTGCAGCTCAACAAGTTCAAGGATTCTGATGGCCAAATTAGGAGGCTCATGCCTTCATACCTTTATTGTGGTCAAGACAAACTTTTCAGTGATTGCTGCAGCTTTTTTTGGCTAAGAAGGCAGCACCCTGGAATTCAATCATTGCCAGCCCTGCCAGTCACACTCATCTAACTTTAGTTGTATAGGAACCATCCATCGCACCCCTTCCCTCACTCACGCGCGTGCACACACACCAGGAGCTTCTTGGGTATTTTGCATTATGTCCTGAATACTGATATAGCATAGATAGAGTGGGGCACAATCTCAGTCAAGATTGACTGGCCTGAAATTTAGTGACAAAAGCCCACTTTGTCTTCAGATAACCCCAGGTGCAGAATTGTCATGCAGTATTTGAGCCCATGAGCACAATGCTAATGCTTAACAGGAGCTCATTGTAAATAAAGATATAGAAAAAAGTGTAATTGGCAAGACATGTGCTGCACTTTCGCAAATGCTGGCCAGCAGCTACCATACAAAGGGCCCCTGCCGAAGTACCTGTGTCAACCTCTCGGGTGGTACATCGGGATGATCCTTCCGTGCTCTCAGCACCTCTAGTGCTGTCTCAAATGCATCATACTTCCCTGCAACAAAGTACAGTAGGGAGGTCATTTGTTCTTATTGCTTATCTGCAGAACTTAATGTATGCACCAGCCTCAGCAATACAAACTTACTGTTGCTGTACTTACTTAAGCTTGTTTAGGCGACCCCAGCACATATTGTTTATCATTCATGCAAGCGCAAGGCTGACCAAAGTAAGTTGAAGCCTCGACCTGCCTGACTCAGCCATCATGCCGCCCACCATACTTGCCCAATGCAAATGCTGAGCTGCGCACTTCAAAGCAACCTGAAGATCAGGGCACAAAAGCAGGTTGGAATATCAGGTTTGGCTTTGACATTCCTCCCTTGACAATGAGTGGACTATGATGTCATGCAGCAATCCTTGGGATGAAAACTTGGCTGGTGAAAGCAGTTGTCCAGTTTTTGTGTATTATTGAGCTGCCTCTAAATCTGGCTAAGTTTATTTCATGCAATCAAGTCCTGACCAGCCCAATTCCTTCCAGCACTTGATTGACTTTCTTATTAAAAATTTGTGATGAGAAGAAAGTTGACTTGGTTCAGAGCTTTGCAATTGTGGCTATGCTGCCCCAATTTAGCAGACTCAGCTATAAAGCTCATTGCACCAATCAGATGTTGCAGCTGCAAGCTTCCATTTTCTTCTTTGGCTTATAAAACAATTAATGGTATATTTCCACAGGGGGAAACCAATCAGCCTGACGGCCAGGATGGCGGTTAACCCCACTTTTCAACCTTTTTCCAGAGGGGGCAACTGAGGCCCAAAGCGTGCGTCTATTTACATGCCCCTTGGATGGTAATGCCAATAAATTATCGTTTGCATTATACTAAGCTATCAAAACAATCCTAAAATCCCAAGGCCCTAGGCAAGGGGCATGTGCTCCATGATCAGCAGTTCCAAGCTTACCACTGTTATTTACCGTACTGCTCCTTGGGTTACCGCGAATAATAAGATAGTTATTGAAGGTTCTCGCTTTCTTTAATCCGTCTAGAAACTCCCTTAACAAGGCCTCGCGTAGCATCCAAGCTCTGATCCAGGCTCCCCCTGGGGCCGACCATGGAGCCACATGCTCTAAAGGGTCAAAGGACACTATTTGATGTAGGTCGCACAAAACGGAAGCGCTTGAGCAATTAGCAACACAAGGAAGCTCTGCTTCTGCTTGGATCCCAACAATGCACTTTGGGGGGAGCATGAGAGGTAGCAAGCAGCGGCCATAGCAGCCTAGCCCCCTCCTCCACCTTCCAAGCCTGTTGGCAGGCCAAGAAAGCTGCCTGTTGTTGAGGCTCCTCCAACCCCAAAAGTCGTTTGGTTGCAAGTCATCCCCCTGAGGTCTCCTGGTTAATCAGCTGTCAGCTTGCGCTTGCACCTCTGTCACCAGACAGCTGCAGTAGCCATCAAGCAGCAGCACTATGACGCCCTACAGCTTGTTTGGGTAAGGCTGGAAGTGCAGGGCTTGTGCCAGAACATGGTGGGGCTGACCATTAGGGCATCACCCTTCCCAATGAAGAAGCGGTGGACTGAGTGGCAGAGAGAGTTTGCGCTGAGTGTGGCGCAGCGCTTAGGCAGGGGAGGGAGAATTGCAGCAGTCCGCTGGTTGGTTGGGAATTTCAGCAGCAGATTTGAGAAATTGAATGAGCACTTTGCGCGGCTGGGAGGATGCAGTGAAGCGCAAGGAGCAGCAGGAGCAGCTTGTGCAAGCAGGTCAGCTAAGGGGAGCTGGCGGCAAGTGCCTGACGCCTGGCCTCATGGCAGACATCTGCAAAGCTATGCTAGGTCCAGCGCCAGGCAGGGGCAGGGGCAAGATCAGAGGCAGGGGGAGGGACAGAGGGAGGGGAGGGGAAGGTGGAGGGGAAGAGGGGCTGAGCCAATGGAGGTGTCCTCGGAGTCAGAGGAGGACACGTCTGCAGAGAACACAGACACGCGCGAGAAGAGGCTCCTGACATGCTGGCAGAGAGTGCCAAATTGAGAGCGCGTTTAACGTAATGATTGGAGTTGCCACCTGGAAATCAAATACTCGCCGGAACATTATTGAAAATTATTTGGAGACCTCGCGTAAAGCAGGACTCGTGATAACATAGGAGCAGAACAGTAGCTCAAATTGATCGTTTCATAAACAGTTGAGCTTGAAGGGTGCCTGTATTGGAACTCATGCCTTGTCGGTGGCAGCGAGAAACCTCGACTTTTGATCCCAATGCTCCGCACCAGGTCACCCGTTGCACCAACCTGCACGTTTCTATGGTGCACAAACATCATTGTAATAAAAATGTAGTGGGAGACGCAGAAGTTGAAAAAAATTGATAATGACAAATTCAAACACGATTTCACACCGTACTTATACGTATGCGTCTAGTTTTGCATGGGTGTGCGGCTTTGCAAATGAAGAAATGGCAATGTCTAAAACAAGCGGAAAATCTCTGGGAAAATCTTCATAATGCAGAGCTGGATCAGGAAGGCCAGAGAAGCAAAGGTAGCCACCAGATTAAGCCCTAACCAGATTAAGCCCTAAAGCATCAGGGCACACTGGTGAGTACAAATCCAGCCTGTCTTTCCAAGGTAAGGGTGAGGAGGAGAAGCGCTGCTACTTCAAAGGTGAGGAGAAGTAGCAGTGCTACTTCAAGTGCTGGCGGTTGGCATTGCGGAAAGCTGCTACACATCAGCAGGCTTACTGCAACAGCCAGTAGCCACCTTCCAGCAAAAGGCTACAAAGGGACTGCCATACTGGAGAGGCAGCAGCAGCTTTTGGCCAAACGTCCAAGAGGCACACACATGGCAAGTATCAGCAAGCATCCCAGCATTGACGCCCTGCAGGGGAGCAAGGCAGCTGAGGTAGGGCAGCTAAAATGGACTGAACTCGGAAAGAGACTGTAAGTAAAGGGTGCTCAATTACTTATCTTTGAGAAAGTTGGAATTCAATTTTGAGCTTGGAATTCTTGACATTTACGGAGTTGCCAGTGTGTATGTATTTACCAAGAATGTGTACAAACATACCATTCATTTCTGATTTATATATGTTTTTTCCACAAGCCTTCTTATAAAGCTCATGCTGAAAGCGGAGGCAGCACAGCCAATTTTACCACCAAGGCCATCAGCTTCACCTCAGTCCTCACCAATTGCTAGTTACATGATGTTTCTAGGGTTTGTGTTATAAAAAAGATCTAGACACAGCTTTTGTTCGACACATCCTTTAGTACAGTTCCTGAATCAATCCGCTTGTGCTGCACAAGACTTGAATAAAGTCAAGAAGATGTAAACACATCTCGAAGTTAGTTAGAGATGTGTGCACATATTCTATTTCCAACGTGATCAACATAGTACCAACCTTATCAAGTACCAACCTGCTTTCTTGTGTACTCCTCTTCGGTCACAGACGCTATTTTTTCATGAAGTAAAGGGATGTCATCTTCTCTTAATTTAAGGCCAAACTTGGAATAATTGAGTTCAGGCTCAAATGGCTCGTATATGCCGTCTCCTGCATCAGTTGGTGTAAGTAAGGCGACTTTCTTTGAGGGGAGCAAAATCAGGCATGTACAGAGGAGCATGAGAGGAATGCCTTTAACTCATGGACATAAAGTGTATGGCATCTGTTGCTGTATGAGGTCAATCAGCAATGGGACAAGAGGGGAGAAAGGGGAAGGCTTAATGGACCTTGAGTTGCCACTCTTCCCTCCCTTCCTTTAATCCAGACTTTTGTTACATAGACTTTCCGGGCCAAGTTTGAGGAAAGGGGGCGAGCACAGCACCTGGGACAAGTCAGAGTGCACAAACTATATATTCTGCCTTGCACATAGGTCCTCAGTGACAATTTTCCCAGGCATTGATGCAGACAATGCTAAAGCCAGATGAGCATGAGCAGCAGCATGAGCATGAGCAGCAGCATGAGCAGCAGCAGCAGCAGCAGCAATGAGCAAGAGTAAGGTTGAGCTCTTCAGATGGCAACGTCGAGGTTCTGTGTCGGACTGTTGCAATTTCGATTTCATAATTCATTTCTTCTTCCTTATTTCAAATTGAGGGGCAAGCAAGAGCGACACACTCTGATGAGGGTGGCCCAAGAGCTTGACCCATGCATCATCCGCGTACAGACCCACTTACAGCGCCTCCAAATTTATAGAAGACTGCTCAGATTCTGGCACCCATGGCAATCCTGATCAGCTTAAATCTATAGAAAACAAACTGTGGTTCGGATGATGATATTAAGGCCAGCCTCTGTAACTCCAGCATTGTACACAGGATGGGGTTGCTTCTTCTCTGCTGCGCTTTGGCTTGCAGACAGCCCCCCTTCCCGCCCCCCTCCCAGCACTAAGTATTGCAAGATTGACAAAGGCATCAGCCACTCGATACGCCACCCAAGGCCCCAAACCGTGCATAAGGTGCCAAGATAAATTTGAGAAAAGGGTGTGGAGCCAGATAATTTGGCTCCGAGGGGTGACCGATGTTCATGGGGACAACCGCATGCCCGAGCTAATTCGAAGAAAAAAGGCTCCATGATGAGGCAGCAGAGCCCACAAGTAGCCTTACCTATCGACACAAGAACACACCCAGCCAATGCACCGATGACTTGTCTATTTCCATGCCCGCCTCCTTGCGTAGACAAGCAGAACTTGGACGTCCTCAGTTGTTGTGCGTACTTTGGAATGTGATTTGTGATGTGGTAGCCAGTACGATTATGGTGGTGGTAATAAATCTGCAAGCAATTCCACGGCCTGTTTCGATAAATGCACTCCTGTGACCAACGGTCAGTCACATATACAAACAGGATTGACAAGTTGAGGGCAAGGCCTACTCGCATGGACCTGAGCAGAATGCATCACGATAGAGAGACATGGAGATGAGATATTGCATGGCAGCAAGCAATAGCTATTTCAGCAATCTATAACTCTTCAGAAGCCTGGAAAATAATCAATCAAGGCCAGGGCTTGAGATGATAAGACTGATGGGAATTGATTCAGGTAACAAAGCATGCAAGCACATTTAAGACCGTGCGTTCTCAAAACTTACCCTCTGACGCACGCCTCCTGAATACCGCTTTGCTTCCTGGCAGTTGTAGGGCCAAGGAGTATTGGGGTCTGGTGGGTGATTGTCCCCACAGATTCGACCTGCGTGGAAGAAAATCTGCAAAGCAAAATAGGTAAGTGAATATGCTGCTGTGAATAGAGAGCCATTTCCTGCTCAACCAAGGCAACTTAACATATTCCATGCCGAATGTCACGGAGTTGCTTATGCGCCAGACCTATATTTGGGGAACTTCCTGCTAAGCGGATGCATACTAATGTTTCAGTTGTACACATGTACATGACAAATAAGTTCATAGCCATATACTTTGGGCATGATTGCTCTTCGAACTCCTGACCAAACACAGAAAAGTATCTTACTGCCAAACCTTGTCTTTTGGAGGGATGTTCTTTGCTCTAGGGTGCAAGATAGATTTGTCGTGCCCAAACACAGCAAGTCTGGTATGAGGCGTGATGACAGGGATGACCACATCCTGTATCAATGCAATTCATGCATAGACAGCACTTAGAACAGAAATCTACTTTAATTCGACCCTTGTTCAGGCATCCTGACTTTGTGCAAACACTGCATAGACAAAATCGGACAAATAAGTATTCTTTTTGGTGGCTATCACTGGTTTGGGCATAGCTACAGTGGTCCACAACAACAACGACAATGGTGGTAGCCATGGTGACGACAACGCTGCCGCCAATGAGAATTATGTTGATGACAACAGTGATCATGAGCATGGTATTAAATCCAACTTGAAAGGGTCTGTGGATCTTTTCCGTGAAATTGCAGCAAAGAAGTGACCTGTGCTTAGATGGACTGTCCTAGCTTTGCAATCACAAAAGAATATGCGTGCAGTGCCGGTTTGAGCACTTTTCTTTTGACCATTTAGGAGTGGATCATGCCTGACCGTCCTAGGCTGTATGTTCACACCCAAAATGTCCCTGCTTACTTGACTAGGATCATGTGCCACCTGCCAATGCCTCTTTTTCCTGTGGCAAACATTTGCAAAAAACATTATTATGAAAAGAGAGCACAGAAGATGAAGCCTGTTGTATCCACAAAGGTAAAGGGTGACCTCACAGATGCATCAAGCTGGAGCAAGTGATGGCTTGCAGAACAAGAACTTAATTACAAGACAATTTGTGGACTCAGCTCTTAAGTTTTATAAAGAAGATTGACTACGTTGTCTTATTCTGTCCAGCAAATTATGAGGGTTCTAGCATTTGCAAGCCCAAATCAGTGCCAGGAGCATGGCATGGATGCAGCAAGCCACAGGAACTGAGGCACTTCACCAGAAGGGGAGCCCAGTATCTGTCAAATTAGTTGAAATTTGTGACGCTTCTAATTTACACAGTTTGCTGTGGCAGCCAATGCTAGTTCTCAGCAAAGGTAATGATTTCAAACCTGTAGGCACACCTCTTGCTCATGTTATTTAAGCACACAAACACTTGTTCACGTTGTACTTATTGCATTGATGCAAAAACAATGGTTGCATAGGAGCGTGCCTGCCATTTGCAGTGTCTGCTGGCCATGTATGTAGATGAGTGGTAAAGCGTTACACACTGTTTCTGTCCAGAAAAAAGCAGGATGAAGCTTTTGGAGCAAAAAGACAAGCTTCTACTTACGTATTGTTGTGCAATCCCCAGTGTGTAAGCCAAGTTAAGTTGTTTTTTACTTCTTCCTTTAAACGCCACCACGCCTCCATCTTCCCCCAGTCCCCTGTTTCACGCAGCACAATTCTAGCCCAGGTCTCAAGGCTGACATGAGCTGAGGATTGTGTCTGAATAAAAATGCACATACACAGTCACAAGAGTGTTCATTTGATCACGTAGTAGCTGGAGGGCCTAAAACAGGGGGCATTTCAGCATAGCAAAGGGGGATGGGTTTGCTGGATCTCTCTTAGGTACCCTGTTGTAAAAAATTGCATCCGGCTTCATGTCAATGACTCTAATGGTGACAAATTCTGATGATTATCGATGGAATATGATGCCAGGAGTTTGTAGCTACAAAATAGTGATTTTGAGCAGTAATATTGAGCGCAAGAACAACTTTCTAACAAATTAGTGATTTTGAGCAGTAATATTGAGCGCAAGAACAACTTTCTAACAAATTGATTTAGTGGGGGTAGGCCTGTCAGGGACGCTACAATGTAATTCCTGCACCCAGGCCAGCACATATCTGGCCTCTCTTGGTTGACACTTACAAATGCAGCAAAATGCCAGCTTCTGGTGTAGTTGCCAGAGTACAGGGAGTCAGAGGTATTACTGACTATCCCTTTATGGATGTAGAATAGAAAACAAATGCACGCAAATCAGTAATGAAAAATGCCATGAAATGAGGTGGGGGTTGTTTGTGGGAACAACTGCTCATAGTTGACCTTTGCTCTCATTTCCCGCACCCAAATTTTTGCTACCAGCCCTGTAGAAGCCAGTCTGCCTACTTGATGCACAAAGAAGGCTGCTCTGAATGGATATGCTTAGAGTTGTGGGAGAACGCATTTGTACAAACAGTGAATATACAGGGGATGAACAAAGACCATTTTGGGAACGTCCCTTTTCCCAAAAATTTCTGGGGCCCAGCAGCTGCACTTCTTCCGATTTCTCTCTTTTCAAGCATAACCATTATCTGCCCACTTGAATAAAACTTTAAAAAGGCTTGGGAGATAGTGTCCTAATTCAGTGCACCCCCCCTCACTTCGCGGCCTGACTGTCAGTGACTGCACACTTGTATTTCATAGCTTCCTGAGACCAACAATAGCACTCAAAAAGCTTCCTTTGACAGGCCCTCGAGCAGCTACATAAGAATGACTGCATTGTTCATAAGGAGCCTGCAATGCTGCAGGCGCCCACGTTCATAAACCTGAATCATGGCTTAGAAGGTTGTGCATGACAGTCAACTGACCGTGAATTAAGTGAGAGTGCCAGGACAGGATGGTGGAAATACTGCAAAGCGTGGTTGCTGCGCATGTGCACACTTGAAATCTTTTCTCCTCTACTCCTACGCATGAAGCCATGGTGCATCAGTCCTTGCCTATGTATGAGTAAGGCTAGGCAGTGGGCTCGCTGAGACTCGCGGCAAACAAGACTCGCCAAGACACGACAAGTCTCTTTGGGGGATTGGGGGGACCCTCGTCAGTGACGGGTGTCACGTTTCCAGCATGGAGATCACCAAAAATCAACAAAAGCCAACAAACCCCCAACTTCCCCTTAATGCTGGAAGTATACAAATGTGATCATTAAGCGAGGGATGAGGTAGTGCAGAAAGTGATGGTGAGCTTGGAAATGACTCACAGGGTGATGCAAAGGATTCACCATCCTCCCAGGAAGCTATCACCCTGCTGATGCCATCTCCAAAGTGAGAAATGATGGGAAGAGAAGGAGGAAACATTCTCCAACCCCTGCGCGTCAGCCTGGCCAGTGGTCTTCTCAGGAATTTCATGCATGCATGTGCAGCTGCCCTTGCCGCGGTGCGGCTGATGCGCACCACATGGCTTGTACCACAGTCGTGCCAGTGAGCAAACTGGTTAGTTTGTCAGCTGCACACTGAGCACCACAGCTGCTCTCCGAGCACTCTTAACGCTTTGGAGCGTGAACAAGAGCACATCCGATGAAGCATTTTGGACTTAATAGGGGATGACCTAGAGCCTGCAGCTGCTTGAAAAGAAGTTGACTAGGAACGAGCAACTGGAAGGGGTAAAGGACTGGGGGGAAGAGGACGGAACAGCATGTGACTTGTGGGAGGCCCGATCCTGGTAGATTAAATTGTTTAATTAAATGGAGGTAACCTAGAAATTCTCAGGTGAAAAGAAGAAGCCTGTGAAATGCAGTTTTCTAACGTTAATCTCCCACCCTACCCATCTACAACGAGTCTCGCCAAGTCTCAGCGAGTCTCCTTGGTGAATTGGACCACCCTATTTACCCTTCCTTATATATGAGAGCTTGTCCTCATGCATACAAAGAAAGCCTTTTAGGTATGCAAGTGCTCCTAAAAATGACAGTTTAAGGCCTTGAAAATGGCAGTGAAAACCATCCCTCTACCTTTGTACTTGCCTGACACTCCTCACCATGTGTGGCACCTCACAAGTGTAAGCCTGGTTATATAACCAGACGGCATAATCTCAATGCATGATTGGCATAGAGAAGCATCAACGGTTAAACCTGCGGCTGCATATCTTACACACATAAAAACCTTGTCTCCTCGGATATCCTCCCAAACAACATACGCTCTTCCTGACAAACAAAACCCCAAACAAGGGATTTCTGGAGTCTTGCGCAAATGGTATCCTTCCTAAGGGCCTCCCTGCACCACCCCACCCCCCAAAGTAAGAAAAATTAACTTAAAAAAATCACAATTAAAGGGATTTGCAAGGGTGAGCGGCCTGAAGAAAGGGCAATCCTTGTAGAAAGAAAACAGTTTTCAATCTTCCGAGATGAATGCCAAATTGCTTCCAAAGAGCAAGTGCCGGGGAATGCAAAGGATGCAGAGCTGGAAAAGAAGGGCAATCAGGGAGGCAAAGGTGGATATCAGATTAAGTCCTGTAGCACCAGGCTACCCTGGTGGGCACAAACCCTGTCATGGCGAGGTCGGGATGGGGATGAGCAGCATTGCTACCTCAAGTTGATTGCTGGCGGGGAGGATTGTGGAAAAGCAGCTAAACATCAGTAATTCTGCAGCAACACCAGCAGCCACCCTCCAGCAAAAGCCTGCAAAGGAACTGCCACGCTGGAGAGGCAGCAGCAGCTTTTGGCTGAGCATCTAGCAGGCATACACATAGCAAGCACCTGCAAGCATCCCGGTATTGACGCCCTGGAGGGGACCCTGAGACAGGGAACGCTAATATGGACCAAATACGGAGAAAGATTTTTGAATAAAAAGGTATCAAAAGGTGATTAATTATGAAGACAGAGAGTGTGCATGATAACTAGTTTTTGAAGGTGGAAAGGTTCAAGAATGAGTGTTGCAGAGCATCTTTCCGGGTCATCTGCGGATTTGAACACATCAACACATGAAGGCAGTTGCATTGCTTTGGTGGCCATCAATTTAAGCGCTGCAGTGTTATCATAGCAATCTAAACGTTGTGTATTTTCCCATTTCCAATTGAATAAAATGAACAGGCTCTTTGAGGGCTTTTTAATGACCCTTCTCTCATTTGATTTTGAGGAAGTTGGAAATCTGGGCATGTACGGAGTTGCCCGCATGTATGCTGGTATTATGTATGTAGAAAAATACATTGGTGTATCCTATGCTTTAGAGTCATTCTCAATATCCAGAGCTTTGACAGGTAGAAGGCCGGCCTTGATCTCTGTGCATCATTATCTTGGTGAATTGTGTTTCAATTTCCGCCAGTATGCTTCAAAGACGGTATGGTTGGTAAGGAGTGCCTATCAAAAGGAGAGTTTTTGGCACTCAATAAATAGTTGCAAGCAGTGAACCATCTCACCAACATGGATGACAAAATGGCTTCCTCTCTGGCTTCCTCTCTGGCTTCTAGTGTAGAAAGGCCATGTGGACTTGATGTAGTCCAGTGCTCGTACAAGTAGCTTTGTGTTGTCAGTAGGATGACGCATGTAAACCTGGAAGAGTCACACAAGCATGCATGCCAGCAGCTGTCAAGCATGAACCCTCAGTGTCATGCATACATATACATAAGCTAGGACAAATTGCACCCAGGCAAGTGTATAAAAATACGTGTGGTGTGTGTATGAGCATATGTGTGCACAGAGGAATAAGAATGAGAGGTAAGTGTTTCAAGGCAGGTGCACAGCATGCAGTTCTCATTTGTGATTCGGGATGACATGCCTGGTGCTTAGCAAAGACTTACGGGTATGAAGAAGTAGTCTGCTTTTGAAGGGTCAGCTGTGATAGCTCCAGCACCAAGCAGCCGTTGCCAGAAATAAAAGAATGTTGGCCGATCCACATTGCGCGACAGGTATACCCTAGCATGCAGGAGTGCGCGCAAGCATAGCAATAGACCAAGCGCACATCCCACGTTATCATGTCAGGCAACTTGACCTTCATCGCTTACGATCCTCCAGGCAAGGAAGCACCTTTGTAGCATGTAAGAAATTGCCTTTGATTGCAACTTCCCATCACAAGCCTGGTTTTCCAGATAAGATCAGAGGGTATGGCACTGCAAGCATCAGGAGCGAAGTGCCAGATGCAGTTCAAGACTGCACCCCGCATCTTAGATTTGCACCTTTGGCCACTCCTTAGCACGCAGCCTCACAGTTGCGCAACCGTTCAAGAATGACAGAGGGCACACATGCTTATTTGTGAGCTTTGCACTTGGAATGCGAGCTGAACCATGTACTGGCTCTTCCTAGCAGCACCACAATGCTTAATCTGCAAGCATGCTGTATGTTTTTATTTCAAACGGCTGAGCAATTACTGACTGCCCATTAAGGTGGATTCAGTTGACCTCAGCCCATGCCAGCCTTTAGGAGCCTCTTGCTTTGCAGCTGCCCATTGAAGAATGCTGTGTCATATGCTTCATCATGTAGCCTAAAGGTTACGGCTGATGTTTGATGGCCAGCTTTTGCCATGACTTATTGGTTCTGTGCACTGAAGACCTCATGACGCAAAGCAGCTGCCATTTTGGGGGTAGTATCCATAAGCTATTCTGTAAGCAAGCCTGGTGGGACCTAGGGACTGCTTTGTGGCATTTGGATGGGGCCTTTCTGAACCAAGGGAGGAGAAGGAGGGTGGTGCACAAGGTGCGCATGAGGTGCACGAGTGCCAGGGCAGGTCCTTGCACTTGAAGGCCTTTCTTGACCATACTCTCACCGGCCTGCGCTGCCCCCCCTTAACCTGCCCCTGTATGCCATATGTCTTCAAAGGTATCGTCTGGCACAATGTAGGACTCGGAGTGCGCGGCGGAGGTGGCTGCTGCTAATGAACTGCAGGTCGGCCTGTTCTTCAGCTGCAGGGGTGCGCACCAGCCAACGCATCTGTACTTCACCTTGGGTATCCATACAAAACAATCGCTTACCACGTGTTAAACTCTGGAGGCAAGTCGTACGAATAGATCCAGGGCTTTTTGGAGCGTGTCGTGTACCCAGTGCCCTACAACCATAGAGGCAAACAATGGATGTTGTAAAGCAAACATGCACTTGATCAAAAAGACATACGATGCCAAGATACAACGTTTGATATGCGCACATGGGTCACCTGGTACTTCTGGTTACAGGGGCATCTATAGTTTGCCAAGCTAAGTATGAGCTCCAACAAAGTATAGCTGCAAGCTCATCTGCTGCCATGTAGGGACTGTGATGAACATTCCCAGGTTGTCCAAGAGACTGTGCAAGCAAATCTAGGCCACCATGAGAAGGAACAAAGGGGATACATGACAAGCGAAAGCAGGATGCATGCACGCATCATGAGGTATGACAACATGTCATGGCGGGCAACGAAAATCAGCATTCCGAGGGGCTAAGCGCTTGGCCTGCAAAAGAAATTGCCCAGCACAGATGGGCTAAGCACAGGGGCTAAGCGCTTGGCCTGCAAAAGACATTGCCCAGGCAGATGCTTCTGCAGAAGGAAGCAGTGTAGCAGATGAGTGAAGAACCAAGGGCAGGTCCAGCCTTTTTTGGACACAAATCAGTTTTCCACGTCGATAACCAGCAGGCTCGTAACCAGGTGGACGCCGGGCACTGCTCCACGCGCCCCCAGCCACAGCTTTAGTTCCTCCTTGTGTACCCCAAGCAGGATCGTGCAGGCAAACCAGACGGACCTCGGAGGTGCCCCAGGCAATGGCGAGCCCCTGCACAGGCAGACATTAGGCAGCAATGTGCAGGCGCACCTACCTGCAAAATCTGGGTACGCCCCTGGTCGTCCAGGCTCAATGAGCAGTCCGCCCCAAAGTGACCTGTGCTCGCAGGGCAGCAGTGCATATACAGAGCACGAGGGTCAGCCTGCGCAAAGAGGCAGTATATAAGGGCTGCGCAAAAGAGGTGACGTGTAAGGGCTGCGCATGGGGAGAGCTGTAAACATATGTAACCACCCCATGCGCTGGGGAATGCAGGCTGTGACCATGCTACAGGAAAGGTAGCCAACCAACCCATGCAATAGAAAAATTGTTGGCAGCCAACATGATGAGAAAGGTGAACACACAAGCCAACCAAAGCAGTGGATCGGCTTACTGCATGGCAGTCTACGCAAAAGGCCGCTTACACGGTAACCGAGCTAGCATGCAGATGTCAGAAAAGATACCATGTATGCTCGGCTTCTCGCCCCATTTCACATGCAGGTAGGAGGAAAGGCTGCATGGCACAGCTGATACCTCTGCCTCTCAAAGGTTGCTCTATACCTTAACCTCATTCATGCTATTGATACCTCAGCCTCTCAAAGGTTGCTCTATACCTTTGCCTCATTCATGCTATTGATACCTCTGCCTCTCAAAGGTTGCTCTACATCTTAACCTCAAAAATGTCATTGATACCTCTGCGTCAAGGCTGCATGACACAGCTGCTGCCTCTGCCTCTCAAAAGGTCACTGGATATTTTTCACTCAAAGGTCAATTGATACCCCTGCGGCAGGGCTGCAGACGCATGCAAGAGCTGCAGGAGCGTATGCTACATCCGGGATGTATGCAACAGGCTCCTACATGAGACATGTCAGGCCTTCCTGTTAGCTGCCAGGTACAACCTCCATGGCCAGTGAGCGACACATTCTGGCCGGCAACCATGCATGCCAAAGGTTGGTAAATCCGCAGCAGTGCACACGAGTGCATCAAGGCGAGCAAGCTCATTCACATATTCAGTGCAACAAACCTGGCTCGCATCTGCAGAACCCCCTCTCGCAAGCACCGCGTAGGTTGCAATTGTTCAGACACGTGTTGTGCCCCCGCCTACAAGTATCAACACTATTGTATCCCAGGCTAGAGCAGCGTATTTTCAGCTGGTCATCCAGCAGCTCCTCTTGGCAAGTTGCCCCAGTCAAGTGCCTCGGGCAATCACACCTGCACAAGTAAGCGCGTGCTCATCTGTTTGTGTGAGTGAGTGTGTTTGTGTGTGAGTGTGTGTGTGTGTGTGTGTGTGTGTGTGTGTGTGCGCGCGCGCGCGTGCGTGCGCGCGTGCATGTGCGTGTCAGCATGCGTGCGCGTGCGTGCGCGCGTGCATGTGCGTGTCAGCATGCGCGCGCGTGTGCAAACGCATGCATGCGTGCATGCATGTGGTGCATGTGCGTATGCTAGCACATGTGCGCTTCCAAGTTGCACCTTGGTTTCCATTCTAATATCACAGCTAATATCATGTGACTTAACGTTGGAACAATATGTTGGGGCAGAAACACAAACAGCAGCAGCAGCAGCAGCAGCAGAAGCAGAAGCAGCATTTGAGTCTTAGTTACCTGCCCAGCTGCTCATTACATGTACCATATCTCGTGCATCCCGATGCACACTTTGATGGCCGAGAAGCGATCTGCATCATTCGAGGCGCCCCTGTGAGCAGCTGCATGAAGCTGCTCTCTTTGCCTTTTCTTGATACATCACCTGCTTTAATACTTCAGGATCTCCATAGGCTGCATGGGCAACTGCTGCTAGCTGGCTGCAGGCAATGCCTAGGAACAGAAGGCATTTGTCCATAATTATCCCTATCAAACTCCCGTCAACATTTTGAAATTTCAATTTTTGAAAATGACTGCTTTAGACAGCTGTACTAAACCTTATCCAACGATCCCGTTTTTGAGCATTTGCAGATAAGGTCTTATTCTGAATTTCATACATGCTTAGGAAAATATCAGCAATCTTCCGGTACAATCCTCGTCTTATTCACTCGTCGATCCACGCCAGCTCTCCTAGGAAGAGTTTGAGACAAGCAAGGCTATCTTCTGGAAACATAGGATCAAGTCAGACACCTTCTGCAGACCTTAGAATGGCGCCAACAATCCTTCCTGACGAAGCTGCACTCTACTCCCTGGTCAAGGGTTTTCCTGAGGTAGAAGTCGGACGGAAGTGGCACTGCATCTCAAAATTGGCTGTTTTCAAGTGTATGCGCGCACAGGCACCCACACAGGCATGCGTGCGCGCACACAAACACACATACACACACACACACACACACACACACACACACACACACACACACACACACACACACACACACACACACACACACACACACACACACACACACACACACACACACA
>LFIK01001795.1_pt1 | contig 17145 bp, 16 predicted proteins | sample 643401 | NCBI WGS metagenome assembly LFIK01 (sample SAMN03777447, study PRJNA286221) | soda lake metagenome | biome: soda lake; feature: Kulunda steppe; material: water; isolation source: sample T5-Br brine of Lake Tanatar-5 | place: Russia: Kulunda steppe | collected 2010-07
GCAGCTCTGCGGTGATCGCCTTGCGGTGCCGGTCGCGGATGGCGGGGCGAAACAGCGCCACGGCGGCGCGCAGGCGCCGCAGCGCGACGCGCATCTGATGCACCGCCCCGGGATCGCGCATCTGCACGAGCGCCGGCTCGTTGGCGAGGACCTGCCGCAGGCTCGCCCGGGCGATGGCGCGAAACGCCTCGCCCACGCTGATATCGGGATGCAGCCCGGCATCGAAGGCCTTGACCGGTGCCGGTTGCGCGCCCGTCACCAGCGCATAGCCGGTTTCCGCCTTGCTCTGCAAACCGGGCCGCAGATCGGCCTTGCGGGCCAGTTTGCGCGCGAGGGCGAAGAGGTCGCGCGGTTTGCCGCCGAGCAGTTCGAGCTCGACCTCGCAAATCGCGGTGCGCGCGGTTCCCGCAATCGCCGCGCCTTCGTCGAGGGTCACTTCGATGACGGCGTCGCCGACCCGCAGCGGCGCGCTCAGCCGCTCGGCCTCGACGACGAAGACCGGTTGCAGCAGGGCGGCGGGGTCGTCGGTTTCGAGGATCCGGGACAGCGGGGTGGCGGCGAGCGCCTCTCGATCGAGATGCTCGCCCGCGACGGCGCTCTCCCATTCATCGCGCTGGAAGAGACCCGCCCCGGCACCTGCGGCCTTGAGCGTCTGCCGAACGGCGCCGGTGGCCGCATCCCGGCGCAGGCGCAGGCCGAAACCCGCCGCGCGCAGGCGCAGATCCGGCGTGTCGTAATAGGTGGCGCGCAGATGCCGGGGGGCCAGCCCGGCGAACGCCTCGCGCAAGAGCCTGTGACGGCGCAGGGCGGCGAGACCGGCGGGGGTACAAGGCAGTTTCAGCTCCGTCTCGGTCACCGCCTGCACGATCGCGTCACTCATCATTCCGGTCCCGTCGCAAATGCGCGCCCGGCGCCGCTTGCGTATCCCGCCGCAGCCGAGCGCGGCATTGATTCCCCATCCGGGCCCGAAAGTCGACCGCCATCAGCGATGCAACAGCATCTTTTGCTCAATGCGCCGTGATGCGACGGGCGGTCACGAACCCGCCCTGTCCAGCGTGAACGGCGCTCCGGCCTTCTCGGCGATGGCCCGCACCTGGTCGAGCAGCGTCTGGGGGATCGGGATGCCCTCGCGGGAGCGGCGCTCGAAGGCGGCGTGTTCCGGGTCGCCCGGTGCAAGCACGGGCTGATCGGGATCCACCGGGCGGGTGGCGCGCAGGCAATCGAGGAAATCGTCGAGATCGGCTTCGAAATCCCCCTTGTCGCGGAAGGCTTGCGGGTGGATCGCGAGCTGGAAATGGCCGACATTATACGCCGTTGCGTCGGCGGCACGCAAAGGCGCGTAGCTCGCCCCCGAGAGCATGGTGCACAGAACCTCGACCATGGCGGCAAGGCCGTAACCCTTGTGGCCGCCCATTTCGCGCGAGCCGCCAAGCGGCGTCATCAGCTTGTCCTTGAGCGCCTGCTCCGGATCGTGCTGCGGCTGCCCCGCGTGATCGAGCGCCCAGCCCTCGGGCAGGCGCTTGCCGGTGCGCATGGCGAGTTTGAGCTTGCCGATGGCGATGGTGCTCGTCGCCATGTCGAGGAGGAAGGGCCGGTTGCGCGAAGCCGGCGCTGCCAGCGCGATCGGATTGGTGCCCATGCGCGGCTCGCGCCCGAAGGTCGGCACGATCGAGGCACCGTAGACCGCCGTCATCGACAAACCGATGAATCCGCGGCTCGCCGCCTGCAGGGCGTAGACGCCTGCCGCACCGTAATGGTTGGAATTGCGCACGCCGACGGCGCCGATGCCATGGGCCTCGGCGAGATCCACCGCGAGATCCATGGCCCGCACTGCCGGCGCCTCTCCGAAGCCGGCGCCGCCATCGATCACGGCGGTCGCGCCGAAGGCGCGCGCCACGGTGATCTCGGCCCCCGGCGTGACCTTGCCGGAAGCCAGCAGGTCGGCATAGAGCGGGATCAGGGTGATGCCGTGGCTGTCGATACCCAGAAGATCCGCCCGGGTCAGGGTCTCGGCGGTGATATCCGCCTGATCGTCGGGCACGCCCCAGGCGCGCAGCACGGCGACGAGCTGCTGCTTGAGCAGCGCCGCGGGAACCAGCAGCGCCGCGCTCATCGGCACACACATGGCAAAAGCGGCCCGCCCTGATAATTGCTCTGCATCCCCCACCCTCCCGGTCTTCGTCATGCATTCAAACGCATGGCTCATCGTTGTGCCGGAGGATCGGGTATTCGCAACTTGACCACAAGTGCGCAGCATCGCAGATGATCTGGTGCGATTTTGCACGTCACCGGCATGACGAAGAGAGGAAACTGCGTGCGCAATCCCCATCTCAGCAAGCCCCATCTCCGCGATGCCGCCTTCGATGCGATCCTGTTCGACAAGGACGGCACCCTGATCGATTTCGACGCGACCTGGGGTCCGGCGGCCTTCTCGGTGATGGAGAGCCTCGCCGATGGCGATGGCGGAGCGCTCGACCGGCTGATGCAGGTGAGCGAATACGTGCTCACTGAGCGCCGATTCCTGCCGAGCTCGCCGCTGGTCGCAGGATCATCGGCGCATTACGGGCCGCTCTGGGCACAGGCACTGGGGCGCGGCTGTGACGGGGAGTTTCTCGCCCTGATGGACGAACTCTTTCTGGAGGCCGGGCTCGCCCATCTCGCCCCGATCGGCGATCCGCAGGCCCTGTGCGCCGATCTCGCCGCGCGCGGCCATGTGCTGGGGATCGCGACCAATGATTCGCAGGCCTCGGCCCAGGCGCAGGCACATGCGCTGGGGATTGCCGACGCAATGCGCTTCGTCGCCGGCTATGATTCCGGCCACGGCTCGAAACCGGAGCCGGGCATGATCACCGCCTTCGTCGCAGCGCATGGCTTCGCTCCCGCGCGCGTGGCGCTGGTGGGCGATTCGCTGCATGACCTGCATGCGGCGCGGGCTGCGGGCGTCGGTGCGATCGCGGTGCTTTCCGGCCCGCGCGGAGAGGCGGCACGGGCGGAAGTGGCGCCGTTTGCCGATCACGTGATTTCCTCGATCACGCAATTGCCCTCCCTGCTCGACGATCTCGCCGGCGCGGGGCGGCAGGCCTGAGCGGAGCGCATGCGCAGCCTTTCGTCGTGATTTGACGTAATGACGCGCAAGGCGCGCGCGGGCTTTACCAAATCGTAAGGTTAATCCGCAAGAGTGGGTTCATCATGTTTCGTAACCACGCGGCCAATGGCGCCGCGATCATGCGTCCACGAGGAATCCCATGTCGGATATCACCCTTTCCGCCGGCGTCCGCTCCAACCTTCTTTCCCTCCAGGGGACGGCCTCGATGCTCGAACGCACGCAGGAGCGCCTCTCGACAGGCAAGAAGGTCAATGGTCCGCTCGACGATGCCGCCGCCTTCTTCACCGCACGCGGCCTCAGCGGTCGCGCCAACGATCTCACCTCGATCATGCAGGGCATGCAGAACGGGATGAAGACGATCGAGGCCGCCTCCAAGGGCCTCTCGGCGATCACCAAGACGATGGAGAACCTCGTCGGCACCGTGCGCCAGGCGCTCGGTGACCCGGGCGGGGTGAGCCAGGAACACACACCTATAACGATAGCGGCCACAAACTTCACCGAAAATGAAATAACCGTAGGGGATACGACCGTCGATCTGGGAGGTCTCGATTATTCGGCCATCACCTCAGCATCCGAGCGTGCGGCGGCTTTTGTCAACGATATCAATACGAATGCCGATGCCCGTGCAGCCGGTGTGTCGGCGAAACTCGACCCGGAAAACGCAGATCAGGTCATTCTCGTCAATGCATCCGGTTTGGCGGTTCAGTTTGAAGGGGATACGCTCGCCGCCTGGGGCGACACGGATATCGCCCTCGCCGCCCCCGACACCGACGACATGAGCGATGTGCGTCGTTCGCTGATGAACAATTTCAACGATCTGCGCGAGGAACTGAACCAGCTCTCGCGCGATTCGGGCTATAACGGCAACAACCTGCTCCAGAGCGACGTGCTCGAAGTGATCTTCAACGAGCTCACCGGTGAACAGCGCACCAGCTACACCGTCAATGCCCGCCAGGCCGACGGTACCGCCTTCGGCAATGTCGAGGCAAACCGTCTGGGCGCGATCGAAGCGGATGCGAACATGTTCGGCTCTTCCGCGCGTCTGGAAGAGCGCCTCCAGGCCCTTCAGGAGGGCATCGGCGAGTTGCGCAGCCTGTCCGCCCAGATGGGCACGGCCCAGACCATCATCGAGAACCGCGAGAATTTCACCAAGCAGATGGTGAACACGCTCACGGCCGGTGCGGACGGGCTCACGCTGGCCGACATGAACGAAGAAGCGGCCAACAACCTGGCGCTCCAGACCCGCCAGCAGCTCGGCCAGTCGGCATTGAGCCTCGCCATCCAGAACGACCAGTCGGTGCTCCAGCTCCTGCGCTGATCATCGCGCGTTTTCGAAAAGAAAAATCCCCGGTGCCGCAGGCGCCGGGGATCTTTCATGCGCTCATGCAAATCTAGAACAATAGCCAGACCAGCCCCAGCGTCAGCGGCGGCAGGGCGATCAGGATGCCGGTGCGGATGATGTCGGAGGCGACGAAGGGGATCACGCCGCGATAGGTCTGCATCATGCTCACGCCCGGCGCCATGGAATTGATGATGAACAGGTTCATCCCCACAGGGGGCGTGATCAGGCCCACCTCCACCACGATCAGCACGAGTATCCCGAACCACAGCGCCGTCTCTTCCGGGGTGAGCCCGAAATCCAGTGTCATGATGATGGGGAAGAAGATCGGCACGGTGAGCAGGATCATCGACAGCGAATCCATCACGCAGCCGAAGACCAGATAGATCAGCAGGATCACCAGCAGCACCATCACCGGCGCCACCGCGAGCCCGCCCACCCAATCGGCGGCGAAGACGGGCAGGCGGGTGATGGCGAGGAAGCTGTTGAAGGAGCCCGCCCCCAGGATGATGAAGAAGATCATCCCCGTGGACGCCGCCGTGGAACGGAAGCAATCGACCAGCGCGGCAAAGCCGAGTTTGCCGCGCAAGGCCGCGACGAGCCCCGTCCCCGCCGCGCCGAATGCCGCGCCCTCGGTGGGGGTGAACACCCCCATGTTCATGCCGCCGATCATCACCACGAAGATCGCCACGACCGGCCAGATCTCGCCCAGGGCCCTGAGCCGCGCCATCAGCGACAGGCGCGGCGTGCGCACCGCGTCATCCGGGTTGAGCCGCACCGAGATCGCCACGGTGAGCATGTAGCCGAGCGCGGCGAGCAGTCCCGGGATCATCGCCGCGACGAAGAGCTTGGCGATGTTCTGCTCGGTGAGGATGGCGTAGATCACCAGCACGATCGAGGGCGGGATCAGGATACCCAGCGTGCCGCCGGCGGCGAGCGATCCGGTGGCGAGCGCGCCGGAATAACCGTGCCTGCGCAATTCGGGGAGCGCGACACGGCCCATCGTGGCGGCGGTGGCAAGCGAGGAGCCGCAGATCGCACCGAAACCGGCCGAGGCCCCGACCCCGGCCATGGCGACGCCGCCGCGCCGGTGCCCGAGCCAGGCGGCGGCTGCGCGAAACAGGGCCTCCGAGAGCCCGCCCTTCATGGCGAAGGCCCCCATCAAGAGAAACAGCGGCACCACTGAGAGCGAATAGCTCGAAAAGGTCTCGAAGGCGTGATGCTTGAGCTGGGCGAAGACCGGCGCCCAGCGCCCGAAAATCGTATAGGAGCCCAGCATGCCGCAGACCAGCATGGCCAGCCCGATCGGCATGCGCGCGAAGATCAGAAAGAGCAGCAGCCCGAAATACAGCCCCGCAATCGTCAGCCCGCTCATCCGAACTCCCCTGCGCCGTCCCCGATCATGCGCCTTCCCCTTCGCCTTCCCCTTCGACTTCCCCTTGGGGCTCACCGGCGCCGAGCGTCTCGTTGAGGCTGCGCCAGACGGTATAGGCGCTCACCAGCGCGAAGCTCCACAGACCGACGAGCCCCCCGGCATAGCCCCACCAGACCGGGATCTGCAGGATCGTCGTGGTCTCGCGAAACCGCATCTTGTCATGCAGGCCGAGCCCGTGCTGCCAGGCGATCAGCACCACGATCGCGGTCAGGACCAGATTGGTGAAGGTCGAGAGCGCGGCGAGCGCACGCGGGCCCATCCAGGAGACGAAGATATCGACGGTGACATGGCCGCGATTGAACTGGCACCAGGCGAGGAAGCTGAACACGGCAAAGCCCGCCCCCATCGAGACCAGCTCGAAATCCCCCGGGATCGGGCCGAGCCCGTCGAAGACCTGCCAGCGCGTGCGCGAGGCGTAGCGCCCGAGGATCGAGACCACCGCCATGATCGTGACCAGCGTGAGCACGGCGCCGCCGAGTACGGCGAGCGCCCCGGCGAAGCGCCCGATCCACAGGCCGACCATGGCCTCCGCACGGGGAAACAGCCCTGCCGGGCCGCGCTCGCGAGGCGCGCCCGCCCTCATGAACCGGCCCCCGCCGCCTGGACGATGGAGGGTCGGGCATTGAGCGTCTCGACGTCGAAACCGGCGATGCGCTTGTAGCCGCGCGCGGTCTCCTCGCGCTCCTCCCGGCTGATGATGGTGTCGATATCGTCGAACCCGTCGGGCGCGCGGCTCTCCACCGCCTGCATCACCTGCTCGGGGCCATTGGCGCGGTTGGCCGCGACCACAGCCGCCGTGGCCGGACGCCGCTCTGCCTCATAGGCCTGGAGCGCCGCCTCGCCGATCCCCTCGCGCAGGAAGGCGGCGGTGAGCACGCGGGCATCGAGAATGGCCTGGCTCGCGCCGTTGGAGCCGATCGGATACATCGGATGCGCCGCATCGCCCGCAAGCGTGATCCGCCCGCGCGTCCAGCCCGGCAGCGGATCGCGGTCGACCATGGGGAATTCGTAGATCGCACGCGCGCGCCGGATCAGATCCGGCACGTCGAGCCAGTCGAAGCGCCAGCTTTCGAAATCGGGCAGGAAATCCGCCGGATCGCCGGGGCGGTTCCAGTCCTCGCGGCGCCATTGATGATCGGGGGCGAATTTCTTCTCCGCGATCCAGTTGATCACCGCCTTGCCTTCACGCGCGGCGGCGAGCGAGATCGGATAGGCGACGAATTTCTGGAATTCATGGCCCGCCATGATCATCGAGCGACCCGACAGGAAGGGCGCCGCCTCGGTGACGCCGCGCCACAGGATCGCGCCGTTCCAGATCGGTGGACCTTCATCGGGATAAAATTGCGCCCGGATGGTGGAATGGATGCCGTCGCAGGCGACCAGCACCGCGCCGGTCAGGTGCTCCTGCACGCTGCCGTGGCGATCGGCGAGATCAACGCGCACACCTGCGGAATCCTGCTGCGCCGCGACAAGCCGGCGCCCGGTCATGATGCCATCATCCCCGAGCCGCGCGCGCACGGCTTCGAGCAGGATCATCTGCAAGGCGCCGCGATGGATCGAGAATTGCGGCCACAGATAGCCGGCTTCGCGCCCGCGCGGTTCCGACCAGATCAGCTGGCCGCGCTTGGAATAATAGGCGAGTTCGGCGGTGGGGATGGCGGTGGCGGCGAGATCTTCGAGAAGGCCGAGCTCATCCAGCTCGCGCACCGCATGCGGGAGCACGTTGATGCCCACGCCGAGCGGCCGGATTTCCTCGGCCTGCTCCACGATGCGCACGGGAATTCCCGCCTGATGCAGGCTGAGCGCCAGGGTGAGCCCGCCGATACCCGCGCCGGCGATGATGACCGTCATGAGAAATGCTCCCTGCTCCACGGGCTGCGGCGGCGCGCCCTTGCGGAACGCGCCGCCGCCGGCCTGATCAGAGCCTCAGCGGGCCTCTTCCTCGGCGAGGAGGGCGGCCAGCGAATCGATCAGCGCCTGCGCATCGATGCCCTGGCCTTCCATATCCGCGATCCAGCTCGCGACCACCGGCTCGGCGGCTTCCTGCCAGCGCGTGAGCTCTTCGCCGTCGATGGTGGCGATGGTGTTGCCGCGCTCCACCGCGATCTCGCGGGCCGGGGCATCGCCCTCATCCATCACGCGCCCGACCCAGGCCGAGGTCTCGATGCCGGAATTGGCGTCGATCACCGCCCTGAGATCATCGGGCAGGCCTTCATAGGTGTCGCGGTTCATCGCGAAGACGAAGAGGGTGGTGTAGAAGGAGCGGTCACCGCCGAACTCGGTATGCGTGTCGACGAGCTCCGCCACGCGCAGGGCGCGCGTCACCTCCCAGGGAATCACCGTGCCGTCGATGACGTTGCGCGACAAGGATTCCGGCACCTGCGGCACGGGCATGCCGACGGGGGTGGCGCCGAGCGTCTCCAGCAGGCGCGTGATCATGCGGGTGGGTCCGCGCACGGCACGGCCCTCCAGATCCTCGAGGCTCTCCACCGCCGGCGCCTTCATGTGGAAATTGCCGGGCCCGTGCACATGCACCGCGATGGGATGGATATCGGCGAAATCTTCCTGCATATGCTCTTCATAGAAGCGCCAGGCCGCGCGCGAAGTGGTCTCGGCATCGGCGGCGACGAAGGGCAGGTCGAAGACTTCCGCACGCGGGAAACGCCCGGGCGTGTAGCCGGGCAGCGTCCAGACCACGTCGACCACACCGTCGCGGACCTGGTCGATCAGCGTGGGCGGCGCGCCGCCGAGCTGCATGGCGGGGAACACTTCGACCGAGATGCGCCCCTCCGATTCCGCCTCGATCTTCTCCGCCCAGGGCGTGATGAAATTGGCCGGAACCGGCGCCGGCGCCGGCAGGAAGTGATGCACGCGCAGGGTGACTTCCTGCGCCTGTACCGGTGACGCGGTGACGAGCGCACCGAGCGCGACGCCGCCTGCAAGTCCGGCGGCGAGTAAAAGGTTTCTGATCATGAATCGTCCCTCCCTGATTGAATGTGGCCGTTCCCTCCCCGGGACATGGCCCGGGCTGTTATTGGTTGCGCACGCAATCAATGCTATCCGGGTGCGACCACAAGTCAAGAAGGGCCTTTACGGGCCCCGAGAGGTGCGCTGCTCGGGTGCGCTGCTCAGGCGCGCTCCAGCCCGCACCATTGCGCCACGAACAGGGCCATCGCGGCGGTGATGCGTTGCACCGATGCGAGATCGACGGATTCGTCGACGCCGTGGATGTTGCGGCCGATCGGTCCGTAGCAGAGCGCGGGGATCTCGTCATAGAGCGCATGCACGCGCGCATCGAGATAACCGAGGGTGACGAAGCTCTCCAGCGCCTTGCCGGTCGCGGCCTGGTGCGCCTGCCCCAGCACCGCCTCCGCCGCCGAGCCCTCCTCCAGCACGAAACCCTCGGCGGTGAAACCGTTGAAGACGACGCGCGGCGGGTTGTTGGCGAGAAAGGCGTCCCCACGGGAATATTTGAGGACGCAGTCCTCGATGGCGCGCATCGCAATGTGCTTGTCCATGCCCGGATAGAGCGAGATCCGCCCGTGCACGCGGCACCAGGAGGGGACCGAGGAGGCCCAGTCGCCGCCCTCGATCTTGCCGACGTTGAAATTGATCGGATGGGCCTCGTCGCAAAGATGCGGGTGATCGGCCTTCTGCGCGTTCCAGTTCTCTTCCAGCCCGCGCAGGGCCCCGATCACGCGATAGGCGGCATCGATGGCATTGGCGCCCGCGCCCATCTCGCGCACATGCACGGCCACGCCGCGCACCTCCACGGTGAACCAGACGACGCCAACATTGGCGCGCACGAGCATCTCGTCTTCGGGCTCGGGGATCAGGGCGGTATCGGCGCGATAACCGCGCAGATGCGTCATCAGCGCGCCGTTTCCGGTGGATTCCTCCTCGACCACCGATTCGACATGCACCGTCGCGGCGGGCTGCATGCCGATCCGCCGCAGGGCATCGAGGCAGAACAGATTGGCCACGACACCCGCCTTCATGTCGGCGGCGCCGCGTCCGTACATCCAGCCATCGCGGATCTGCGGATCGAATGGCGGCGATGCCCACATGTCGGCAGGGCCCGGCGGCACCACATCGACATGGCCCTGCAGGATCAGCGAGCGTCCCCGCTCGTCACGCGGGTGGTGCGTGCCCACCACGATGGGCGCGTCCGAATGCTCCGGCGCGATGGCCGAGCCGCCTGGATGGGCGGCAATCGCCTCGTGATCCATGTGGAAACGGTCCATGACGAGCCCGCGCTCACGCATCGCGCGAAACATCAGATCCTGGGCCGTGTGCTCCTCGCCGCGCAGAGACGGCTTGCGCACGAGCTCCTGGGTGAAGGCGACCTGCTCCTCGAACCCGTCGGCGACGGCGCGCACGATCTTCTCCCGAAGGTCGGGAGCGACCGGTGCAGGGATGGCTGGCGAGGCATTCCGGCTCATGGGCGGCTTCCTTGATGATCGGCGCGCATCGTGGCGCGCGGGGGGCACAATGGTGTCATGATGCAAGCCGCCGACCCGGCTGCCAATGCCGCAGCGGGTGCGGGCATGGCCAGAGCATGCGGGCGGTTTCGCATGATGCAATCATCGGATGAATCAATACATTCTCACCGTCTTCGGATTGCCTGCATATGGGGATCATGCTAGCCGTTGCCCTGTTTTTGCCTCAATTGAGGCGGTTATGCGTAACCAGCGCGCAAGATTTTCGGCATGATGGCTTGAAGCTTTGCGCAGCGTGAGGGAGTGCCAGCACATATGCTGACCGGGACGGATTCCGACGGCACCGGCAGAATGATCGGTCACGAATGCGGGCCGGGCGGCATCGCCCCGCATCGCGGGATATGCGCCGGCGCCGGCTCACGCGCCCCGCTCGTCGCCGCTGCGCTCACCGTCGCCATCGCCGTTCATCTCACGGCGGCAGCCTCCATGCCCGCCCTGGCGAGCGAGCATCTCGCCGACCCGGTTTCCCAACAGGCACGCGCTCTGCCGGTGAGCATGGCGAAAGCCCCCGAGAAACCCGTCGCGCTGCGCACCTCCTTCATCTCCGAAACCCGGCTCGGGCTGCTCGCGCAGGACCCGTGGAGCCCCGAGGCCCAGACCGGCGCATTGCATGGCGAAGTGCTGTTTGCGCGCCCCTTCGAGCCGCGCAATGCGCTGATGCGCTATTTCACGCCGCAGCCGCATATCGGTGCATCGTTCAATCTGGGTTCGCGCACCAGTTTCGTCTTTGCCGGGCTGAGCTGGAACATCGACCTGTCGCCACGCGTCTTCGTCGAGGCGAGCTTCGGCGGTGCCTTGCATGACGGTCATCGCGGCGGCGTCCTGCGTGACAACCAGGCCGCACTGGGTTGCGCGCCCCTGTTTCGCGAGAGCGCTTCGCTCGGCTACCGGTTCAGCGAGCGGCTGTCCTTCATGGCCACGGTGGAGCATTACGGCAATGCCGGGCTCTGCTCGGAGAATCGCGGCCTGACCAATATCGGCGCGCGTTTCGGCTACAGCTTCTGACGCCGATCGGTCGGCATCGCAGCGCGACTCGCCATGAAGGCCGCGCCCTGGCCTCCCTCCCCTCAGGGGAGGGAATGAGGGTGGGGTGAGGGCGCGACCAGGTTGATCAACGTCGCGGATTTCGGAAGCCGGGTCACCCCACCCTGTCTCCCTCCCCTGAGGGGAGGGAGACCGCCTTCACGAAGCGCGCGCCGGCACTCCGTTTGCCCCGGTGGAGTGCGACGTGCCTTTACTGGCTCGATCCTGGCTGGCTTGACCTTGCACACCTTGCCCTGATCGCGCACTCTGCCTAACTGCCCCGTAAGGCAAACGCGCATGCAGACAGGGAGACGGACGTGGTCGTTCTCAACAAGATCTATACCCGCACCGGAGATGGCGGCGATACCGCGCTGGCCACGGGGTCACGGCGCCCGAAATACGATCTGCGGGTCGAGGCCTATGGCACGGTGGACGAAACCAATGCCTGTATCGGCATGGCGCGCCTGCATACCGGTGAGAGCGATACCGACGTCGATGCGATGCTCGGACGCATCCAGAACGACCTGTTCGATCTCGGCGCCGATCTCGCCACGCCCGAGACCGGCGAAAAGCTCGAATACGAGCCGCTGCGGATCGTGCCGGCGCAGGTCGAGCGTCTGGAGAAGGAGATCGACACGCTCAACGGCTCGCTGGCGCCTTTGCGCTCCTTCGTGCTCCCCGGCGGGGCGCCCGCCGCCGCCGCCCTGCATCTCGCCCGCACCGTCTGCCGCCGCGCCGAGCGCTGCGTCGTCGAACTCGCCCATCGCCAGGACGAGACGGTGTCGGATGCGTCGATCCAGTATCTCAACCGGCTCTCGGATTTCCTCTTCGTCGCCTCGCGCTATGTCAATAATGGTGGCGCGGGTGACGTGCTCTGGGTGCCGGGCAAGAATCGTTGAAGCTTATCGTTGAAGTTCTTCGTTGAGTTTCATCGATGATCGCGGCACGGGACTGATCGCCGCAACGCGCGTGTTGCGGTGCCGAAATGCCTGATGCGAATCGGCATTAGGCCTGAACCGGTGACGCGTTGACAAGCGTGAATGCCCCTCGCTACGGTCCGCGCGCGCTCGAAGCCAGTGGTTTCCGGCGGGAAACGGGTATCATCATCCGGTTCTCCGCCGCAGCGGGTCACCGCCGTCGCAACGATCGACGCGATGCCGGGCGTCCGCCGCAGGGACCGCCAACAGTCGAAGGGATGGAAACCGATGAAGATCCTCGTACCTGTGAAACGGGTCGTCGATTACAACGTCAAGATCCGCGTCAAGCCGGACGGATCGGGCGTGGAACTCGCCAATGTGAAGATGTCGATGAACCCCTTCGACGAGATCGCCGTCGAAGAGGCCATCCGCCTCAAGGAAAAGGGCGTCGCCGAGGAGATCGTCGTGGTCTCGATCGGGCCGCAGCAGGCGCAGGAGACGATCCGCACCGGGCTCGCCATGGGCGCCGATCGCGGCATCCTGGTGAAGACCGACGCCGTAGTCGAGCCGCTCGCCGTCGCCAAGATCCTGAAGGAAGTGATCGGCAAGGAAGAGCCGGGCCTCGTGATCATGGGCAAGCAGGCGATCGACGACGATTCGAACCAGACCGGCCAGATGCTCGCCGCCCTGCTCGGCTGGGCCCAGGGCACCTTCGCCTCCAAGGTGGAAATCGCCGACGGCAAGGTCGATGTGACGCGTGAGGTCGATGGCGGGCTGCAGACCGTGACGCTCAACATGCCGGCCATCGTCACCACGGATCTGCGCCTGAACGAGCCGCGCTATGCCTCGCTGCCCAATATCATGAAGGCCAAGAAGAAGCCCCTCGACGAGACCTCGCCGGAGGATCTCGGCGTCGATGTGGCCCAGCGCCTCAAGGTGCTCTCGACCGCCGAGCCGCCCAAGCGCGAAGCCGGTGTGAAGGTCGGCTCCACCGCCGAACTCGTCGAGAAGCTGAAGAACGAAGCGGGAGTGATCTGACCATGGCCATCCTTCTCCTTGCGGAACACGACAATTCCGCCCTCAAGGACGCGACCCACAAATCCGTCACGGCGGCCGCCCAGATCGGCGGCCCGGTTCATATTCTCGTTGCCGGCGCCGGCTGCAAGTCCGCCGCCGAGGAAGCCGCGAAGATCGAAGGCGTCGAGAAAGTGCTCGTCGCCGATGCGCCCGCCTATGAGCACAATCTCGCCGAGCCGCTCGCAGCCCTGATCACCGGGCTCGCCGACGGCTACGACGTGCTGATGGCCCCGGCCACCACCACCGGCAAGAACGTGATGCCGCGCGTCGCAGCACTGCTGGACGTGATGCAGGTCTCCGACATCTCGAAGGTGGTCTCGGCCGATACGTTCGAGCGCCCGATCTATGCCGGCAACGCCATCCAGACCGTGCAATCCACCGATGCCAAGAAGGTGATCACGGTGCGCACCTCCTCCTTCCAGGCGACCGGCGAAGGCGGTTCCGCCTCGGTGGCGGATGCGACGCCCTCGGATGATCCGGGCCTGTCGCAGTTCAAGAGCCAGGAGATCGCGCAATCCGATCGCCCCGAGCTGGCCTCGGCCAAGATCATCATCTCCGGTGGTCGCTCGCTCGCCTCGGCGGAGAATTTCGAGAAATACATCGAGCCGATCGCCGACAAGCTCGGCGCCGCCATGGGCGCCTCGCGCGCCGCGGTAGATGCGGGCTATGCTCCCAATGACTGGCAGGTCGGCCAGACCGGCAAGGTCGTGGCGCCGGATCTGTATATTGCGGTCGGAATTTCAGGTGCCATTCAGCATCTGGCCGGTATGAAGGATTCGCGCGTCATCGTCGCCATCAACAAGGACGAGGAAGCGCCGATCTTCCAGGTTGCCGATTACGGCCTCGTGGGCGATCTGTTCCAGATCCTGCCGGAGTTGCAGGACGAACTCGGCAAGGCCGGGCGCTGAAGGCGCGCGGTCATTCTTGAAACCCGCGAAGCCGGTGCCGCACGGGCCGGCTTCGCCACAGACGACGAACGAGGCGCGCAACCATGGAGATCAGGACTGTCGGCATAATCGGCGCGGGTCAGATGGGCAGCGGTATCGCCCATGTCTGCGCGCTCGCGGGCATGGATGTGATGCTCAACGATCTGGACGAGGAGCGCATCTCCGCGGGCCTCGCCACGATCAACGGCAACATGCAGCGCCAGGTCTCCAAGAAGATCATCGAGGAGGGCGAGCGCCAGGCGGCGCTGGAGCGGATCAAGCCCGCACCGACCTACGAGGATCTCGCGCCCTGCGATCTGATCATCGAGGCCGCCACCGAGAACGAGGAGGTCAAGCGCAAGATCTTCCAGGCCCTGTGCCCGGCGCTCGGCCCCGATACGATTCTCGCGAGCAACACCTCGTCGATCTCGATCACCCGGCTCGCGGCGTCGACGGACCGGCCCGAGCGCTTCATCGGGATTCATTTCATGAATCCGGTGCCCTTGATGCAGCTCGTCGAGCTGATTCGCGGCATCGCCACGGAGGACCCCACCTTCGAAGCCGCGAAGGCCTTCATCGCGCGCCTGGGCAAGACGGCGACGGTGGCGGAGGATTTCCCCGCCTTCATCGTCAACCGCATCCTGCTGCCGATGATCAACGAGGCGATCTATACGCTCTATGAGGGTGTCGGCTCGGTCGAATCGATCGACACCGCCATGCGGCTTGGTGCCAACCATCCGATGGGGCCCCTGCAGCTCGCCGATTTCATCGGGCTCGATACCTGCCTCTCGGTGATGCAGGTTCTGCATGACGGGCTGGCCGATACCAAATATCGCCCCTGCCCGCTCCTGGTGAAATATGTCGAGGCTGGGTGGCTCGGGCGCAAGGCCAAGCGCGGCTTCTACGATTATCGCGGCGAAACGCCGGTTCCCACGCGCTGAAACGCGGCGCGCGGGAGATGAAACTGTCGCGCATTTGAATCAAATCCGAATGCGCGCGCAAACCTCGTCGTAAATCGAAGCTGGCATGGTGGCATTGTCACGGAGCCGCTTGTTATGTCGATGGACGCCACCGCCGGAATGAATGCCAGTTGGGCAACGCAGCCGCGAGATCCCGCATCTCTGGCCGCGCAACAAGTCTCTAATGCCCAGGAGGCTCGTTCCGAGCGGGGCGGGGGCGAGGCGTCGCCCGCCGGGACCGCGCCCTCACGCGAGCCGGCCCCCTCCCGAATCAGCGACGAACCCGTCCGTTCGGCGCCGCCGCCCGGCCAGGGCCGCAACGTCGATATCTCGGTCTGACGCGGGCCCGGCCCGGCGCCGGGGCATCCGCCATCGCGATCACCACATTGCCCGAACCCTGTGCATGTTTTTTGCCTGCGACCATCGGGAGGCTTCACATTCCTGTCGTACTGGGGCTTAATACTCTCACGCAGATGCAAGTCGCCATCTGCCGGAGGAGGTGGTGTGAACGTTCATGTTCAGCGAACCGTCTCGCCGGAAGCCTGTCCGGCACTCGTGCTCAACGCGGATTTCAGACCGTTGAGCTATTACCCTCTCTCGGTCTGGTGCTGGCAGGATACGATCAAGGCGGTGTTTCTGGAGCGGGTCAACATCGTCTCGCATTATGATCGCAGCGTGCGAAGTCCGGGCTTCGAAATGCGCCTGCCCTCCGTCGTTTCGCTCAAGACCTATATCCAGCCCTCCCGCAATCCCGCCTTCACCCGCTTCAACGTCTTCCTGCGCGATCGCTTCACCTGCCAGTATTGCGGCGCCCGCGACGATCTCACGTTCGACCATGTGATCCCCCGCTCCCGGGGTGGCCAGACCACCTGGGAGAACGTCGTTGCCGCCTGCGCGCCCTGCAATCTCAGGAAGGCGGACCGGATGCCCCGGCAGACGGACATGCTGCCCCGTCAGGCCCCTTTCGCGCCGAGCGTCTTCCAGCTGCACCAGAACGGTCGCCATTTTCCGCCGAACTATCTGCACGAGAGCTGGCTCGATTACCTCTACTGGGATACCGAGCTCGAACCGTGAGGCAGGCGCAAGGGCGCGCCCGCACGCCCTTCCACGGTGGAGAAGAATTGGGGGTGAGGCGATATTCCAAACGCAGCGCGGGCGTGATGCAGCCTGCGCCCTTCCCTTCCGTCGAGCCCTCGCCTAACCTGTCGGCACCATTTCATGAAAAGCCGCAACGAGGTCCCGATGCTGCGTGCCACCGCCGTTATCCGCAAGCCCGCCGTGAAGGCCGAGAAGGTCGTCGACAGCGTCACCCTCGATCACGAGGGCCGCCACCGGCGGCGTGTGACGCTCACGGGCGATGGCGGGCTCGCCTTCCTGCTTGATCTCGACAAGGCCGTGATTCTCAATGACGGTGATGCGCTCAAGCTCGAGGACGGGCAGCTGGTACGCATCGTCGCCGCGCCGCAGCCGCTTCTGGAAATCCGCGCCGAAAATCCGCTGCGGCTGCTGCGCCTCGCCTGGCATATCGGCAACCGGCACACGCCCGCCGAGATCACGGCGGATGCGATCTATATCGAGGAGGATCACGTGCTGGCCGAGATGGTGCGCGGGCAGGGTGGCACGGCGACACGCGTCGAACGTCCGTTCCAGCCGGAACGCGGGGCCTATGATCACGATTGCGGGCATGATCACGGGCACGGGCATGGTCATGGTCACCACCATCACGGTCATGGTCATCATCACCATCATGACCATGCGCATGACCATGCGCATGACCACACACATGACCACACGCATGATCACGACCACGACCGGCACGGCTGATGAGCGCGACGCATCTGCCCCTGATGATCTGGTTCTCGCC
>LFIK01001796.1_pt1 | contig 17142 bp, 11 predicted proteins | sample 643401 | NCBI WGS metagenome assembly LFIK01 (sample SAMN03777447, study PRJNA286221) | soda lake metagenome | biome: soda lake; feature: Kulunda steppe; material: water; isolation source: sample T5-Br brine of Lake Tanatar-5 | place: Russia: Kulunda steppe | collected 2010-07
CCGGCCCGGCGCATGCCCTCGAAGGCTTCCGGCCCGTGCAGGGGGACCTTGCGGGTCGCAGTGTCGAGTTCGGTGGTTTCGTCGATGGTCATGGCGGCTCGCGGCTGGTTATCGGGGAGACCATAGCCACTCGGGCGCGGGATTCAAGGCCGGCGCACGCCCATATCGGGCGCCGTCACCGATACCGGGCCGGAAGAGGGATGCGCGCACGGACCCGCTTGCACCCGCCGCGCAAGAATGCGAAGACGAAAAACCGTCCCGACCGGTAATCGATCAGAGACTGCGTGAGGCCAGAACGCATGCCGGAAACCGCGCCCTTCGGCGCCTATGCGCCCCAAGGCATGACTGCGCGTATCCTCGCGGCAACCCGCGCGGCCTCCGACTCGTGGCTGAAGAAACGCCTGTCCTTCGTCCTGCGCCGGATCGCCGTGCGCGCACTGCGCGGCCATCCTGTCGATATCGAGACATTCGGCGCCCGGATGCGGCTGTTTCCCTACAACAATCTCTGCGAAAGGCGGGTGCTTTTCACGCCGCAATTCTTCGATCCGCAGGAGCGCGCCATCCTCGCCGAAAGGCTGCGCAAGAATTTCGTCTTCATTGATATCGGCGCCAATATCGGCGCCTATTCGCTCTTCGTCGCCGCGCAGGGCAAGCCCGGGACCCGGATCCTCAGCGTCGAGCCGCAGCCGGAAATCTTCGACCGGCTGGTCTTCAATATCCGCCTCAATCCGGGCATGAGTATCAAGGCGGTGGATTGTGCCGTGGCGGACCGGCCGGGTGAGCTCACACTCTTTCTCGATCCCGGCAATTCGGGCCAGTCCTCGGTCAAGATCGTCGGCTCCGGCCTCGCCAAGCCGATCAGGGTACCCGCCACCACCCTGCAGGCCTTGATCGAGGCCGAGGATTACGGGCATATCGATGCCCTCAAACTCGATGTCGAGGGTGCCGCCGACATCATTCTCGAGCCGTTCTTCCGCGATGTCGCCCCGGCGCTGTTTCCGCGTCTGCTGATCGTGGAGGATGCCGGCGATCGCTGGCAGATGGACCTGCCGGCCCTGTTACAAGCCCAGGGCTATCACGAGATCGCCCGCACGCGGCTCAACCGCGTCTATGAGCGCGCGGACTGATCAGGCCCACAGCGCCGGATCGCCGGCCATCCCCGCAAGCGCCCGTGCGGCGACCGTGATCAGCTTCTCGCCCTTCTCGGCACTTGCATGGCGGGCATCGCCGATGACCCCCGTGCGCGTCAGCGCGGTGAAGTCTCGCCAGCGATACATCGGCGCGCCGAGCACCGATGCCGCATCCTGAGCCGGCGGGCCGTAGGCGCCCGGCAGCGCATCGTGCTTGACGAGATCGCCAGCCAGAGCCAGCATCATCGAGGTTTCCGCCTCGCAGGCATGCAGGACACCGCGCTGATCCTCAAGGATTGCAGCGAATTCGGTCTCGGCGAGCCCGAAATAGGTCGTCACGGCGATACGCGCGGGAACCGCGCGGGACAATTCGCCCGAGAGGGCGTTCAATGCACTCGCATTGCCGCCATGGCCGTTGACGATCACGATGCGCGAAAACCCGGCTTCGGCGATCGCGCGGCACATATCCTGCAACAGCGCATGCCAGGTCGAAAGCGAGAGGGTCAGCGACCCGCCGAAGGGCATGTGATGCGCCGCAAGCCCCACAGGCATGGCCGGGGCGCGGATACAGGCCTCTCCCCGCGCCAGCAGCAGCGCGGCGGCACGGTCGCAGACCGCCGTGCAGAGCAGCGTATCGACGCCCGTGGCCAGATGCGGCCCGTGTTGCTCGGTCGAGGCGACGGGCAGGAAAACGATGGCATCGTCGCGCGCGCGGGCATTGACCTCCTCCGCCCGAAGCCGTTCCCAGGCCGTCTCCGGCGCCGTCAGATCATCCGCCATCGCCCATCCTCCGCTGATCGCGGATCGAACCAAGCATGGGAGGCGCAGCCAGACAATCCCGCGCCCCGGTATTGCGGGCTGTGCGTCCCCGCACGCGCTGTCCCTGATCAGCGCCAGCCCTTGCGGGCCTGCCGCCACAGATGCCAGAGCCGGCGCCAGCGCGGGACCTCCACGCGCGTCTCATAGGGCGCGTAATCGCCGCGCTCCATGCGATCGAGATAGAGCGGAATCAGCGCCAGCGGCAGATAGAGCGGCCCGATGCGCGGATCGCAGGCAGGCAGGGCCGCGCGCGCTGCATCGCGATGGCGGCGGATCTGGTCGCGCATCCGCGCCATCGCGGCGGCGAGTTTTCGGGCATCGGCGCGACCGGCGACGATATCGCCGCGCGTGAGCCCCTGCTCCGCCAGGACATCCAGAGGCGGCAACAGCATCTGACCGCGCCGCACATGCACGGGAAAGGCGCGCATCAGGGCCGTCATGCCCAGCGCCACACCACCGTGACCGGCGGCATCGGCATCACCCGCATCGGCGCCATCGGTGAGGATCAGCCCGGCGAGGCGCAGCGGCGCGCTGAAAGTTTCCCCGCAATAGCCTTCGAGCTGGTTCAGATCCGTGAACGGATCGTCATAGAGATCGTTCAGCCGCGCATCGATCAGATCGAGCAACGGCTGCACCGGCAGATTGAAGCGGGCGATCGTGTCGAGCAGCGCCGCCGCCACCGGATTGGCGCGCACATCGCCGCTCAGCGCGCCGGACGTGTTGTCAGGCGCGAGCGCATCGCGCCACCATTGCAGCCGGATCTCGCCGGCGAGCGCCTGGCTCACCGCGTCGCGCACCCGCGCGATCTCGAGGGTGAAGGCGTAGAGGGCAAAGAGATGCGGGCGGGCCGCCGCATCGGCGAAAAGGATGGCGAAGTAACGATCCGGATCGCCCTCCCGCACCAGGCTCTCGCAATGGACGAAAGCATCGAAACCCGTTCCTGCGGAATCCTCGTCCATCGGTCCTCTATTCCGTCGCGCGCGATTGCGCAGAGGGATGCGCGGCATCCGCGCCTTGCCCGGCTTCGAGCCCGCGCCGCGCCGCCTCGGTCCGGCTGCGGAAGAAACCGGCCAGCACCGCGATACGATAGGTGCGAATATAAGCGACGGTGAGGGCGTAGCGCAGGCCGAACAACCCCCCGGTGACATGACGCCGCAGAAAGTAATATTTCAGAAAAGCCGCCAGCGGCTCCACCAGCAGGCGGGGCAGGGTGGTCAGCTTCGAGCGCCGCATCTCCAGCGCCTGGAGATGGAAATAGGCGATGTTCTTCTCCACGAGATGCGCCAGCGAGCGGATGCTCTGGTGGTGAATCGGATGCTGCGCCATGCGCATGCAGGCGGGATCGAAATCGATCGCATCATGCACGAGAGAAGCGGGAATGCGCACCCGGCGCCGGTCATACAGGCGCACATGGGCATGATAGCCGGCAAAGGGGCGCGGTTGCTCACGGCCCGGATAGACGGTGGGGATGCGAAACCGGAAACCCGCGAGAGCGGGCTCGCCCTGCGCGAAGATCTCGGCGATCTCCGCCCGCGTCTCCGGCGCCAGCCATTCATCCGCATCGAGGGAGAGGATCCAGTCGTGATGCGCTGCATCTTCCGCGAAGCGCTTTTGCGGGCCGTAGCCCGGCCATGCATTGAAGATCACCCGCGCACCATGCGCCTCGGCCACCGCCACCGTATCGTCGCGCGAGCCGGAATCCACGACGACGACGTCAGCGACGAGATCGCGCACCGAATCGATGCAGCGCCCGATCCGGTCGGCTTCATCGCAGGCGATGATGGTGCAGGTGACCGGCAGGCGGCACCCCGCCGCGTCCCGATCCCGTGCTGGGTCCCGATCCCGTGCTGGGTCCTTGTCCGGATCCTGGCTCATCATGACTCCCGGCGGCGCCGCGAGCGCCGGATCAGCTCCCCGATAGGCGTTTCCGGCCACGCGGTCAACGACCGGGATCGGCGGCGGCGGCCTCCGGGATGCGCAGCCAGAAGCGCTGCATCAGATAGACCGAGGCACCACTGACGGGGCCGTCCTGCGTTTCGATCGCCGCAAGGCGTGGTTCGATCTGCGAGAACGGGACCGGATCGAAGCGGCAGATCACCCAGGCGCGGCGGGGGCCCGTGCGGCTGCGTGTGCCGACGGAGGCGCTCAGGACAACGCTATAATCGATGCGGATACCCGGACCCTCCCGCGCCGCCGCGAGGCGGGTGATGCGGATATCGGCGCCTTCCGGATTGAGCGCCGGCAGCGCCATCCGGCACAGCCGCGCCTGCGCCTCGTCGATTTGTGGCGCACACCCGATCAGGGCGAGAAATACCGCGAGGAGGGTGCCGCCGGCGAAGAACAGAGCCGGCTTTCGTGGCGGGCGCACGGCGCGGCCCTCAGGCCGCGCTGTCGGATCCGCCATTTCCCTGTGCTGCGGGAGCGGGTTTCGGCCCGCCCTTGGCGACGCCGACCATGGCGGGACGCAACACGCGCTCGCCGATCACGTAGCCGTCCTGCACCACCTGCACGACCTGACCGCTCGGCACGCTCGGATCCGGCACCTCGAACATGGCCTGATGCAGGTTGGGATCGAATTTCCCGCCCTCGGGGGCGAGCTTGCGCACGCCGTGACGCTCCATGCTCTTCATCAGATCGCGCTCGGTGAGCTCGATCCCCTCGATCAGCGCCTTGAGCGCGTCATCCATCTGTGCGCGGGCTTCCGCCGGCACGGCATCGAGGGCGCGGTGGATGTTGTCGGCGACGGTGAGCATGTCCCGGGCGAAGGCCGTCACCGCATAGGCGCGCGCATCCGCGACTTCCTTTTCCGTGCGCCGGCGCAGATTTTCCATATCGGCCAGCGTGCGCAGGAGCTTGTCCTTCATCTCCGCCTTCTCGGCTTCGGCAGCGGCGAGGGCGTCAGTGCCGGGGGCGCCGTCCTCGGCCTGGCCTGCTGTGGATGAGGCAGCGTCATGACCTGCCCCTTCCTGTCGGGCGCTGTCCTGTGCGGCTGCGGCATAGGCCTGGCTGGCGAAAGTCGCGCCGGTATGAGTAGACCCTGCATGAGCGGACCCTGCATGAGTGGTCCCGGATTCCGGATTGCCCGGGGCAGGGCCGCCATTTGCAGGATCGGCATTGCCGGATTGAGGATTGCTGTTGGGGGCTTTCGGATGGCTGTCTGTCATGGCTCGTCCGTAATCACTCGCTCTCGAAAGGCATGGGCCGCGTCAGCGGCGGTTCTGCATCGTTCCCGCCTGATATCATGGCGCCGGGGGCTGAAATCAAGCACTGCGTCGCGCCCCGCGCCCCGCACCGGTGCCGCCGGGGGTCTCACCCTTGCTCTCGGCCTTGCTCTCGGCCTTGCGCTCGCCCGCCACAGGCCCCCGGATGACCTCCTGCAAGGCCTTGCGGATGGCGTTCTGGCGGGCCGGGCGGATGATCTTGCCGCCGGTGAGATCGGTCACGTAGAACACGTCGACCACCTTTTCGCCGAAAGTGGCGATATGGGCCGAGGCGATGTTCAGATTGAGCCGGCCCAGAGCGGTGGTGAGATCGTAGAGCAGGCCTGGGCGGTCGAGCCCGGTTACCTCGATCACCGTGAAGCGGCCCGATGCGGTGTTGTCGAGCACGATTTCCGGAATCACCACGAAGGGCTTCGTGCGCTCGCGCGGCTGGCGCCGGCCATCGACGAGATCGGCGATCTTCACCTCACCCTTCAGCGCCCGCTCGATCGAGCCGGCGACCTTCTCTGCGCGGCGCAGTTCGTCCTCGTCCCGATCAAACGCGCGCGAGAGAAAGATCGTATCGAGCGCCATCCCGTCCACCGTGGTGAAGATCTGGGCATCGACGATGTTGCCGCCGGCGGCGGCACAGGCGCCGGTGATGATGGCGAGCAGGCGCGGATGGTCCGGCGAGACCACGGTGATCTCGGTCACGCCGCGAAAGCCGTCGGTCTCGAACCCGGTGGCGACGCTCTGGCCCGCCGCATCGGCCTCGCGCATGAAGCGGGCGTGGCGCTCGCGGAAGCGCTCGTCGGCCTTGAGCCAGTAGCCCGGATAATGCCGCTCGGCATAGGCCGCGAATGCGGCATCGCTCCAGTCCGGCAATTGCGCCCGCAGCCGCGCCTTCGCCTGGTCGATCCGCGCCGGCCGCGCGAGATCGGCATCGCCGCCGCCCAGAACGAGCTCGGTCTCGCTGTAGAGCGTGCGCAGGAGCTCGCCCTTCCAGCCGGTCCAGACGCCGGGCCCGACGGCGGAGATGTCGGCGACGGTGAGCAGCAGCAGCAGCTTGAGCCGCTCCATCGTCTGCACCACGCCGGCGAAATCCGCGATCGTGCGCGGATCGGAGAGATCGCGGCTCTGGGCGATGGTCGACATCAGAAGGTGATGCTCCACCAGCCAGGCCACCGTATCGGTCTCGGCCCGGGTCAGGCCGAGGCGTGGCCCCAGCTTGCGCGCGATGCGGGCGCCGACGATGGAGTGATCCTCCGGTCGCCCCTTGGCGATGTCGTGCAGAAACAGGGCCACGTAGAGCGCCCGGCGATGGCTGATCGTGTGGATGATCCGGTCGGAGAGCGGATGGGTATCGCCCAGCCGCCCCGCCTCGAGGGCGGCGAGATGGCCGATCGCGCGGATCAGATGCTCGTCCACCGTATAATGGTGATACATGTTGAACTGCATCATCGCCACGATCCGCCCGAAATCGGGGATGAAACGGCCCAGCACGCCCGTCTCGTTCATGCGCCGTAACACGCTTTCGGGCTTGTTGCGCGAGGTCAGGATGTCAAGGAACAGCGCATTGGCGCGTTCATCCCGGCGCAGATTGGGCGTGATCAGCTTGAGCGAGCGGGTGGCAAGCCGCGAGGCATCCGGATGGATCGCCAGATCATGGCGATCGGCTTCGCGAAACAGCGCTATCAGGTTGACAGGATCACGGGTGAAGGTCTCTTCGTCGCGCACGCTCAGGCGGTTGTTCTCCACCACGAAGGAGCCGATCGCGCGCCGGCGCCGCGCCGCGCCGCGCAGGCCGCCCAGACTGCCGATGAAGCGATCGAGCATCGGTATCCGCTTGGCCTGGCGCGCCTCCATCGCCGCGCAGACGATCGCGGTGAGATCACCGACATCCTTGGCCGTGAGGAAATACGCCTTCATGAAGCGTTCGACGGCGGAAAGACCGCCGCGCTCGGAAAATCCGAGACACTCGGCGATGAGCCGTTGCAGATCGAAACTCAGCCGCTCCTCGGCGCGCCCGGTCTCGAAATGCAGATGACAGCGCACGCGCCAGAGAAACTCCTCGCAGCGCTGGAACAGCCGCAATTCCTGCGCCGTGAACAGCCCGGCACCGACGAGCGCCTTCACCTCCTCGACCTGGTAGACGTATTTGCCGATCCAGAACAGCGTGTTCAGATCACGCAGGCCGCCCTTGCCGTCCTTGACATTGGGCTCCACGAGATAACGGGAGGCGCCGGCCTTGCGCACGCGCGCGTCGCGCTCGCGCAGCTTCGCCTCGACGAATTCCGCCGCCGAACCCTGGACCAGCTCCGCATCGAAACGCTGCTTGAGTTCGCCGTAGAGCGCCGCGTCGCCGGCGAGATGGCGGGTCTCGAGCAGGGCGGTGCGGATGGTGAAGTCACCGCGCCCCTCGCGCAGGCATTCATCGACGGAGCGGGTGGCATGGCCCACCTTGAGCCGCAGATCCCACAGAATGTAGAGCATGGCCTCGACCATGCTCTCGCCCCAGGCTGTCTGTTTGTAGGGAAGCAGAAACAGCAGATCGACATCCGATCCCGGCGCCAGCGCCCCGCGCCCGTAGCCGCCGGTGGCGACGATCGAAAGGCGCTCGCTGGTGGAGGGGTTCTCCACCGGATAGAGAATGCGGTTGACGACTCTGTAGATCGTTTCGACCACCGCATCCATCTGCCGCGACAGGCGCCGCGCGCAGGCCAGACCATCGGCCTCGGCAAACAGCCGCTCCCGCGCATGGGTGCGACCATCGGCGAGGATTGCGCGCAGATCCGGCACGATCCGCTCGCGCAGGGCACCGGCATCGCCGAATGGACGTTGACGATGCTCGGCTTCGAGCGTGGCGAGAAGAGAATCGAGGCGTTCGCGAACCATGCCCTCTCATAAAGGATTTCGACGCAGGACGCATCGGCGATTTTCGCCTGCCGCCGCTCCGGCGGGCGGCGCGCTACATCCCTGCATCACCAGGGCCTTCGCCGAGCGCATAGCGCAAGATCGCGACATCGGATTCCGCCGCGCGCAGGGCGGCGTCGAGCTTGCGCCGGACATGGAGGCTGCGGCCGGTATAGTTGCGCCTGCGGGCAAGGCACTCGTCGCGACGCGAGATCGCCCGCAACAAGGCCGTGCGCTCGGCGACGGGTTGGTCGTCCCCGGGCATATCTTCGCGGGCACGGCCCTGGATCTGATGGTTCAGTGACACGTCGCGACCTCGACCGGCGGGTTCAAGGCCCGCGTTGCGATGATGACGGAATATGCCGCAGCTTTGCCGCTCCAGATTGCCGCGTCAATAAAAATATCAGCGATATCAGTAATTTAGAATTGGAATGATGACAAACTGGATCGCAACGGCTCGGTTTAACCGCGATCTGCGATGGAACCGCCCGGGTTCAGCCGCGCCCGTTCATCGTCGACAACCGGGCGGCCGGCGGCTCCCGGTGTGTCGAGCGGACGGGCCGGCAGGGCGGTTTCGGGGAAGCGTTTGCGGTATTCTTCGAGGAAGTCGAACAGCGTATCGCTCGATGTGACGCGCGTCGCCAGCGTCCTGAAGGCGTCGGTGTCGAGGGAATCGGGGGCGGCGGCCACGGCGAAGGCCCCGGCATCCTGCGAATCCATCATCTGATCGAGGAATTTCGCCCGCAGCCGGTCGAGGGCGATCGCCTCGTCGGCGAGCGTATAGGCGATGGCGGCGCGCAGGACATCCGTACGCTCGCGCCGGTTGAGTTCGTTCCCGTCCTGCCAGCGCCGCCCGGCCAGCGCCTCGTGCGCCTCGCCGGCCTCGCGCCAGCGCCGCGCCGTCCACAGGATGTCGGCGCGCAGGCGGTCCACCTCCGGCCCCTCCGTATCGGAGAGGATTTCGAGGGCGAGATCCGTGCGCGTGAGATCGGACAGCGCCCGCGCTTCGAGCAGGATGCGCGCCTGGCGGATCGATTCCGGCAATTCCGGCAGACGCGTCTCGGCCAGAACGTCGCGCGCGGCGAGCGGCTCGCCCTCCATCAGGTAGAGCGTGGCGAGACGCGCCGCGACGGTGGCGCGCGCCGAGCCGTTGAGGCGGTTATCGACCTGATGCCGCAGCAATTCCGTGGCCTTGTCGATGAGATCGAGTTCGACCAGCCGATCGGAGAGCTGGCGCACGATCTCGTCACCGCGCCGTCCGATCGGCAGGAATTCGCGGAAATCGAAGAACAGGGCCACGGCCTCGACCTGGTCGAGCGCTTCGTCGCGCCCGCCGAGGAAGATCTCGTCGAAGATACGCGCGGTCTCCTCGTGCAATTCGCGCGAGACGGGGTGATCGGGGAAGAAGGTCCCGGCATTGCGTGCAGCGACGAAAGCGTCGCGCCAGCGCCCTTCCTCGGCATAGAGCTGCCCGAGCAGGCCGAGGGTGCGCACCTCCACCTCGTCGCCGCGCCAGGAGACGATGAGACGCTCAAGCGCCGCGATTGCCTCGGCGGTATCGACCGTACCGCGTGCCACGCCGTGCTCCAGCCGCAGCAATTCCGCCTGCGCGGCATAGGGGCGCGCAGCCTCCTCGGCGAGGCGGGTCAGATTGGCGAGCGCCTGTTCCGGCTGGCCGATGGCGATGTCGATCCGCGCTTCGAGCAGATGCAGCGCATCCGGCGCGACCGAGCCGGGGGCCAGTTGCGCCAGAGCCGTCGCCTCACGGCGTGCCAGGTTGATTTCACCCTCCGCGAGCGCGGCCTCGGCAAGGCTGAGGCGCATCGCGCCCTGGAGATCGTCGGGATAGGCCTCGAGCAGCGGCCGGCCATGGCGGAACCCTGCGATCGCCTGCTGCGACCGGCCCTCGCGCGCATCCAGCCAGGCCCGCCAGAGCAGGATTTCGCGATCGCTGTCCTGTTCGGGATGCGACAGGATCTCGCGGGCCTCGTCGAGACGCTCCATCGCCATGGCAGCTGCGGCTTTCAGCAGCAGCCAGCGCCTTTGCGTGCGCCGGTCCGGCTCGTCCTGCGCGACAACGTCGAGCACGCCCGAGGCTTCCGTGGCCAGCCCGTTGGCCAGCATGAAGCGCGCGACATCAAGGCGGGCATCGCCGCGTTGCGAGGGTCGGGCCTCGATCACCGCCTCGAGCTGCTCATGCAGGCGCCGGCGCACGGCGCCACCCCGGGCATCGCGCCAGGGATCGGCCTCGAAGACCGCTTCGTCCGGGATCTCCCCCTGCGCGGTCTCGCCCGCAGCCGGCGACGTGCCGCTGATCACGAGATCGCGCGGACGCGATATCACGACGTCGTCCTCGCGCACCCGCACACGCAGATCATCCGCGAGAGCGGCGACGGCGGCGCCCTGCACGGTCTGGAGCAGCTTGAATTCCACGAAACGCTGGTCGCGCGGCAGATTGCGCGGCTCTCCCGAAGCGGTGGCGACGGCGATGCGCATGCCGGTCTCCGGCGCATCGATCCAGTGCACCGCAGAAACGTCGGGCAGATCGATCGCAACGACGTGACGCCCGGAATCGTCGATATCGGGACGTACCGTCACCGGCATCGCGGCGCGGTCGGGATCGGCATCGATGCCGAGCGTCCAGCCCGATTCATGCGGCGTCAGGTGAGCCAGTCGCGGCTCGGGGAGGGCGAAACGCACCGTGACGAAACGGCCCTCGCGCAGGATTCCGTCGAGCCGCGCCACGGCTTCGCTCGCCGGAGGCTGCGGATCGAGGGCGAGCGGTGTGCGCGTATCGAAGATTACCCGCAGAATGCCGCCATGGGCGAAGGCGGCGGCAGGGACGGCCTCGCCGAAATCGAAATCGAGGCGCAGGGATGACGGCATGGCGTCGTCCGGGCCGGGCAGGAAGCGCCCGCGCGCATCCTCGGTCCCGGCGCTCTCGCGGGCGGGAAGCTGCTCACGGATCAGTTGTTCGATGCTGGCGACGGGGGTAGCCGGGGCGCGCTCTTCGGCATCCGCCGTAACCGGCATGGCATCAGCCGCCTCGTTCTCCTCCGGACCGATCAGGACCGGCATGTCGGCGCCGGCATCGGATGTATCCGTTCCCGGTATGAGCGCCGGCAGATCCGGCGCGACGATCTCCTCGAACCCGTCCAGCGGCTCGATATCGACGACATAGCTGCCATCCTCGTGGAAACCGCGCGCATCGAAGCCGCGCTCCAGAAGCAGACGGACCGTGAGATTGCCGTCGGCATCGTTCTCCTCGTGCGCCCTGATGCCGGGAATGCCGGCCAGCGGACGCTCGGCCTCGAGGCGGAACGGGTCACCGAAGCGCAGTTCGAAAACGTCTTCCTCGGCCCGGCGGCTGATCGCCGTGGGGACCGGCGGCTCGAAGACGAGCCGGGTCAGCGTCGGCAATTGCGCCACGCGCACGGGCAGCGGACGGATCGGCGTTTCCTCGCGGCGCTCGCGCTCCTCCGCGATCAGCTGTTCGGCGGCGCGGGCCCGCCGGGCCAGATCGGCCACGACTTCCGGCGGCAGGCCGGGCAGCATGCCGCTCCAGCGCTCGGGCAGGATGTCGATGAAGACGAGTTCCCCGGCATGGATCACGTTGACGTTGAAATTCTGGGTGAGCGCCATGCGCATGCCGGTTCCGTCCGGATCATGGCGCACGACGGAGATGTAGGCCGGCATCTGTTGCGCCAGCCTTTCGCTGCGGATCGCGGCGGGCTCCTCGAAGGCGATCACCATGACACCGTTGGCGGAGCGGGCCTCGACGCGGACCGGTTCGGCGAATTGCAGCAGGATGCGTCCGAAGCCTTCATCCTGCTGGCCGCGCACACTCACTTCGCCCGGCTCGGCGGCCATGGCGAAGCCCGACGCCCAGATGGCGGCGCCGAGGGCGAGCCCGCAACACGCGATCAACATGAAGATCGCGGCGCGGACCGCCCGGATCGGTCCGGCTCTCCCGATTGCACAATGCGCGGGAAGCCCGGGAAACAGACGCATCGACATATCCCGTTACGCAGGGCACGCTCACCGCGCGAAACCCGCGCGGCCCGATTGTTCTAGCGCAACGCGGCTAACGGGGCCTTAATTCCGTGCGCGATCCCCGCTCGCAATCCCCGCGCGCGATTGCGCCGCCCGGTGCGAGGCGCTATCCAGATGCCATGAACGGCAAACCCGACGGCGCTGGCGGCGCCGGGCGAGAATCGACTTTCCGGCAGGCGGCCCGGGCCGGTCTGCGCTCGCGCGCACCCTTCGCCGCCCTGTGGGCGGCTTCGGTGCTGCTGCCGCTGCTGGTGCTCGGCCTCGCCGCCTCGTGGAGCTGGTACGGTGTCGAGAGCGAGGCGCGGGCCCGGGTTCAGCGCATGGTCGACATGATGCACGAGCATGTCCTGCGCAGCCTCGATACCCAGGAAGCGATTCTCGAAGCCATTGATTACGGCATGGACCAGAGCGACTGGGAGAGCATCGCCGATTCGCGCCGGCTGCATGTCCTGCTCGCCACCCTCAACCGGCGCTCGCCACCGTCAGGCGGCATCGTGCTGGTCTCGCCCGACCGCGAGATCGTGGCCGGCAGCGCCGAATTCCCCTTCACCCCCATCAATGCCAGCGATCGCGACTATACCCGGCCCGAAGCCCATCGCGACGAGCGGGTCTATATCGGCGAGACCGTGGTCGCGCGACCACGCGGACAGAGGGTCTTCCCCGTCAGCCGCGCCCGCAGCCGCGCAGCCGAGGCGGGCGGATGGATCGTGGCCTCGTTCGCGCCTGATTATTTCGAGGATTTCTACCGCGCGGTGCGCGAGAGCGACGAGGATGCGGCGGCTCTGGTGCGCAGCGACGGCGCCGTGCTCGCCCGGATTCCCTCCGGCGACGAGGCCAGTGAAGCCGGCCAGAGGCGCGAATCATGGCGCCTGCCCTCGGATGAAATCGTCGCTGCGGCTCTGGCGGAGAACCCGGATCAGGGTCTGATCGATGCCGTCTCGGCACATGACGGCAACCGCCGGCTCTACGCTTACCGGCGGGTTTCGGGATATCCGCTCTATGTGGTCTACGGCATGAGCCGGCAGACCATGCACGCGGCCTGGCTGCGCGAACTCGTGGCCCATGCCGCCATCGCCTGGATCGCGGCCATGGCGCTTCTGGTTCTGACGGCGCGGATCCAGCGGGCCGCCCGGCGCGAGCGGGTGGCACTCGCCGATGCCCGGTTCGAGGCCGAGCGGCGCGCCGAAGCGGAACGGCGACTTGCGCACATGCAGCGCGTCGATGCGCTCGGGCGGATCGTCGGCGGGGTTGCGCATGATTTCAGGAACATCGTCCAGGCCATGCGCGGCGGCGCGTCCCGCGTGGCGAAGCGCGCCGATGACCCCGACGAGGTCCGCCGCATTGCCGGCATGATCGACGCCTCGGCCGAGCGCGGTGCGCGTCTGATCGAACGCATGCTCGCCTTCGCCCGGCGCGACCAGATGCCGACGGCGCGTTTCGACATCGCTGCGGCTCTGGCCGAAATCTGCGACCTGCTTGAGCGCACGATCGGCCCGGCTCATCGCCTGGCATGCGAGACCGAATCCGACCTGCCGCAGGTGGCGGGGGACCGGGCCGAATTCGAGACCGCGCTCGTCAATCTCGTGCTCAATGCCCGCGACGCCATGCCCGATGGCGGCCCGATCCGGATCGCGGCGCAGCGTGAGGCGCCGGACGAGGCGGCTGCGGAAAATCCCGGCGCGGCGGCACGGATCATCGCGATCACCGTCACCGATGCGGGTGCGGGTATGGACGACGCGACGCTCGCGCGTGCCGGCGAGCCGTTCTTCACCACGAAACCGGTCGGCGAGGGGACGGGGCTCGGCCTCGCGACCGCCCGCGCTTTCGCCGAGCATGCCGGCGGCACGCTCGAGATCGCCAGCGTCGCCGGAGCCGGCACGCGCATAACGCTGCGCCTGCCCGCCGTCTGACCCGTCAGCGGACCACCACGCCTTACGGAAAGGAAGTTACGCAACCCTGTATCGGTTGCGCAATTTTCGCGCTGTGTCCCTTATACCTTTGGCGAAGTTACACGAAGTCGATTCTTGCTCTCTCGTTACGGAACATGGGAGGAATCGCTTTGGAAAACACGTCGGCATTTGAACCGACGACTTTCGCTTTGAGGAAACCAGTTCAGGAGGGACACGAATGTCCAGCAAGATGAAACTCGCCGCGCTTGCCGCCGGCGTCAGCCTCGCCATTCTCGCCGCACCGGTGGCTCAGGCCCAGCAGGCACGTATCATGACCGGTCCGCAGGGCGGCTCCTGGTATCCGCTCGGCGGCGCATTCGCCAACATCATGAGCGAATACGGCGTCAACCTGCAGGTTCTGCCCGGCGCCGGCATCGCGAATGTCCGCGCCATCGCGACCGGACGCGCTGATATCGGCTTTGCCAATTCGATCTCCACGGTGGACGGCCTTGCCGGTCGCGAGCCGTTCGAGGGGCCGCAGGAAAACGTCTGCAACGTCGCGACGCTCTATCCGCAATATTTCCAGATCGTGGCGCTGGCTGATGCCGGCATCGATTCGATCGAGGATTTCGCGGGCAAGTCCGTGGCGATCCAGCCGCGCGGCAACACGGCGGAGTTCGTGACCGCACAGGCGCTCGAAGTGGCCGGCCTCACCTATGATGATCTCGGCCGCGTCAGCCACGTCTCCTACACGGATGCAGTGTCCCTGATGCGCGACAACAACGCCCAGGTCTTCACGCTCGGCACCACCGTGCCGGCCTCGTCGGTGATGGATCTCGCTTCCTCGCGCGACATCAAGCTGATCAGCATGCCCGACGACAAGTTCGAGGCCATGCGCGAACTCAACCCGGGCTACACCAAGCTGACCATTCGTGGCGGCAGCTATCCCGGCCAGGACGAGGACGTGCAGGCGGTGGGTTACGCCACGCACATCATCGCGCGCTGCGATCTCGATGACGACGTCGTCTACAATCTCGTCGAGGGCATGCACGCGAACATGGAAGACCTCACCTCCATCGTGCGCGTGATGGCCGATACCAGCATCGAAGTGATGGCGACCGATACCGGCGTGCCGATGCATGCGGGCGCGGTGCGCTTCTACGAGGAACACGGCGCGATGTGATCGCCCCCGTGACGTGAAGACCTGCCGCCGCCCGCGAATCCTCGGGGGCGGCGGTTTGCGTCCCGGGCTCCATGCCCGCGACGCCCTGCATTCGTGAAAACCGGATATCGGCATCCGCGAGGTGGATGAGCGCCCTGTCAGAACGCGGCGCGCCCCCGCGATGGAGGAGGCGCCATGTTGTATCTGCCGCAGAATATCACACGGTGGCTGACCACCATCGTCGCAGTGTCGATGTCGGTCTTTCACCTCTATATTGCTTTCTTCGGCGCACCTGATGCCTATGTCATGCGCGGGCTGCACCTCGCTTTCGCCCTGGCGCTGACCTTCCTGATCCTGCCCGGGCGGGACGGCAAGGCAGCACAGCCGAGCCTGTTCGACCTCGCGCTGCTTCTGGCTGCCGGCGCAGCCTCGCTCTATCCGATGTTCAATCTCGATTACATCCGCATGCGGATGTATTACGTCGATGATCCGGTCTTCCTCGATTACGTCTTCGGCATCACCCTGATCGTTGTGGTGATGGAGGCGACGCGGCGCGCCACCGGCTGGGCACTGACGATCACGGCGGCGCTCTTCCTGCTCTACGGCCTGACCTGGGGCAACCAGAGCATCGGCATCATGCTCGACCAGCTCTATCTGACGACTGAGGGCATTTTCGGCATCCCGCTCTATGTCTCGGCCACCTATGTGATGCTGTTCATCCTGTTCGGCGCCTTCGTCGAGCGCTCGGGCGCCGGACAGCTCTTCATGGATTTCGCGCTGGCAATGGCGGGCCACACCTCCGGCGGTCCGGCCAAGGTGGCGATCATCACCTCCTCGTTGTTCGGGACCGTCTCGGGCAGTGCCGTGGCCAACGTGATGACGACGGGCACCTTCACCATTCCCCTGATGCGACGCACCGGCTACCGGCCCGCCTTCTCCGGCGCCGTCGAGGCCGTGGCCTCGACCGGCGGGCAGCTGATGCCGCCGATCATGGGCGCCGCCGCCTTCGTCATGGCGGAGTTCCTGGGAACGAGCTATCTCGCGGTCGCCGCCTTCGCCATCCTGCCGGCGATCCTCTATTATGTCGCCGTGTTCATGGCGGTGCATTTCGAAGCCAAGCGCATCGGCCTGAAGGGGATTCCGAAACCCGACCTGCCGCGCATGGGCAAGGTGCTGCGCGAGCGCGGGCACCTGTTCCTGCCGCTGTTCATCATTATCGGCGTCTTGCTGTCGGGCTACTCGGCCGCCTATGCCGCCCTTTGCGGCATCGCCTCGGTGATCCCGACCACCTGGCTGCGCAGTTCGACCCGCTATACCTTCACGCCCATGGCCATCATCGAAGCACTCGAGGCCGGTGCGCGCAATACGCTGGTCGTGGCGCTGGCCTGCGCCTGCGCCGGTATCGTCATCGGCACCATCACCCTCACCGGCCTCGGCCTCGCCTTCACCAATGTCGTGATGACCGCCTCGCAGAACATGCTTCTGCCGGCGCTGATCCTGACCATGTTCGCCGGCATCATCCTCGGCATGGGCCTTCCGACCACGCCGGCCTATATCGTCCAGGTCGCCCTGCTCGTCCCCGCCCTGGTGCGGCTCGGCGTGCAGGTCGAGGCGGCGCATCTGTTCGTGCTGTATTTCGCCGTGCTCTCGGCGATCACGCCCCCCGTCGCCATGGCGGTCTATGCCGCCAACGGCATCTCGCGGGCGGGGCTGATGGAGAGCTCCTGGGCGGCGGTGAAGCTCGGGCTGACGGGCTATATCATCCCGTTCATGTTCGTCTTCGGCCCCTCGCTGCTGATGATGGGTGAATGGTACGTCATCCTCGGAACGGTGATCACCGCGACGATCGGCGTGACCTGTCTGGCTGCGGCGCTGCACAACTACTTCTTCTTCGGCCATACCCATATCTGGGAGCGCCTGTTTCTTTTCGGCGCGGCCTTCGTGCTGATCAATCCGGGGCTCTATACCGATATTGC
>LFIK01001797.1_pt1 | contig 17140 bp, 22 predicted proteins | sample 643401 | NCBI WGS metagenome assembly LFIK01 (sample SAMN03777447, study PRJNA286221) | soda lake metagenome | biome: soda lake; feature: Kulunda steppe; material: water; isolation source: sample T5-Br brine of Lake Tanatar-5 | place: Russia: Kulunda steppe | collected 2010-07
ACAGTACCAAATGGTCACAATAGCAAATGGTGCAGGCACAGTACCCCAAACAAGGCATCAGTGTGGTCCCATAAGGCATCAGTATCCCAACAAGGTATCTGTACAAAATCCATGCTTGGATGGCTTCAATTGAATAGGGCTGCATGCTAACCCCATTGGGCTGTACCTGGCAATACAACAAGAGATGCTCTCGCCAGATTCCAGTCCTCAAAACAAGCTGCCATCTGTCACACTTATGGTCCACATGCACTAATTTTGTGTTGTGCCCACCACACCTGTCACACTTATGGTCCACATGCACTAATTTTGTGCACATCTGTCACACTTATGGTCCACATATGCACTAATTTTGTGTTGTGCCCACCACACCTGCAGCGTGCCCAGCTTCGCGGCCATGAGGTAGTTCAAGAGCAGGTCATCGCAATTGAACACCTGGTCTACATAATCTCGGCCCTGGAAAGTTGACCGCACAATTGCATAGCAGCTGTCTAATACTTGCTTGTCACGAACTTATGCAATACATGGATCTTTCATGTATGTCCGTATGTGTGCGATAATACACGAGAGCGTGCGCATTTGTGGACAATTAAACTGTGTTTCAGCACCTAAATGACAGGCTGTCTTTCCAGGTACCATGTGCTAACTTCTATGAGGAGAAGGGACAAGGCACTTCAACATTCCTCAGTGCGAGGCTTACCGCTTTGTTTTCTGGGGCGCTATATGCTTGGAACACCAGGCTGCTGTCCACAAAGCTGGCTCCTGCCAGCACAATATTGTACTGCCCCTTACTGTATGTGTGTTTTTCGCACTGCGCAGCGGCACAGGGGATGGACAAGCAGGAGATGGTTTGTTGGGGATGACATGGTAAAGACAATAAGGGAATGCAGCTGGTGCTGGAGTATCTGAGTTCTATCCAATGGAGGGAAATGTCTGCAACATTTTAATCAAGAAGCGGAACCTGCCGAGATCTAGGCTGTGCTTCTATGGCTGCACTTGGATGCCAAAGCATCATTTAATGTCTACTATCCTTAGCTTTGCAATGAAGCTTGGGTGATGCAGACTGTTGGTAAGAAAGAGCGCAAAGACTCCTGAATCTTGCTTTAGCTCTTGAGATTAGCAAAAGCAATATCAAATCACTGTGCTCACATGTGTGCATTGGTAGTTGGGCACCTCGCCCTCAAGGATACGGGCATAGAAGCCGGTTATCTGCTCCGGATGCTCACGCCATCTTGCAAATCCCAGCTCTGCACCAAGGAAAGACAATGGTATCTGGAATTGATAGGCAGGAGCTGTCACACCTTTTTCTTTTGCGCATTTGCGTATGCAGCAATTTGCAGGTTTCCATCTCTAGACATGCTTTTGTAGGATACTGCAATCTAGGCAGCAATGTACTATCCTAAGACCCAGACAATTGAAGAGACCATAGCCTCCACAATAAGTTCCTGCTTTAAGCAAATCACCAGACATTGAACTGGAGATGCCAATTCAGAGACATAAGGGAGATGGGGGAACTGTAAAGAAGGAATCAAGCATGCCCGCTACTTATTGAGAGCTTCCGAACATATGGAACTCAAATAACAGCCTGCTTCAATGAACAAGCTTTACTTGGAAGCCTTTGAGGGAGAAGCATGCCCATTATGCCCATAAATATGCGGATATGCATGAATGATCTGTGAACCGTTAAGCACCAGTCTATGCTCAAAGTACGGTACAGAACGACAGAGGGAACAAGGAGGCATGCCTTGTCTGTTATTTGCAGCGCCCCTCATGCAAAAAAAATTCAATGTTTTTTAGAGCTTTCAAATTTTAAATTGCACACACGTTTGCCAGAAAAACATAATTTACGCTACGGCCAGAAGTTAATTGTATTTGAAGAGATGTTGCACAGAGGTCTGGGCTCAAGTGCAACCGAAGGGGATTTGGGATTCAGGTTCACGGGTTTAGGGATTTTAGAATCTGTCTGTTGTATTATCTGTGCATACATCTGAAGTTTGGCCTTTCAAGAGCATGGCACAAAGAGCATGCTGTCACAGCATTGCTGCGACAAAAATGCAAGGTGAGATCAAACTGGCGCAGAGAAAATAGCCTCAACGTGAGTGCAAATTAAGGAGCTACAGCTGAGGATCTACAGAGCAATGTGGGCATTGTTTCCTGAATATGTATAAAAAATGGCTGTTCGACAACGCAAGGAAGATGAATGTTTGTGAGATGCCGGATAAAGAGCGTCAATATGCTAAGTCTGGTAACTCAGAAGATACTAGGCTTCTTAGAATGGGGTGTAATGAGGCTGTTTTTTTGTGGTGCATAGTCAGGGGCTTTCAGCGTTTCAAAGGGGCATACTTATTCTTTGCTCACCTAAATACAACTTAACAGGTAACAAGTTAGCCAGAAAGTGCCCCGGGTAAGAGGCAATAGGGCTGGAAGCTGGCGGAAGCTGTATGTTGCGCATGCAAGTAAGGCTCCAAGCCCCCAAGAGTGGCCCTTTGCACCAAAACGCATCTTTGTGGATCTCCATGCATGCCCGAGGAGGTCTGGGAGAAAAATCCGGATCTGGGAGGGTCCCTATGCAACCTAGGGCTGATTTTGCCTAAGGTAAGCGAGCAAAACATACAACTCCCCAACCCCTGCGCCTTTTCATCTCATTTTTGTTGCCATGTGTATGTATCAATATCAAAGTACTAAATAAGGAAAAAATGACACAGTTTCGTGTTCTGTGATTCAAATTGTTACATTCCCTGGGTTCACTGCCAAACTTCAAACCCAAATAAGGCTTTTAGCAATGCGTCCCAGGATGCAAATCAGCAGCATTCGTACTTTCCCAATGGTGTGCCCAGCATCCTGGGACACATCACCAGCCTGCCCATACGTGCGCCCAGAGTCCCACACACAGGAAACACACCTCTGGAACATACCTTGCTCATCAAAAAGTCTTCCTTCTATCAGAGCACTTGACACCCCATCCATGATGAGGAGCAGGCTTACCTATATCTGCACATGACATGAGGAGCAGGCTTACCTATATCAGCACATGACATGAGGATGTCGTCATCCAGAAGCATCACCTCCCTGTGTTTCAAATCAGGGTCGACTTTGAAACGATTGTTCATGGAGTTGGTGTGCTCCACTCGCACTCGCAAGGGCACCTGGCTGTCAAAAGAATCAGGCCCCGGAGGCACGCCTCTGTTCCACACCACCACTATCTCTCCCACACTCGAGCACCGGCTGTAGTGTGCAACAAAGGCCTGCAGAGATGGGAGGCAGGTGAGAAATGGAGCCCTAAGAGAGTGGTAGAAATCACATCAGCCCAGTCTACCACGCTCTTTGTCCCTGTCAGATGTGAACAATTTTCTTGGTGTGCAAAGGTTATGCTGAACATGGTTAAATACCATTGGTTGAACGGTTACATGTAGGCATGCATCAACACACAAACATAAAAGGTATGGAATATGCCTGCAGGCTCCAAATTAGTTTAGTTTGAACACATTTTTAACCATAAACACAGAATAGGATACAAGGAGTGCTCACTTCATTGTTTGTGCTGCATGCAGATGTTGAAATCGGCACACTGCGCCGCTGCAGCCACGTACGCACCTTCAAAGGCAGCATCCTTGATTCAAATGACATGACAATCAAGGAAAACTTTGAAAAGTGGCCGTTAATAGGGATTGGGCTGGATTGGCCCCCAAAGACTTCAATGTACCACGCCACAAACATCAACACCTGTGGGCAAAAACAGCACCACATGATGCAGTACACTAAAAACAAAGTGCTCAAATTCAAATGCAAAGTATGGCAACTGATGTTCAAAAAGCATAGTTGAGGAGGTAAAACCTTCCCCCCCCTTATTAGTGTAGCTATTTGCTTGCTTGTGGGTGCCCTGATGCGTGAGCCATGCACTACCATACTCACACATTAAAGCAATTGCACATGTTTTGATGCATGTCGTACACACTGAAGCGTGTCGCCTTGCTGCAGTTCTAACAGCCCTGACCAGACCATAAGAGCAGCACTTGAAGAAACACCCTTTATGCACAAAGAAGGCGGCCTCCCTTTCTCTCAGCTTTTTGTCACATGTTGGGGCGTATGGCCATCCAAGGATGAATGTAACAGCCCAACTTCATGCATGCTACGCCAGGCGCTGTGCACAGGACAAAGGTTGGCGCACCTCGGCCCTGAAAAATGCCAGCAGGACAATACACAGCAGTAGCACCCCGGCAGCGGCCACAAGAAGCAGAGACAGCCATTGTCTAGAGGCTGCGCCAGCAACCCGCCGGCGGCTCAGGCTGGCTGGCATGGCATTCACAAAGGCACCCAAGCTTGCAGCAGTGAGGCCCCCTCTTCTGCGCCAGCCAGCTGCTGCTTTCTTGCCTGCATTTAATTTGCGGGTGGGCAGTGTGCGCCGACAGAGTCAAGATTGTGCAAAGAAAATAACTTGTATTGGGTGTGTACAGGGCCATTGTGCGTGCTGATTCTGAAAACCAGCAGGCATTAAACACAGGCAATTGCACACAGATTGCAGCCAGATCTCACGCTTGACAATTGGCACCTCAAGGGGTTTATGGATGGCTTAGGATGGCATCCCACATGGCCAAGGCTTTGGGAGGGGTGTACAAAGCAGCAACGCACACGTTGGAACTTGGATGTCTTTCTGCCAAGCAGGGTGTGTAGGGAGGTGAGGTATTAAAGGGAGGGCGTGGGAGTTGACTGCAATATGAGGAGGGGGAAGAAACAAGAATGCGAGCGGCAGCATCAAGGGGCAGTGGGCGTGAATACAAGTACCAGGCCCACCCCAAGGGCCCATCCGGCACCCTTGCCCTGCCAGCATGCTGTGTCCCGAGGGAGCATATGCCCCGCCTCATGCAACTTTGTCTCGCCCCACCACAATGCCCCGCCACAATGCCCCGCACACCAACAACACTTGACGTCCTGCAAGGTGCTGAGCGCACCTTGCACAAGCGCGCGGCACGCGTCCTTCAGTGAGCGTGCCGATGTGCCCTTGCGCTGGTACTGGTCTTCGGCGTCTTGGGCGTCGTCGGATGGTGGGCTGCGTGTACTGGAGGCGCCTCCCCTGCCGTCCCCTGCCATACACTGGGCCCCCGGACTCTGCTGCCTCCCTACCCTGCCGGTACTGCCGCCCCGCCCCCATATGCACCTACACAAATGTTGGGAGGGCCATGGGCACTTTCTCATGAGGTGCATGTAGCACGGCCCTCGCCTAGGTATCTGTTTTGTACACAAGTGTCTAAGCCAGATTGCCACACACAGTGCAATGGCTGAAACACATGCACACATTCAGCAGTATGAAGGATAAATGCTGCAATGGTTGTGCAGTCAAGAGTGACAAGTTTGTGGGCCAATTGCTCAGGCAGGAGCCTTTCAGCAAAAGCTGTTGCTCGTGGAACTAAGCGTGCCGTCTTTTGGGGGCGTTTCCAACCATAGGCAAATCCAAGATTGCCAAACTATTTGAACCTTGTATCAGGTGCGCAAAACAGCACCTGCATGTCCGTGCGCCCAGCTCACCACACACCCCCCTCTTGTCATGTCCAGGCGGCGGAGATCGCAAACACCCCGCCCCTACCCCAGCTGGTTCCAATGAGCAAGGGCTAGGAGAAGATGATGTGCACCACACGCATGCAGATTTGCACCATCTATTGCCATGGGCAGGTAGCCAAAATAAAGGATGTAACTATCTCCCAGAGCCAACAAGCCTGGCAAGCAAGAGAGCCAACGCATACAGGACAGGAACATCCTTGGTCAAACTAGGCCTTCTCATCCACCCCCACTCACTTGTGAGCCATCCAGAGCATGCCACCCAAGCGCCGGCACATCAAGTGCAGCGCAGCTGTGCATGCACCCACAGGTCCCGCCCGTTGCACTTGCATCGAGCTTGGCAGCGCGGGTGGCGGGCCCGGCCACCCACTCCTCGGGAGAGTGCACAATGAGAGCGCCCCTAGAAGGATCGAGATGGGCAGCAGCATGGCGAGGCGCCGCAGCCACCTGTGTGAGCACACGGCAACATGGCAACATGGTAGCATGGCACGCACACTGACACCCTTGGTTGTGTGAGCGCACGGCAACATGGCACGCGCACTGATGCCCTTGGTTGTGTGAGCACATGGCAACATGGCAACATGGCACTCACACTGACACCCTTGGTTGTTCTCGGGCAATGCGAGACCGGAGCGCTATGAGCTCACAATCGTGCGCTCCAAAACACCCCACTACTTTACAGGGCCAGTGGGTCTGCTGAATACAGGGACTGCAAGCTGATGTCAGGGTTTGCAAGGACGAACCCTGGTCCACTCCTGGATTGGTCGCCTTGTGCTGCTCACAGATGCTTCCACAGCTCATGTGGCACAGCAGGGCTGATGAAGAAAGCTGGTGGCTGATCAACTTTCATGCCGGCTACCAGCAAAAGTATTGTGCAGCGCTGAAAGCAGTCAACAACCTGGCATACAAGGTAGAGCAGCTCGACTGTGCAGGCCTCAGCTGACCTAAATCTACTGCGCAGACCTCGGCTGATCTAGATCTACTGCACAGACATCGGCTGATCTAGATCTACTGCACAGGCCTTGGCTGATCCTAATCTACTGCGCAGGCCTCGGCTGATCCTAATCTACTGCGCAGGCCTCAGCTTGTCTAAATCCACTGCGCAGGCCTCGGCTGATCTAAATCTACTGCGTTGGCCTTGGCTGATCTCGATCTACTGTACAAGCCTTGGCTGAACCTTATCTACTGCGCAGGCCTCGGCTGGCCTAAATCCACAGCGCAGGCCTCGGCTGATCTAAATCCACTGCGCAGGCCTCAGCTGATCTTAATCTACTGCGTTGGCCTTGGCTGATCAAAGTATACTCAATCCTGTCTAAGAAAAGCTCCTGCTGCTGGCACAGGACACCCCTGCCCAGACTTGCAGACTCGAAGGCTTGGGTTCAGTAATGGCCAGTGGGCTCCCGACCAAGCACTCTCATCTGGCGCAACATGCCTCTCGGACATGCTTACTGCAAGCAACGGAGCTGCGGCGCTATCGTGGAGCCTGCGAGCCGGGCATGGCACACGCACTTGTATGTCATGTAGTCAGACACAAAGCGGTCCCCATCCATGGCGGCAATCCAGGACCCATCCGGCAGCCGGTGGGCATCCAAGTGGTGCTGCCGCACTCCATTCCAGGCCGCCTCGCCCTGCCGCCCGGTGGGGGAAAACCCCAGGGGCACCTCCCGCTCCTCATAGTGCGTCGCATTGAGCGTGGTGATGTGGAACGCGCGCACCTGCGTTGCATTGAGCGTGTGGTGACGTGGAACGCGCGCACCTGCGTCACATTGAGCATATGGTGATGTGGAATGCACCCACCTGCAAGTGTGGCAATTTAAGCACGGAGCACCACAGCAGCAGCAGCAGCAGCAGCAGCAAGAAGGACGGACGTGTATCGTCCTGCAGGCCTTACGCATGCTCCTGATAGCCATGGGCTGCTCATTATGCATACCCTCCACCCATCTGAAGCCATGGGTGCTGGAGCAGAAGCAAGGAGACGCTGGTGGTGAATTGGGCTCACCCAAGAGTGCAGGCTTGCATGTGCGCACTCCCTTGCACACACCCGCGCAAATTTGCACTCCCAGGAGTCACACGCCCAGGGAGTCACACACCTTGTGGCCGTATGTGTGTGTGCAGTCCTGTGCAAAGCGGTACAGCTGGCCGTCATGCACAACGGGCGGCCCGGCCATGCGCGAGGCCTGCTGCCAGGACCTGACAGGGTTGCGCGGGTGCTGCTCCCAGGGACCTTTCAGACTTGGGGACGACCTGGGGGTGAATCGGTTCAGTCACCTGTGGTCTCACTCCGAGTACACCAATGGAATACCGCAGGGTGTAAGGTATGCTTGAGAGAGAATCAGTCACCTGTGGTCTCACTCCGAGTACACCAATGGAATACCGCAGGGTGTCAGGTATGCTTGAGAGAGAATCTCGAAGAGAAGTGTTCCTCTTTTGATCATTACAGGGGGTTTGCGATTCACGGCAGGAGAGCCCTACCATGTCTTAAGGTTGGACATCCAGAGTGGTCACCCCTCCAGCCCAAAACAATTGGTGCAAGGGAACGGAACAGGCCCTTCCATGAGGGTCATGGCTATCACTGTGATTAAAGTATGTCAAGCACCTAGGGAGGAATTGGCCTGCTTATTTATCAGTTCTGACAGATTGACAATTCTGTAACACCGTGCAGGCTGTAATCCATGCCAAGCACATTCTGAAATCTGGGAACCAGCAGGCTTGCTTTTGTTGGTGAATCCGAGTACAAGGGCGCACACAGGCAGCAAGGAGTCACATAGCTTTCCTTAAGCTGCACAAGCGAGACTATGTGTACAACCGCCATGGGCACTGCTCTTGGAAAAGGCTGCGCAGGCGCCTGTGCGCACCACTGCGCACCATATTTCAAGCTCCCGACAATGCTTGCTGCTCCTGCAAGCACAGCCATGTGACAAGGAACTAATGGAGGCACAGAGAAGCAAAGCAACAACCTTGCTGCCCAGATAGCAATGTGCAGCACAAAATGAGCCAGATCCATAGGGTGCCCAGCTTGCTGGCCGTGCAGGGCAGCATGATGTGTTCTGCGCATGATAGACCGGCGCACACCCTCAGCCAAAACAGCATGCACACGCGCAAACCGCTTGTGCCACAACGCGGCCGTATTGGAACCTACAAACGCTGGCACCTCCCTTCCATTTGACATCCAATACTTCATAGGTGTAGCGGTGCAAGAATAGCTTGGCTCCAGCCTATGCAACAGGCCCTACCCAGCCGCTGCAGAACCGCTGTGCTGACCACTGAGCACAGACTCACTTGCGGTGCCTACTCGAGGCAAATAGGTACCACCTGCCATCGCCACCTGGCCGCGGCTGCAGCAAGGATGCGTCAATCAGGGGCGCGTCAATGAGGACCCTGCGCAGGATCACGATAGCAGTGTGTGTCTGTGCGTGTGTTGGGAGGGGGGTGGATGTGTATGCTCGTGTGTGTATGTGTGTTCTTGTTTGCGTGCATGCGTAATAAGACAAACAGGGGGCAGGGCCAGGCTTTTCAAAGCAATTTATAAGCAAGAAAGACCCCAGGTGATCTAGGGTAGGCGCTCTATCGACAGAGGCCACCAACGCTTGAAAAAAAATGTCGCCCTGTCCCTTGTGGATGTGACATAGTCTCCACAGCCAACCCTTGACCTGAGTCGCCCCCTAGCCAAAAAGAGCCCGCAAGGCAAGGTGCGCTTGCATCTGTCCTCTGCTTCAAGGTTGCTGCAAGCACAAATGGGCCCTGTTTGGCCGTGGTCAACCCGCCTCTGCCATGCCCATCTGCAGGGTACAAAAGGGCTGCATGCTCTGACCAGGGAACTGGATGGCATCCCATCTTGACTCATCATGAGTTACAATGTGTGATGGATGCATCGAGTAACCTTAAATCACCATGGCTCACAGGCTCATGTTATGGTAAAAGATCAGTGGTAGCGCTGCAGCTGAGCGAATCCACCTCATGGAACACAAGAACTGGGCATGCCCTGTCAGCAGAGCATTGTGAATCCTTGGGTGTAGAGCGTGCTCACCTCTCTGGCTGCCAATTAAATGGGAAGTTGTGGGCTCGGTACAGGTACAGGGACCCACTGGTGCTGCCCTCTGGCAACATGTACATCTGAGTTGAGCATCACACATGCAGGGGCGAGCAAATGAGGATGAGCTGATGGTTGTGATGGGAAAGGGTCGTTCTGTGGCTGTGCTCAAAGCCATGCTGCACAATTCAATTGCCAAGAGGTGCTCGGAATAAGGGTTGGATTTTGATCCGTTGATGGAATCACTACCAGAGAGCAAGTGCCACCAACCAGCAGAGCGCCACAAAGTGACTCATTCAAGCACATAGACTGGTTCCATGATCCATGGCAGCCTCCCTTGCACTCTAAACACACCCAAACAGATAGAATACTGCTCTCCTCTATCAGTAAGGCCAAACTGTCTGCAAAAATGATCCAATCCTGGTAAGTAGCCCACATCTACAAGGATCAATTGGTTTTCCAGCATCACAGCCATTCATTTACGCTGCAAAATTGAGATCAAGGAGTTCTGTAATGTTCACCGCCAAGGACACCACAAACCTGGCCAGAGTGATTGAAAATATGAGGATAGGATAGATGCCAAGGCTCCGCGAGCACGACGCCCAAGTGCTTGAAAGTAAACCCGGCGTCGTTGCTGATAGCTACTCCAATTACGCCCTGAACAATACCATGCATGGCCATCATCATCATCATCATCAGCAGCAGCAGCAGCAGCAGCAGCAGCAGCAGCAGCGGCGTGAGCAGCGACAGAAAAATAATGAAGAGAAGCAAAACGTACACACACAGAAGATCAGTAATGAATTTTTGAAGCTTATGAAGATCGCATGTGCCCAAAACTGCGCGCGCACACACACACACACACACACACACACACACACACACACACACACACGCGCACACACACACACATGCAGGCGCTCAGGTACCATCGGCGAAAACAAAAAAACATTTGCACCACCCTCAAGAGGACTGGAACTGGAAAATAACAAAGCAGCCTTGTGCTGGGGGCATAAAGGACAATTGGAGTTGTGCTCGGTCCTGGAACTGTTTAACTCATGGGTTGCTAAAAAGTTACGTACCCGTTTGTGATGAAGCGACTTGACTTCATAGAACATGTACATCTGGCCATCAGTCCCATCCTGTGAGTATAGTTGACAACGGTACATCAGCAGCCATGGGGGTTCGCCTTAAGTGAGCCATGCTTAAGCTGACACACTGTGACTGCAAAAAAACTTATTTCATGTTTTTGCGACTAGAATAACCTTAAGCTCACACGTGTTCACACCTGAATTGTGTAAATGCCTTGATCAACTTAGGTGAGAACTCGATAAATTGGTGAGACCTTCTGCCATGTGAGGCAAGCACTTCCGGAATCTACCTGCTCTTCCTGCTTTACACTTGCTGACTGCTTGATGGGCAGTCAAATGTCCGCTCATGCTAGGTTTACACGACCTCATGCCGTTAATAAGAATATTGCTGCTGTGTGTGACTAGGCACTTGAAATGACAGAAGCAGAAGTTTTGGGCCTTGATTGCTTGTTGGTTGACGAGATTGACATCCATAAGGTGTTGCTGATGGGTACATTCAGGTCGTACATGTCCTGGTTGCAGACGGATCCGGGTGCTTAAGCTTGCCATGTGGACAGAATGATGGGCTGCAAGGTTGGCAAACTTGAATGCATACCTGCACTGGCCAGAGGAAGGGGTCCGCCACAAAGGAGGCTGGAATGTCTGAGACATGGGCACATGTTAGGGCAGGGTTGGCAATGGTGAACTCAGGCTGTGCTTCCAACTTCCTGGAGCTTCTCCGGAGGTTCTCTAGTGGCTTGAGTTCAAATGGAGATGGGCCTTTCCATATACCTATGCTCCACTGGCCCTGTAAGTAAAAAAGGGGGGGGGTCCAGTTGTTTTGAGTTGGCCAGCTGGAAAGATGGAGAGTTGTGTCCCCCCAACTTCCAGGTTCATGCACCCTTGTGCAACCTCTCACAAGTTTTCAGATCACCATCCTTGCCAAAGATTTTCTTGCAGACGGATGCTGGGCGCAAAGGGCTGCCACTCCTTGCTTTGAGCAGCTTGCACCTCACCTCATTGTCTACGAGGCATGGCTGGAGCACGCTCTTGTCGGCCCACAACCAATGCACGCCTCGGAGAGTGAAGTCAACTGCCACGTGGACCGTGACAAACCAGAGTACGGATAGGAGTAGCTTGTGCAGCACCACCAGCCTGTGAAACCTGCCAGAGCTAGTCCTGGCAGGAAGGAAGCTGGTGACAGGGAACTGGGTAGCAGGAATGACTACAACGCCCTCTTTCTTGCCCGCCACGTCCATGTTACTTCCACGGACGGCCCTGCTACCCCTGGCTCATGAAGGACTCAGCATATCCTGCCACATGCACTCTCGCATCCTCACCACCACGGCCGGACCAAAATCACCATCGTCTATAAAAAACACCATTCTTTGGAAGTGGATGGGCGCAATGGCAATATGTTGACCGACTGTGGCACCAATCACCCGCGTTGGTTGATGGCTAAAAAGAAGAAAAGGAAAAAAAACATTTCTCTATGTTGGAGGCTTTGGAATCACCTGAACAGTTTGTTATGAGATACCCTAGAACCAATGAAAGTACCAATGAAAGGTGAAGAGGCCTAGGTTCCGGGATGTAATTTCTTACAGAATTTGATAAGTTCTACCTTCAGGTTGTACGGGGAAGACCCAGCTGGTCTGTTGAATTGTCAGCTGATATTGCCTATGCAATTCAATATAGGTCATATTCGCACTAGGCGTAACCGAAATGTTTTTAAGTTTTAAATTCGGACAAATCTGGCCGCTCCAGAACTTGGGCTCCGTCTCCGGGCGTCCCTCCCCTTCCCACCCACTGCTCTGTAGCGGCGCTTGACCCTAAGGGCAGACATGTTTCTGTCATCCTTAAAGGCAAAGACATGAGCCTACTGGTTACAAGTACCTACTGGCTGGCAACTCCCCAGAAGCCCTTATTTCCAGGCAACTCATGCAAGAAGAAGTTACATGTCTCATTTAAACAAACTATTAAACGGACAAAAGTTGCACAGTCATTGTAATGGGCGAATGAAGGCAACAGCAAATGTTAATGACCGCACCAGTGCGAGGAATTACCCAGCTCATGAGATGTACATGTACCGCAAATTTCCTTGCCTCCACCAACCTCTGCTCATCCACAGAAGGCGCCCCCAGGTCTAAAAGACTCACTCACAAGCAACAGGCAGAGGCACTGATAATAACACATTATACACTTTTAGCCATATTGCTGACATCATTTTTCAATCTCACATCGCATCTAAGTGTCCACCATGCTGCACATGCGAGCTTGGCTATCTAAGTGATCACATCTCTCTCATGGTCAGCATACCCACTAGCACCCTCAATATCCGAATACCCTGCCTAACCTGTACAGATCACCCTGAACAGACTCCGCTCTGTATTCAAGTCAGACCTTTAAGCAACTCTGACCAACAAGCCTTTACGCACTGCCTTTCTGATCCCACACATGGAGTCACTCAAGAACTTGAAGAAACTCTGGAAGTCATAAATCCTGTTTAACAAGAAGCCTTGGCCTTCCTGGAGAACCTTCAAAATGCAAGCGCCAGAAAAAGCAAGAAACTCACTTCTCTCTGTGGCAGAGCTGCTTCAGTTGTAGTTGAAGACCTGGCTAGACAAGTATCCAATTTGATCCACTCCTGCCACAGGGTAGCACTCAAAACCTGTGAAACAAAACTGATGTCCGTAGACCATAGCCACTTCAACCCAAGACCCTTCAGTAACCAGCTTAACACCTTGAAAAAGAGGCTAGGCCTTGTCAAATCCATCCAAAACCAGCTCCTTTCCCCCCATTTATCCCCACACGATACACCCCAAAGCATCAAACAACCGTTGTTCTGCGACAGAACAAGGAATATTAAGCCCTTTGCAGAGCAATCACTGAACTTCAGACTCTGAAACCAGACATACCTCTCAAAGAGCAGCTAGAAAGGCTTTTCCTCTTCACCAGAGAAGCCATTACCCAAACAGATGATGCCAAGAACACAGAGCAAACAATGCTCATAAAAAGCAACAGAAACTGACAAACAGTCATCCTAAAGAGGCAAACAAAGAGATCTTTAAAGACGAAAATGCACCACCCCGATCCGGTCTGAAAGCCCTAAACGACCCTGACGCAAGTACCCTTGTCGACTGACCCTGTCTCCTGACCCTGGCGACATCGCACAACAGAACCTGGAAAAGTAGAATAAGTCATAGAGAAGTATTACACATATGCCCTCAAATCAGTCAATATCAAAACTGGCAAGTATTTACCAGAGGAGGCGCTCAGATGCTACCCCTGGAACAAACAAACGATCAGAAACACACCCTGGATCCTTTCACCCTACAATCTCCCATAACCAAAGCTGAGCTGGAGCATAAAAGCGAAAGAGGCTGGCTCCACTCAAAAATACTTGACAAAAGCACCTTTTGCAAATGCATCAAATCTCTAAGCAATAGCAAATCTCCAGGCCCAGATGGCGTTGTTGACAAGGGGCTCAGAATGCTCCCACATGAATTCCAAGACACCATTCACATACTCTTTGTCATCATGTGGGCCACTTGTCTAAAACCAACCTCTTGGAAAATCAGCGACACCGTCCTCATAGACAAGAATAAGGGAGCAGAGACGAATTTGTCATCCTATAGACCCGTAAAGCTGGCCAACACGCCTTAGAAGTTGTGGACCCACCTGATCACCAACACACTCTATGACTATGCTGAAGCACACTCCCTGCTTAGCTCCACACAGGCTGGCTTTTGCAATCAAAAAAGACACCATACACCAGCTTCAGAATGTCATAATAAGCCTTGAGGATGCTAAAATCCTCAAAAAAGATATTTATGCACTAATTGTTGACTTCACATCAGCTTTTAATACCATAGACCACGACCGGATGCTCTGGATCATATATGATTTTAGGCTTCCCTACAGATGCTATTGATGCAGTCAAGAATCTTAATAAAGGTGCAGCCACACAAATCGCCCTTTGGAGGATACACTCAGAAAATGCCTGTTGAAAGAAGAACTATCCAAGGAGACACACTCTCTCCTTTCCTCTTTTTCCTCTATATGGAACCCCTTCTTCGATGGCTCCATGTAGGAGGACGTGGCTAAAAACAGAGCTGCATCCAGGACCAAAGCCCAATGGAAACCCACCTGGCCAATATGATCAGCAGCGCCTCGTTTGCAGATGACCTTACAAGTGAAACCAACACAATCCAAGACCTTAAAATGCAAGCCCGTAAACTTACATTATACTCGGACTGGGCAGCACTTACTATTTCTAGCAGCAAAATTAAAGTAACAGGTGCTCTGTATAGTCACCCTTCTAAAGATGCGAATTGTGGGACACCCCACTAGACACTCTAGCACCAACTAGAAGGTTAGATAAATATCCAGAATCAAAAGGCACAGTTCATACCATCTGATGCCCCCGTTCTTTATCTTGGGGTCCAGCTCACCATGGATCTCAACTGGAAACGCCAAATCCAGCGTATGACATGCAACCTCAGGCAGAAACTAATATCCCTGAGGGCCTCCTATGCCTCACCACTAGGGATGGAAATATAGGGTTTGGCAAACCCTTGTCGAGGCTGTGCAGAACCTCTTTAGAGCCTATTTGAGCCTCTATAGAGCCTCTTTGGCATTTTGATCAGACCCGATTTACCCATCCCTACTCACCACGCCAAACACTTACCATTACATGCACGGCCATTGTTCCAAGCCTTGCCTATGCCTTTGCTGTCACCCCCTGCACCAAAGCCAATCTTATAATCAGGGACACCATGATAGGTAACGTCATCAAATACAGGTTCAAACTTTAAACGTCCACCCCCACTGCTATGATAAGAGAGGACACCCTAAACTCTGAACTAGGGGCACCCTCAATTTGTGTTGAATACCATAGATGCCTAGCCACTGCTCTTACATCCAGCCTAGAGGATCCTTCAATAAGGCATCGCACAATCACCTTCAACCTTCTCACCGAGCAAGTGGCAAATATCCATAGCCTCACCAAAGAGATTCCTGACCATAAGGGAAGGGACCAACCTACATATCTGACGACAAAGGAGTTCCTTAATGCGCCTGCGGCAACTCATGAGCATCCACTCAAGCATACTCCACCTCATGAAACACGGAGAGAGCATGTACCTAGGAGAAATAAAGACCATAGATGAAGCCCTCTCACCTTGTAAGCCACCGCCTCACACCCTCTCTACCTTGATCACCTGCATCACAAAACCTCTTTTGAGCCTTGGCGTGAATGGACTCCATGACCTCACCAACTGCAGTGGAACTCATATTTATTCAATAGCACAGCAGTCCAAACACCCTAAGGTATCGGCAAAATGCAAGGTAGCACTCAATAGACAAGCAGCCTTAGTCAACCTCCCTCCTACAATGGACCTCACTGCAGCTGTGATGCATGACATTCTGAGAAGTAAAAACCCAACACCCTTTACGCCTACCGCAAAACCAACAATGCACACATCAGCGGATTTACAGACACCCACCTCACTCGCCCTCCCGATCCTACCTTCACCACCAAAACAAGCCCACCTAACCCACCAACAAGCATCTATCAAGCACCCCCAACACAAGCGATCCCCCACCCCCAACCTCCCTCCACAACCCATTATACACACTCATTCACTGGACGCCGCTTACCATATCCACCAACCCAACTGACTGCAACATACACAGGCCCAATTGACTCTCTCCGGATCAGAACCTCTTTCCACAACCACAGAGCAACAGGGAAGCACTTCCTTCAACCAACACACAGCAAGTCTTAACAGGTGCTATGGAAGCACCAAATAATCTATCAGCCAAAACTGATCCGCCTAGTAAAAGATTACGTTCTTATTGTAGACCAAATACCTCAACGGCCGACCTACTCTGCCTTTAACCCACTCCAATATGCCACCCAGTCAATTGCAACACAACCAGGGCCAAAACGACCAGAGACAAGAGAGGAGGAGACTCTTACACATAGTAATGGACCTTCCGTGCCCTACAATTGACCCCCTGAATCTCTCACGCCAAAGCGCAGAGCTTTGGAACTACAAGAGAAACAAAGTTCTGCAGATAGCAAGAGAAACAACACTTAACAATGCCATTAACACAATCTATCACCATGACTTAGACATCACACACAATGACTCGTGGAGAATCCTCTCAGACAAGAAGAGGGACAAGCATGACAACATGCCTTTACAGCAGAAACAGGCCCATGATTATAAAAAAATGGGCATTCCCCATCTTCAAAGAAGCCGGCTTCACGCCTGAAAGTACCTGTCCAATATCTTGGTCTGCCATTGAGTGCGCATGCTGTGAGGTATGCTTCCACTACTACGGACATGAAATTGGGAAAACTTAACCACCCTTTGATGATATGTTTATCTGTGACTCCTGCAATCAAACTTATCGCTGGGCTTGCCTTAAGAACACCAGCTGCTATACAGAGAGAGAGAGAGAGAGAGAGAGAGAGAGAGAGAACAAG